>Ga0302046_10004124_pt1 | contig 12949 bp, 14 predicted proteins | sample RVTome_11_FD_200261 | JGI IMG/M metagenome (GOLD analysis project Ga0302046, IMG submission 200261) | Soil microbial communities from uranium-contaminated site in the Upper Colorado River Basin, Wyoming, United States - RVT147D111 (version 2) ...
CGCTTCGCGATCGCCGGGGCCTCCCAGCGCGTGGCGGCCGACGTGCTGGGCGCGCTCTACGCGGCGATCCAGACGTTCCCCCCGGCCGTCTTCGCGCGCTACGGCACCGGCGAGCTGATGGCCCGGGCCACCAGCGACGTCGCCGCCATCCGCTCGCTGGTCGGCTTCGGCGCCATCGCGGGCGTGTCGACGGCGCTCGCCTTCGTCGGGGCGCTGGCCGCGATGGTGGCCGTCGATCCCTGGCTGACGCTGTGGGCGATGGCGCCCGCTCCGGTGCTCGTCCTGCTGGCCCGGCGCTTCAACACGGCGCTGACCGCGCGCACGCATGCCATGCAGGACCGGCTCGGCGAGCTGTCCACGCTCGTGCAGGAGCGGCTGGCCGGCATCGCGGTCGTGCGCGCCTATACGATGGAGGCGCGGGCGACGGCGGAGTTCGCGGCGGCCAACGGGGCGCTGCGCGACGCCAGCACGGAGCTGGCCCGCACGCAGGCGCATTTCACGCCGCTCATGGGGCTCGTCACCGGCGTGGGCACGCTGATCGTGCTGTGGGCGGGGGGCAGCGCGGTGGCGGCCGGCCGGCTCTCGCTCGGCGCGCTGGTGGCGTTCACCGGCTACCTCGGCTACCTGGCCTGGCCCACGATCGCGCTCGGCTTCACGCTCTCGCTCGCCCGGCGGGGGCTGACCTCGATGGCGCGCATCCGCCAGGTGCTCGACGAGGCCCGCCCGGCGCCGGCCGGCCCGGCCGGCGCCGCGACACCGCTCGATCCCTCCATCCGCTTCGCCGGGCTCACCTTCGCCTACGACGGCCGGGCCCCGGTGCTGCGCGACGTCGCCTTCGAGGTCCGTCCGGGCGAGATGGTCGCGGTGGTGGGGCCGACCGGGAGCGGCAAGTCCACGCTGGGGCTGGTGCTGGCGCGGCTGTGGGAGCCGCCGCCCGGCACGGTCTTCGTCGGTGGCGCCGACGTCACCACGCTGCCGCTCGGCCGGCTGCGCGCGACCCTGGCCTGGGTGCCGCAGGACGCGTTCCTGTTCTCGCGCGCGATCCTCGACAACGTGACGCTGGGCCGCGAGGCCGTCGAGGCGGCCGCCGCGCGGCGGGCCGGCGGCGCGGCCGGCGTCGCCGAGGAGGTCGCCGGGCTCGCCCGCGGCTGGGACACGGTGGTGGGCGAGCGCGGGCTCACGCTCTCCGGCGGCCAGCGCCAGCGGGTGGCGCTGGCGCGGGCGATCGCGGGGGCCCCGCCCATCCTGGTGCTCGACGACGTCTTCGCCAACGTCGACGCCGCCAAGGAAGCGGAGATCCTGGCCGGGCTGCGCACGGCGGCCCCGACGATCCTCCTGATGACGCACCGGCTGCGCGCCGCCCAGGGCGCCGACCGGATCGTGGTGCTGGACGGGGGCCGGGTCGTGGAGAGCGGAACGCACGCGGAGCTGCTGGCGCGCGAGGGGCTCTACGCGCGGCTGTGGCGGCTGCAGCGGCTGGAGGAGGAGATCTCGCGTGCCTGATCCCGCCCTCGAGCCCGACCACGACGACGTCCTCGGCCGGGCCTTCGACCGCCGCCTCGTCCGGCGGCTCTGGCAGGCCGCGCGGCCGCACCACCGGCTGGTGTGGTCCTCGATCGCGCTGTTCCCGTTCATCGCGCTGGTCGAGCTGGCGCAGCCCTACCTGCTCAAGGTCGCCATCGACGATCACATCCTGCCCGGCGACTGGGTCGGGCTGAGCGCGGTCGCCGCGCTCTACGCTGGCGCGCTGGCCGTGCTGTACGGCCTGCGCCTGGCCGAGGCCTACCTGATGGCGCTGACCGGGCAGGGGGTCATCCACGACCTGCGCGCGCGCCTGTTCGACCACCTCCTGAAGCAGGAGGCCGCCTTCTTCGACCGCACGCCGGTCGGGCGGCTGATGACGCGCGTGCTCAACGACGTGGATGCCGTGAGCGAGGCGTTCACCAGCGGCCTGTTCGCCATCGTGGCCGACGTCATCACGCTGGCCGGCGTGGTGGCCGTGATGCTGTGGATCGACTGGCGGCTGGCCCTGGTGACCTTCGCGATCGTCCCCGTGCTGTTCGTGGTCGCGGCGTACTTCCGGCTCCGTGCCCGTGACGCCTACCGGGAGGTCCGCCGCCGGCTGGCCCGGCTCAACGCCTTCCTGCAGGAGTCGCTGTCGGGCATGGCGGTGATCCAGCTCTTCGCGCGCGAGGCGCACGAGCGCCGCGAGTTCCAGCGGCTCAACCGCGACCATCGCCGGGCCCTGTTCGGCTCGACCGTGTTCGAGGCCTCGCTGTACGCCGCCGTCGAGGCGCTGGGCTCGGTGGCGCTGGCGCTGCTCGTCTGGTACGGCGGCGGGCGCATCGTGGAGGGCGCGCTGAGCTTCGGCGTGCTGGTGGCGTTCATCCAGTACACCAACCGCTTCTTCCTGCCCATCCGTGACCTCGGCGCCAAGTACACCGTGATGCAGTCGGCCATGGCCTCGGCCGAGCGCATCTTCGGCCTGCTCGACCGGCCCCCGGCGATCGTGGCGCCGTCGACCACGCGGGCGCCGGCCGCGGGCGCCGGTCGGGTGGCGTTCGAGGGCGTGTGGTTCGCCTACGAGGACGAGCGGTGGGTGCTGGCCGACTGCACCTTCGCGGTGGCGCCCGGCGAGCACGTGGCGCTGGTGGGGACGACCGGCGAGGGCAAGTCCACCTGCGTGCGGCTGCTCACGCGGACGTGGGACGCGCGGCGCGGGTGCGTGCTGGTGGACGGCGTCGACGTGCGCGAGTGGGACCTCGTCCGGCTGCGCCGGCACGTCGGCGTCATCTTCCAGGATCCGGTGCTGTTCACCGGCACCGTCGAGAGCAACCTCGCGGTCGACGGCGACGGGCGGGCGGCGCTCGAGCGCGCGCTGGAGACGGCCAACGCGTCCGCCCTCGTGCGGCGGCTGCCGCACGGGCTGGCCACGCCGCTGGTCGAGCGCGCCGCGAATCTCTCGCACGGCGAGCGCCAGCTCTTGGCCATCGCCCGCGCGCTCGTGTACAATCCCGCAATCCTCGTGCTGGACGAGGCGACGTCCAGCGTCGACCCCGAGTCCGAGCGGATGATCCGGGAGGCCATGGCGCGACTCACGGCCGGACGCACCACGATCACGATCGCTCACCGGCTGTCGACCATCCAGAACGCCGACCGGATCCTGGTGCTGCACCGGGGACGCATCCACGAGGCCGGCACGCACGCGGCGCTGCTGCGGCAGGGCGGCGTCTACGCGCGGCTCTACGAGCTGGGAACAGGCGCCCCGCTCGCGTGAGCGTGGCGAGTCGGCCGGGCGCGGCGGGCGGGTTTCGCGCGAAGCACGCCGGGGTGGGAGAGGGCGTCGCGCGCCCTCCGGCGTTTCGATCCGCGGTCTATGCGGTCGTGCGCCGCATCCCGCGCGGCGAGGTCGCGACGTACGGGCAGGTGGCCGCGCTGGTCGGCCGGGCGCGGGCGGCGCGCGCGGTGGGCGGCGCCATGCGGAGCTGTCCGGACGGCGTGCCCTGGCACCGGGTCGTGAACGCGCAGGGCGGTATCAGCCGGCGCCGGCGTGACAGCGGGATGCTGACCCAGCGGATCCGGCTGGAGCAGGAGGGCGTGCGGCTGCGCCGGGGCCGCGTCTGGCTGGCGCGGCACCAGTGGGAGCCGGTGCCGGCCGACCGGCGGCGGCGGGGCGCGAGACCCACCACGGGATCGGGAGGCATCGCATGCGGCTGGCGCTGAACCTGAACTACTCGGGCTCCTCGATGGCGCTCGACCTGACGCGGATCCTGGAGGCCGAGCGGCTGGGGTACGCCTCGGTGTGGTCCGCCGAGGCCTATGGCTCCGACGCCGTCACGCCGGCGGCGTGGATCACCGCCCGCACCGAGCGGATCCACGTCGGCACCGCGATCATGCAGATCCCGGCGCGGACACCGGCCATGACCGCGATGACGGCGATGACGCTGGACGCCCTGTCGGGCGGCCGCTTCCGGCTGGGCCTCGGCGTCTCCGGCCCCCAGGTGGCCGAGGGCTGGCACGGCCAGGCCTTCGGCAAGCCGCTCCGGAAGACGCGCGAGTACGTCGAGATCGTCCGGGCGATCCTGCGCCGCGACAAGCCCCTGGAGTTCCGCGGCGAGTACTACCAGATCCCGTACACGGGCGCCGATGCCACCGGGCTGGGCAAGCCGCTGCGCTCCATCCTCCACGGCCGGGCCGACCTGCCGATCTACCTGGCGGCGGTCGGGCCCAGGAACGTCGCGCTGGCGGCGGAGATCGCCGAGGGCTGGATCCCCATCTTTTTCTCGGCCCGCCGGATGGCGATGTTCCGCGAGTGGCTGGGGGAGGGCTTCCGGGCCGGCGGGCGGAGCGCGGCCGCCCAGCGCGACTTCGACGTGATGCCGATGGTGCCCGTCGTGATCGGCGACGACGTGGCCGCCTGCCGGGCGGCGGTCAAGCCGCGCCTGGCCCTGTACGTGGGCGGCATGGGCGCGCGCGGCCGGAACTTCTACAACGACATCGCGCGGCGGTACGGCTACGAGGACGACGCCGGGCGCATCCAGGACCTGTACCTCGGCGGGCGCAAGGACGAGGCGGCGGCGGCCGTGCCCGACGCGCTCGTGGACGAGGTCGCGCTGTGCGGGCCGCGCGAGCGGGTGCGCGAGCAGGTGGCGGAGTGGAAGGCCTCGGGGGTGACGACGCTCATGGTCGCCGGCGACACGACCGCCGTGCGCACGATGGCCGAGCTGGCGCTGTGACCACGGGCGCCGTCGAGGGAGACCGACCGATGCGGCTGAAGGACAGGGTGGTGCATATGAGCGGAGGCTCGGCCCGACCGGCGGGCGGCGGAGCCCTGCCCAGCCCTCCCGACGGCCACGACGCATGAAGATCGTCCCGCTCGCCGCCGATTCGCTCGGGGTACGCTCGATGGCGACGTACGTCGAAGCCGGCGCCACCGGCCTGCTCATCGATCCCGGCGCCACGCTGGCGCCGGCGCGGTACGGATTGCCGCCCAGCCAGGAAGAGTGGGAGGCGCTGCGACGGGCCAACGACCGCATCTCGGCCTACGCGGCGCGGGCGCGCTACGTCTTCGTGAGCCATTATCACGAGGACCACTTCCGCTCCGATCCGGCCTCGTACGCCGGCCGGGTCGTGCTGGCCAAGGACCCGCGCCGGATGGTCAGCGGCGCCCAGGCCCGCCGGGCGCAGGCCCTGTGGGGCGTGCTCCAGGGCCAGGCCCAGGTCCAGCCGGCCGACAGCGTGACGCTGACCACGCCGGACCTCGACCTGAAGGTGTCGCCGCCGTTGCCCCACGGCACGGACGGCACGGCCCTGGGTTACGTGCTCGCCCTGACCGTCACCGACCATCGCGAGCACGAGCGCTTCGTGTTCGCCTCCGACGTGCAGGGGCCGCTGTCGCCGGTGGCGGCGGCCTGGCTGATCCAGCAGCGGCCCACGACGCTCTACCTGTCGGGGCCGCCGTCCTACGTCGAGCGCGAGGTGGGAACGGCGGCGATCGACCGGGGCGTCGACCACCTGCGTCGCATCCTCGATGCCACCGGCTGTCGCGTCATCATGGACCACCACGCGCTGCGCGACCCGCGCTTCTCCACGCGCTTCGAGCGGCTGTGGCAGACCGGCCGGGTCGTCACCGCCGCCGCCCACCTCGGCCTCGACGCCCAGCCGCTGGAGGCCCGCCGCGATGGGCTCTGGGCCGCCGTGCGCAAGCCGCCCGTCAAGAGCGCGCCGCCGGGCCGCCGCCCGGTGCGCGCGGCCCGCAACTTCGCCAGGGGGGGACGACGTCAATGAGCACCACCGAGAAGACGCTCGACGTGGGCGATCCGGCGCCCGATTTCACGCTGAAGGGGATCGGGCTGAAGGAGGTCAGCCTGCGCGACTACCGCGGCAAGAACGTCGTGCTGCTGTTCTACCCGCTCGACTGGACGCCGGGCTGAAGCACCTGCATGCCCGCCTTCGACAGGCGCATCGGCGACTTCGAGGCGGCCGATACCCAGGTGCTGGGTATCTCGACGGACAGCCCGTTCAGCCACGAGAACTGGGCCAAGGCGGTCGGCATCAGCCACTACCCGCTGCTCTCCGACCTGCACCGCGCCGTGGCCAGGGACTACGGCGTCTACTGGCCCGACTGGAACGCCAACAACCGCGCCACGTTCATCGTCGACAAGGCCGGCACGGTGCGCTTCGTCGAGCGCTACGGGCGCGGGCAGCTGCCGGACCCCGAGCGGATCCTGGCCGAGGTCAAGAAGCTGTAGCCCGCGACGCCGTCGCCGTCGTCAGCGCCACGCCGCCCAGGACGAGGAGGATGCCCAGGACTTCCCACACGCCGACCGGCTCGGCCAGGAGGGTCGCCGCCAGCACGACGCCCACGATCGGCGTGACGTTCATGAACACCGCCGCCCGGCTGGCGCCCACGCGCGCGACGGCGCGGTACCACCAGATGTGCGCGACGGCGCCGAACAACGCGTGGTAGACGACGATGGCCCACGCCTGCGCCGAGCCGAACACCGGGCGGGGAAAGAGCGGCGCGGTGAGCGCCGCCTCGGCCACCAGCACGCCGGTGCCGGCCACGTAGGCGGCCGTCGTGGTCAGGGCGGGCGAGTGCGTGACGATGACCCGCTTGCCGTAGAGCGTGTAGGCCATCCACGCCACCAGCCCGACCATCGTGATGAAGTCTCCCGCCCGCAGCTCCTCCACGCGCAGCAGCACCAGCCGGCCGTCGGTGATGACGACGAGCACCCCCAGCGAGGAGAGCGCGACGCCGGCCTGCTGGCGCCGGCCCAGGCGCTCGCCGAGGTAGGCGCGGGCGCCGAGCACGACGAGCACCGGCGTGGCGGCCTGCAGGATGGCCGCGTTCGCGGCCGTGGTGTAGGCGTAGCCGAAGTACGAGAGCTGGGTCGACAGCACCAGGCCCAGCACACCGAGCAGGACGAACGCGCGGAGGCTGTCGGCGCCGAGGCCGCGCGCCGTCTCGGCCCCGGAGCGGAGGAGCAGCACGACCAGGAAGGTCGACGCGATGACGCCCCGGACCGCGGTGAGGAACACGGGGGGAAGGTCGGCGACGGCCAGCTTGCCGGTGACCGGGAACGTGCCCCACAGCGTCGCGATGAGCAGCAGCGCCGCGTAGGCGCGCGTTTGACTGAGGGCGGGCACCTGCCTATGATAGCCTGCGCTGCCGGCGGCGGCGGAAGCCCCATGGCCGATCACGTCCTGGAAACCCGCGTCTGGCTCGCGCGTCCGCGTCCCGAGGTGTTCGCGTTCTTCGCCGACCCGCGCAACCTGCCGAGGCTGACGCCGCCCCGGCTGCGGCTGCGCCTGCTGACGCCCGCCACCAGGCTGGCCGCCGGCGCGATCCTCGACTTCCGCATCGCCTGGCTCGGGCTGCCGCTGCGCTGGCGCGCCTACATCCGCGAGTACGATCCGCCCTACCGCTTCGTCGACGTCCAGGTGCGGGGGCCGTGGGCGCGCTGGGAGCACCGCCATCTCTTTCTCGAGGAGGGCGGTGGCACCTGGGTGGAGGACCGGGTGACCTACCGGATGCCGCTCGGTCCGCTCGGCGGCGCGCTCCACCGGGCTTTCGTGCACCGCCAGCTCCGCGCGCTGTGGAGGTATCGCCAGGCCCGCCTGGGCGAGCTGGTGGCCGGCGCCCGCTGATGGCCCTCGACGACCTGGGCGCCCACATGTCGATCGCAGGGGGACTGCACCTGGCCCTCGAGCGCGGGCGCGCGCTGGACTGCGGCGCGGTGCAGATCTTCGTCAAGAACCAGCGGCAGTGGGCGGCGCGGCCGCTCGGCGACGAGGAGGCGCGCGCCTTCCGCGCGGCGCGCCGCGCCACCGGCATCCCGTCCGTCTTCGCCCACGGCAGCTACCTGATCAACCTCGCCAGCCCGGCGCCGGCCGCCTGGCGGCAGGCCGTGGACGCCTTCACCGACGAGCTCGAGCGCGCGGAGGCGCTCGGCCTGTCCTGCGTGGCGATCCATCCGGGCTCGCATCTCGGCACCGGGGTCGAGGCCGGCATCGGCCGCGTGGCGGCGGCCGTCGGCGAGGTCCTGCGCCGCACCCGCGGCTATCGCGTGCGCGTCGCGCTCGAGAACACGGCGGGAGCGGGCGGGACGCTCGGCCGGACCTTCGCCGAGCTGGGCGCGATGCTCGACCGGGTGGGTCGCGCCCGGCGGGTGGGCGTGTGCCTGGACACCTGCCACCTGTTCGCCGCCGGCTACGACATCCGGGCGGCGACGGGCTACCAGGCGGCGATGGCCGAGTGCGCGCGCGCCGTCGGCCTCGAACGCGTGCTGGCGTTCCACCTCAACGACGCCAAGGCGCCGCTGGGGTCGGGGCTCGACCGCCACGAGAACATCGGGCGGGGGCGGCTGGGGCTGCCGCCGTTCCGGATGCTGCTCGGCGACGCGCGGTTCGGCGGGGTGCCCAAGGTGCTGGAGACGCCGAAGGAGCCCGAGCCGGCGGCCGACCGGCGCAACCTGGCGGTGCTGCGCCGGCTGCGGCGGGTCAGCGCGCGGCCGTCACGCCCACCCGCCGGCAGCGCGCGCTGACCGGGCAGGTCGAGCAGCGCGGCGAGATCGGCGTGCAGACGTTCTGGCCGAAGGCGACCAGCAGGTCGTTGTAGCCGATCCAGTAGCGGCGCGGCAGCCGCCGGCGCAGCGCCATCTCGGTCTCCTCCGGCGTGCGCGTGCGCACGTAGCCCAGGCGGTTGGAGATGCGGTGCACGTGGGTGTCCACGCAGATGCCGGGCTTGTTGAACGCCATCGTCACCACCAGGTTGGCCGTCTTGCGGCCCACGCCGTCGAGCGTGAGCAGCTCGTCGATCGTGTCGGGCACCCGGCCGCCGAAGCGCTCGATCAGGTCGCGGCAGATCCCGAGGATCACGCCGGCCTTCGTCCGGTAGAAGCCGACGGGATAGATCAGCCTGGCGATGCGGCTGGCCCGCACCCGCAGCATCGCCTCCGGCGTGGCCGCCACCGCGAAGAGGCGGGCGGCGGCCGGCCCCGTGGTCGTGTCCTGGGTGCGCAGCGACAGGATGCAGGCGATGAGCACGCGGAAGGGATCGCCGGTGCCGCCGGCGACCTCCGCCAGCGCCGTCGGGTTCCAGGCCGGCCGCGTGCGGCGCAGCCCCCGGATGACCCCGGCGATGTCTACCTGGCCTTGATGGACTCGAGGAGCTGGCGGGCGCGTGGCAGGTCCTTGACGGTCCAGTCGGCGATGCTGTCGGGCGCCTTCTCGTCGATGACCCGCTGCAGCTCGCGGCGGGCGTCGGCGTGGCGCCCCCGGGCGATCAGCACGCGGGCGAGGTCGACCCGGGCGACGGTGAAGCGCGGATTGATCTCCAGGGCCTGGCGGAACTGCTGCTCGGCCTTCTCCTTGTCGCCGCCGAAGAGCCCGGGCACTTCCAGGTAGACGTTGCCGGACAGGGCGAGAGCCCGGAGGTTCCTGGGATCGAGGGCCAGGGTGGCCTCGACCTGCTCGCGCACGGTCGGCAGCAGGAACAGCGAGCGCATGACGCCCTTGGTCAACCCCCAGCGGCCCGTGTTGATCCCGTACCAGACGTGGGCCTCGGGGTCCCGGGGCGCCAGCTCGACGGCGCGCTTGCCGAGCTCCCGGCCGCGGTCGTAGGCCGCCAGCTTCTCGTCGGTCGTGGTCGCCCGCACGTCGCCGACCAGGAAGTGCACGTAGGACAGCATCACCATGGTCTCGACCTGGCGGTCACGGGCCAGGGCCGCCTCCAGGAGGTCCCGGGCGCGATCGATCACCGTCGGATCCTCGTGGTAGCGCGCCACCAGCGCGCGCGCCGACTCGACCGGCGTCTGGCCGGGCACGGCGGACGGCAGGGCGGTGAGCACCAGGACGAGGAGCGCCAGGCGCGAACGACGCATCGCGCTCACTGTAGCGGGTGCCGGCGGCGCCCGTCAACGCGCGCGCTCACGCCTCCCCGGGGTGACCGGTGAGCTCGAGCAGCGCGCGCCGGCGGTCGGCGGCGGCCTCCCGGGGCTCGTGCGCGATCGCCTCGCAGGCGGCCAGGACCAGCCACGCGCGCGTCTCGGCCGTGCCCGGCAGCGCGCCGCGCGGCGCGCGCGCCAGCACTTCCTCCAGGGCCAGGCGCAAATTCTCGCGCGCGAAGGCCAGCGCGAGCGTCGCGGTCTTGTCGCCGCGGCTCCGCAGCCACGCCTGGGCCACCGCGCCCGGCAGCGCAGCGTCGGGGGCGTAGGCGTCCGCCAGCGCGCGGACGGCGTCGGCGACCGGGAGGGTCACGATCTGCCGCGCGAGGTCGAGCAGCCTCGTCTCGGCCTCCGTCGGCCGCGGCGGCCGCCGCGCCGGGGGCTCGGGTCTCGGCTTCGGCGGCCGGCGCGGAGCACTGGCGGGGGCAGGCCCCGGGCGCGGCCGGCCGGGGCGGCGGGAACGCGGTGGGGGCTTCCGTCGCTTCGGCCTACTCGTAGCGGAGCGCTTCGATCGGGTCCAGGCGAGCGGCCTTGCGCGCCGGGTAGAAACCGAAGAAGACGCCGACGGCCGCGGCGAAGCCGAAGGCCAGCATGATGGCCTGGGGCGCGACCAGCGTGCGCCACTCGGCGAAGTAGCTGAGCGCCTCGGCCCCGCCCAGCCCGAGCGCGATGCCGATCAGGCCGCCGATCAGCGACAGCGTGACCGCCTCGATCAGGAACTGGCCGAGGATGTCGCGGCCGCGGGCGCCCACCGCCATCCGCAGGCCGATCTCCCGCGTGCGCTCGGTCACCGAGACCAGCATGATGTTCATGATCCCGATCCCGCCGACGAGCAGCGAGACGGAGGCGATGGCGGCCAGCAGGTAGGTCATCACCCTCGACGACTCCTCCTGGGTCTGCAGCACCTCCGAGAGATTGCGCAGCCAGAAGTCGTCGTCCTGGCCGGGCTGCAGGCGGTGGCGCTGGCGCAGCAGCTCGCGGATCTGCTGCTCGGCCTCCGCCATGTCCTCGCCCGGCCGGACCTTGATCGAGATGGCGCCGACGGCCCGCGGGTTGGCGTAGTTCCGCCCGAGCACCTTCCGCTTGGCGGTCGAGAGGGGGATGAGGATGACGTCGTCCTGGTCCTGGCCCCACGAGCTCTGGCCCTTGCGGCCGAGCGTCCCCACGACGGTGAAGGGGACGTTCTTGATGCGGATGATCTGCCCCTCGGGGTCGTCGTCGCCGAACAGGTTGAGGGCGGTGGTCTGCCCGAGCAGGGCGACCTTGGTGGCGCCGTCCACGTCCTCGGGCCAGAGGGCGCGCCCGGTCACGACGGGCCAGTCGCGGGCCTCGAAGTAGTCGGCCGTCACGCCCTGGATGACGGTGGCCCAGTTCAGGTTGCCGAACACGACCTGGGCGGTGCCGCGCACCGAGGGCGCGGCGACCTGCACGGCGGGCACCTCGCGGGCGGCGGCCGCCGCGTCGTCCTCGGTGATCCGCTGGTGGGAGCCTGTGCCCAGCCGGATGCCGCTCGAGGTCACCGAGCCGGACAGCACGATGATCAGGTTCGAGCCGAGGCTCTGGATCTGCTCGGCGACCCGGGCGGTGGCGCCGGCGCCGACGGCGACCATCGTGATGACGGCGCCCACGCCGATGATGATGCCGAGCATGGTCAGCGCGCTCCGCAGCTTGTTGACGCGCAGCGAGCGCAGCGCGATGCGCAGCGACTGCATCACCATCATGCCGGCACCTCGTCCTCGAGCGGCAGCCCGGCCAGCGTGGCGGCGGCCTCCTGGGGCGCCGGCCGGCGCTCGTCGCCCAGCAGCCGCCCGTCGCGGAAGACCAGCACGCGGCCGGCGTAGGCGGCGATGTCGGGCTCGTGGGTCACCAGCACGATCGTCAGCCCCGCGCGGTTGAGACGCTGCAGGAGGGCGAGGATCTCGACGCTGGTGCGGGTGTCCAGGTTGCCGGTCGGCTCGTCGGCCAGCATCATCGCGGGGTCGTTGACCAGCGCGCGCGCGATGGCCACGCGCTGCTGCTGGCCGCCGGAGAGCTGGCTGGGGTGGTGGTGCTCGCGGTCGGCGAGGCCGACCGCCGCCAGCCGCTCGCGCGCCCGCCGCCGGCGGTCGCGGGCCGCCGCTCCCGAGTACAGCAGCGGCAGCTCGACGTTCTCCAGCGCGCTGGTGCGGGGCAGCAGGTTGAACTGCTGGAAGACGAACCCGATCCTGGCGTTCCGCATGCGCGCCAGCTCGTCACGGTTGAGGCCGGCGACGTCGCGGCCGTCGAGGAGGTAACGGCCGGCGGTCGGCGTGTCCAGGCACCCCAGCAGGTTCATGAAGGTCGACTTGCCGGAGCCCGAGGGCCCCATGACGGCGACGAACTCGCCGGGCTCGATGGCCACCGTCACGCCGCGCAGCGCGTGGACGACATGGGGTCCGAGCACGTAGTCCTTGGCCAGCCCCTCGGTGGCGATGATCGCGGGACGGATCACCGTGCCCGCCCGCTAGAGCCGCAGGCGCGGCCCGCCACCGGTTCCCCCGGTGGGCCGCGTCGAGCCCGGCGCGCCCGTCAATCCGACGACGACCTCCTGGCCCTCTTTCAGGTCGCCGCGCAGGACCTCGGTGGCCGCGCCGTCGCTGATGCCGAGCGTGAGGGACACCTGCTTGAGCGTGTCGCCGTCGAGCACCCACACGCGCCCGGGAGTGCCGCTGCGCGCGTCGCCGCCCGTGCTGGCCATCTCGTCGTAGCGCACGCGCTGCTCGGGCGTGAGGATCTCGCGGATGCGCGCGCGGCTCGCCTCACGGATCCTCTGGGCGCGCGGCGGCCGCTCGGGCTCGGGCAGGCTCTGCAGGGCCATCATCTGCTGGCGGGCGTCGGCCAGGATGGGATCGAGCCGGGCCTGCTGGTCGGCGCTGAGCCCGAGCCCGGTGACCAGCCGCTCGCGGATCTGCTCGGGCGAGGGCCGACCGCCGCCGGCCCGCTCGCCGCCGCCGCCGGCAGCCTGGCGCGCCGCCGGCCCGGCC
>Ga0302046_10004125_pt1 | contig 12949 bp, 10 predicted proteins | sample RVTome_11_FD_200261 | JGI IMG/M metagenome (GOLD analysis project Ga0302046, IMG submission 200261) | Soil microbial communities from uranium-contaminated site in the Upper Colorado River Basin, Wyoming, United States - RVT147D111 (version 2) ...
GAAGTCTTCCGCGCTGAACATCCTTCGTCTCGATGTCGGCATGTTCAACGGATCGGGACCGACAGTCGTGGACTTTGACTCGCGCAAAGACGTCATCACGCGCTTTTCGGCAACAAAGCCTTCATCGAACCAAAAGTCAAAGTTCAGCGGTGGTCTTTCCTACTACAATGGCGGAGTCGTGCAAAGCACTCCATTCGTTGCCCGTGGGATAACGGCTATGAACGGGAGCTTGCAAGGCTTCATCGTAGACTCCAATGACGCCCACATCGGCAAGTTTGCTCCGCGTACCTATATGGGCGCTGATGCACAGGTCACGGTCGGCAAGACCACTCTAAGGGGTGAGTTCATTCAGGGCAAGCAGCCGGGCACGTCTTCATCGAACGTGAGTCCGACTAAGGACCCCGCGGCACCAACATACATGCGCAACATCAACGGGGCATATTTCTACGTGGTGCAGACCTTCTTGAAAAAGCACCAGGTCATTCTGAAGTACGATTGGTACGACCCCAACACCGACCTGGCTGGAGACGAAATCGGAGTGGCAGGCAACACCGGCAAGGCCGACATCAAGTTCACCACGACCGGTTTCGGTTACGCGTTCTTACCTGACGAGAAGGTGAAGATTACGATCTACTACGACATCGTGAAGAATGAAACGAGTGCGAATGGCGGAGCATTCGTTCGGGACCTGCCCGACAATGTGCTCACCATACGACTCCAAATCAAATCCCCATGATGGCTTAACACAGTGGTGACACATCACCAACAATGACATAACACTGTAAACGACATTTTTGAAACCAAATACACAATGAGAACACTAGCACACGCACTCATCCCATCCATTCTGTTCGTGGCCTTGCTCTCATCCTGCGGAGGTAGCGGAGGCGGCAACGGTGAAACCTTGTCGGGTAACATCCGCATTGACGGGTCGTCAACCGTTTATCCAATTACCGAAGCGGTAGCTGAGGAATTCCGGAAAGACTATCCCAGGGTACGTGTGACTGTTGGCTATTCCGGTACCGGTGGCGGCTTCAAGAAATTCGGGCGTGGCGACACGGACATCACCAACGCATCGAAGGCCATCAATGCCGAACAGGCACAACTTTGTCATGACAACAACATCAGTTACGTGGAGGTTGAAGTGGCGTATGATGGAATGGCGGTTGTGGCTCATCCTCAAAACGACTGGTGTCAAACGATCACCGTTTCGGAGTTGAAGAAAATATGGGAGCCTGCTGCGCAGAAAACGATCATGCGGTGGAACCAGATTCGCCCGGAGTGGCCAAACGAGGAAATCCATCTGTATGGTCCGGGTGTTGCTTCCGGGACTTATGACTACTTCACCGAGGTCGTTGTTGGAAAGGCGCACTCAAGCCGAGGAGATTTTACCGCCAGCGAAGACGACAACGTACTGGTGCAAGGCATCGCCAGCGACAAGTACGCGTTGGGGTTTTTCGGTCTCGCATATTTCGAAGAGAACAAGGACAAGTTGCGTCTCGTTGGAGTTGACAACGAACAAGGTGGAGGCCCGGTTATTCCAACGCTGGAAACGGTGAAGAACAAGTCCTATTCGCCCCTGTCTCGCCCACTCTTTATTTATGTCAACAGCGAGGCAGCTAAGCGCCCGGAAGCACAGGCGTTCGTGAACTTCTACTTGGAAACTGCACCGGTGCTTGTGGAGGAAGTTGGGTACATCGCACTAACGGACGAGGAGTATGACCGCGAGCAGAAGAAATTTAACGACTTCGTTGAGTCGCTGCAACCGCTCACGGCCTCCGATTAACATGGCCCAGTCATCTCGACTACGGAGAGATCAATGTATATCGAAGGGCAACCGGATCAATTACTGCATTTCCCGCCAGAGGCGGACAGGCTCCAAAGTCGAAACGACTCATGAGGAGAGTGTCTGTTACTCACAGTCCGCCCTAACAGAGTTCTCCATATTTGCGCACAGGGAATCATGGACTGAATGATCAGTCAGCAGGTCAGGGAGAAGTTTATCGAAGGGTTGCTCGCTCTATGCGCGGGTATCACCATCCTCACCACTGTCGGGATCATTTGGGTCTTACTGTCAGAAGCGTGGGGATTCTTCAAGGTCGTTCCCATTATCGATTTCCTGACCGACACACAGTGGACACCGCTATTCGCTGAGAAGCACTTCGGCATCCTGCCCTTGCTGTCCGGCACGCTGCTCACTTCGTTTATTGCGGTTGCCTTCGCATTGCCTATCGGGTTGACCATCGCGATTTATCTGAACGAGTACGCCAACTCCGTGGTGCGCAACATCTTCAAGCCCTTTCTTGAAATTCTTGCCGCAGTTCCTACAGTCGTTTATGGATTCTTCGCACTCGTGGTGGTGACACCCTTCCTGCAGAGTTTCATTCCGGGCATGGCCGGTTTCAACGCGTTGTCTGCGGGCATCGTCATGGGTATCATGATCATTCCGCTCATCTCGTCACTCAGTGAGGATGCTTTGTATGCGGTGCCCAAGTCTCTTCGTGAAGCCAGTTACGGCATGGGCTCAACCAGATTGCAAACCGTCTTCCGGGTCACTTTGCCGGCAGCATCGAGCGGGGTGATAGTCTCCGTTATCCTAGCCGTATCCCGTGCGATCGGTGAAACAATGATCGTGGCCATTGCCGCGGGACAACAACCTCGGTTGACTGCCAACCCCTTGGTACCGATCGAGACCATCACGACATACATTGTGCAGGTGAGCATGGGTGATGTGCCGCGCGACTCGCTGGAATACAGCACCATCTTCGCTGCAGGACTCACCCTGTTCGTGTTCACATTCGCTCTCAACAGCGTCAGCATGTGGCTGAAAGGGCGCTATCAAATGAAGTATGAGTAGCGCAACGATCAACAGGGTTAAGGATCAAGCGTTCAAATACTTCGGTATTGCCTGCACGCTTTTCGGATTGGTGATGCTCGGCATCTTCATCGGTGATATTCTCGGTGAAGGTTTGAAGCGGTTGAATTGGAGCTTCATCACATCACTCCCATCATACATTCCTGCAAGGGCAGGCATTTACACACCATTGATGGGAACGGCATGGGTGCTCCTGACCACCGCGGTGATCGCTATTCCACTGGGTGTTGCAGCCGGCATTTACCTCGAGGAGTATGGCAGGAAGAATCGCTTTGCGCGCATCATCGAAATAAACATCACCAACCTGGCAGGTGTACCGTCAATCATCTATGGGCTGCTGGGACTTGAGATCTTTGTTCGGGTTTTTCATTTCGGAGAAAGCATATTGTCCGGGAGTTTGACGCTTGCCCTGCTTATTCTTCCGATCATCATCGTGACGACACGCGAATCCATCAAGGCCGTGCCCAAGTCCATTCGCGAAGCGTCCTTCGGGCTCGGTGCATCGAAGTGGCAGACGATCAGGCGACAAGTGATGCCCGCTTCGGCCGGTGGTATTGCAACGGGAACTATTCTCGCTCTGTCACGGGCCATTGGTGAAACCGCCCCACTGATTGTTATCGGTGCACTGGCCTACGTTCCATTTGCGCCAAAGACGCCACTCGATCAGTTCTCCGTTCTGCCCATGCAGATCTTCAACTGGGTGTCGCGTCCGCAGAAGGGGTTCATCATCAACAGTGCCGCGGCAATCATTGTTCTGCTGGCTATCACCTTTATCATGAACGGCATAGCCGTTTACCTTCGCTACCGCTGGCAGAGAAAAGTGAGGATGTGAGCACGCACTATAAACTGGAGACGCTAAACGTCAACGTGTACTATGGCCCGAAGAAGGTGCTCACCGAGGTCACCGTTGGCATTCGGGAGAAGGCGATTACGGCTTTCATTGGTCCGTCAGGATGTGGTAAGTCGACTTTCCTCCGTCTCTTCAACCGGATGAATGACTACATCGATGGTTTTCGCAAAGAGGGTGATGTGTTGATTGATGGCAAGGACATTTACAACAACCGCACACGAGTAGAGGAGTTGCGCAAGGATGTTGGCATGGTGTTTCAAAAGCCCAATCCCTTTCCCAAGACCATCTTCGAGAATGTAGTTTACGGTTTGCGCATACAGGGTATCAAGAGCAGGCGGGCGTTGCGCGAGGCAGCGGAGAGGGCGTTGAAGCGTGCAGCCTTGTGGGATGAGGTGAAAGATGATCTGAAAAAGAGCGCTCTCGCACTGTCCGGTGGACAGCAGCAGCGACTCTGCATTGCTCGTGCACTCGCAGTTGAGCCGAGCATCATCCTGATGGATGAACCGGCCTCCGCACTCGATCCGATTTCAACCGCCAAGATCGAGGAACTGATGTACGAGTTGAAGAACGATTACACGATCGTGATCGTCACACACAACATGCAGCAGGCCGGTAGGGTGAGTGATATGACGGCATTCTTCTACCTTGGCGAACTTGTGGAATATGACAACACCAAGACGATGTTCACGAATCCCAAGGACGAACGCACGCAGAACTACATAACCGGAAGATTCGGATGAGCAACGCCAATCCGGAATCAACTATGGGCAGCTCCACCCACCCGACCCACCTCGAGCAGGAACTGGCCGAGATCAAGCGCGACCTGATCCGCATGGGTGAGCACGTGTACGTGCAACTCGAACGCGGCAAGGAGTCACTCGTCAATCTCGACAAATCGTTGGCGGAGCAGATCATCCTGAGCGAGAAGCGGATCAATGCCTACGAACTTAAGCTCGACCGCGACTGCGAGAACTTCCTCGCGCGCTTTCAGCCCGTAGCCGTTGACTTGCGGTGTGTGCTCGCGGTGATGAAGATCAACTACAACCTCGAGCGCATCGGTGACCTGGCTGAAGGCATTGCCAAGTTCGTCCTGGAAACAGAAAAGAACTTCGACAAGAAACTGCTTGAGGTCACGCGTCTTATCGAAATGTATGACGAGGGAACACACATGCTTCGCGAGGTGCTCGATGCCTTCGAGCAGGAAGATTCACGCGCAGCCAAAGGCGTTTTCATTCGCGATGAGATCCTCGATGAGATCAACATGAACGCGGGCAAGGTGATAGCCGATTACATCAAGAATAACACCGATCAAATCGAGCCTTCTCTGTACATCCTGTCGGTCATCCGCAAGCTGGAGCGGCTTGGCGACCAGGTGAAGAACATCTCCGAGGAGATCGTTTTCTACATCGAGGCTGTCGTACTGAAGCATCGGAAGAAGGCGTATTAAGAATGATCGTCATGCTGAACTCGCCTGCCCCGAATTGGTTTCGGTGGTTCCAGCGTCTTCGTTTGACACTTGGAGACCCTGAAACGAGCCTGCCCCGCAGAGCAGGTGGTTCATGGTGGCCATGAAGAGGTTCACCTGCCATTCTTGAACTTTGGCCCCATGCGCATCGGGCTCGCCCAACTCAACTACCACATCGGCAACTTCGAAGGGAACTATGCGAAGATCAAAGCTGCCATTGATGAGGCACAGCACAACAGGGCCGATCTGATCATCTTTTCCGAACTCGCCATCAGTGGTTACCCGCCACGCGACTTCCTTGAGTTCAGCGACTTCATTCGTTTGTGTGAGGAGACAACGCAAAAGATTGCGGACGATACAAGGCGAACAGGAGTAGGAGTCATTGTCGGTTGTCCGACACGCAATCCGCGCATCGAGGGAAAAGACCTCTTCAACAGCGCGTTGCTCATCGCGGATGGAAGGGTGATCCATCAATCGAACAAAGCATTGCTTCCCACCTACGACGTCTTTGACGAGTACCGCTACTTCGAACCCGCAAGAGAGTTTTCAGTTGCCGAGTTAAAGGGTGTGCGACTCGCTATCACGGTGTGCGAAGACATCTGGAATATCGGGAACGAGAACCCGCTTTACACGATATGCCCAATGGATGAACTCATCAAGCAAAAGCCGGAACTCATCATCAACATCTCTGCGTCACCGTTCGATTATGACCAGCGAGAAACGCGACTGAAAGTCATCCGTGCGAACAGCACACGTTACGGAATCCCGCTGCTTTATTGCAATCATGCCGGAGCGCAGACGGAGCTCATCTTCGATGGCGCCTCACTGATTCTGAACGAAGCCGGAGTAGTCGTTGATGAACTGCCTTGGTACGAGGAGACCATTCGCTTCTACGATACCGAGCAACTCTATCAGGCACGTAATCCGCTGTCGCAAGACAACCTTCATGCGAAGGGAAAGTATGAGCGCATTCATGGAGCGCTCGTGTTGGGCATTCGTGATTACTTCCAAAAGCTCGGCTTCAGCAAAGCGATTGTCGGGCTTTCGGGTGGAGTGGATTCGGCACTGACGCTCGTGCTTGCAGCGGAGGCGCTTGGCAGTGAGCATGTTAGTGCGGTCTTTATGCCTTCGCGATTCACGGCTACTGAGTCTGTGATCGATGCAAAAAGAATGGCTGAGAATCTCAGCGTGCAATGCACCTCCATTTCCATTGATGATGTCTTTGAAGCCTGCCTTGCGGAGTTGCAACCACACTTCGCGGAGAAACCATTCAACGTGACGGAGGAAAATATCCAGGCGCGCATTCGGGCGATCTACCTGATGGCACTGTGCAACAAATTCGGTTACATATTGCTCAATACCTCGAACAAGAGCGAGAACGCGGTCGGCTATGGCACACTCTATGGCGACATGGCCGGAGGACTTTCCGTGCTCGGTGATCTCTACAAGACGGACGTTTATGAACTGTGCCGCCATGTCAATCGCGACCGCGAGATCATTCCCGAATCCATCATCAGCAAGCCGCCTACTGCCGAGTTGCGCCCCAACCAAAAAGATGAAGACGACCTTCCGCCCTACGCGATCCTCGATCAGATTCTTCTCGAGTACATCGAGCATCGCAAAGGCCCGAGCGAGATCATCGCGATGGAATTCGATGAAGCCATCGTCAGGCGTACGCTGAAACTCGTCAACACCAGCGAATACAAGCGCCACCAAACGCCACCGATGCTACGCGTGTCACCGAAGGCATTCGGGATGGGGCGGAGGGTGCCGATCGTGGGTAAGTATCTGTCATAGCATGGCTCAACGCAAACTCATATCGTTCGTACGTGACCTCAAGAAGACTATCCTGCGTAGTCGCTACCAGGCCGTGCGGCTGGTGAATCGTGAGCTGATCATGCTCTATTGGCAAGTCGGGAATATGCTTTCGGAGCGGATCGAAAAGGAAGGTTGGGGCTCAAAGGTGATCGAGCAAATCGCAAAAAACCTCCAGAGGGAGTTGCCGGGATTGCGCGGGTTTTCGAACAGCAATCTCAAGAACATGCGACAATTCTATTACGCTTACCAGGTGTTGCCAATTAGCCAGTTGTTAACTGGCCAATTGGAAACAGGGGCCAAAAGCGCAATTGGACAGTTGGCAACTGGCCAATTGGCCGAGCAAGAGATTGGACCGTCGCCAACGGTCCAATTGACCCCAACCTCCGGGACACAAATGACAATGGAGGAATTCACCGCGCTCGTGTTGGCAACCGGCTATACACACCACATGCTCATCCTGAACAAATGCACGGAATACGAAGAGATCATCTTCTATCTCCAACAGAACTATCTGCACCACTGGACGGTGGAGTTGCTCAGGCATCACTTGGACACCAAGCTCCACAAGAAGCGCGGGAAAATGCATAGCAACTTCAGCAAAGCGCTGCCTGAGAAGATGAGTCATCAAGCCATGGATGTTTTCCGTGATGAATACCTGCTCGACTTCATCAACATTAACCCCGATGACAGCGAGCGCGAACTGGAAAGCGAGATCGTGCGCAATGTGCGCCGGTTCATTCTTGCCCTGGGCAAGGGCTTCACGTTTATCGGTAGTCAGCACAGGCTGGAAGTAGATGATGATGAGTTCTCAGTTGACTTGCTCTTTTACAACCGTCCGCTGCGGGCCCTGGTAGCTATTGACCTGAAGACGGGCAAGTTCAAGCCGGAGTATGCGGGCAAGATGAACTTTTATCTCAGCGCGTTGGACGACATCGAGAGGCTGGACGGAGAGAACCCTTCCATTGGTATCATTCTGTGCAAGGAAAAGAAACGCACGGTTGTCGAGTACGCCTTTAGGGATCTGCGCAAACCGATGGGCGTGGCCACATACAAGTTCAGCCGGGAAGTGCCTGCACGGTTAAGGAAGTATCTGCCCAAACCGGATGCCCTGAAGAAGATTTTGAAATGAGTCCCGCACGTGCGGGGTGAAAGGTTAACCGTTAAATGTTCAATGTAACTTGGCCGGGTTGTTCCCTCAGAACGTGTAACCGTAAGCTATTCACCGCGCAAAGGATTCATGCCCATTAAGCCATCCATTCCCAAAGGCACGCGCGACTTCAGCCCGAAGCAAGTCGCTCAGCGGCAGTACATCATCAACACGATCCGAAGCGTGTTCGAGTTGTATGGCTTCGAGCCGATAGAGACGCCCGCGATGGAGAACATGGAGACGCTCACCGGCAAGTATGGTGAGGAAGGCGACAAACTGCTCTTCAAGATTCTGAACTCCGGTGATTTCCTTTCGGGTGCAGACGAGACGATGCTCAAGGACTCATCGAAGCTCGCATCACACATTGCGGAGAAGGGGCTGCGTTACGACCTGACGGTTCCGTTGGCGCGCTACGTGGTGATGCACCGCCACGAGATCACGTTTCCGTTCAAGCGCTACCAAATCCAACCGGTGTGGCGTGCCGACCGCCCTCAGAAGGGACGGTATCGGGAGTTTTGGCAGTGTGATGCGGATGTGATCGGGAGTGATTCGATTGTGAATGAGGCTGAGTTGCTGATGATCTATGATGAGGTATTTAGGAAGTTTGGGATCGCGGTAACGATTCGTGTGAATCATCGAGACATTCTGGACGCGATATCAAGTCAGTCATTGAAGGGTGAGTTGTCACCGACTTCCCTCATTCGGGTATTGGATCAACTGGACAAGGCGGGAGTGGATGAAGTCATGGAAATGGCGAGAAGATTAGGTGGCGGAGTGCAAACGGAATCAATTCTGCCCCATCTTATCAATGATCTTGCAAGAAGCAGTGATAACAAGGCGAAATTCGAAGCGATCAATACGTACATCAATATGAGTCAGCAAGGCCTTGACTCTGAAGCAAGGCTTCGTCAATTGGTAGTCTGGGTAAGCAACTCGAAAGTGCAATTCGATCCGACCCTCGGTCGTGGCCTCGATTACTACACAGGAACGGTCATGGAAGTAACAGCCAATGATGTTCAGATCGGCAGCCTCGGAGGGGGTGGCCGATACGACAACCTAACCGGAGTCTTTGGCCTCGAAGGTGTTTCCGGTGTTGGCATCTCCTTCGGGCTCGAACGTATTCACGATGTGATGGAAGAACTCGGGCTATTCGAGAATCTTGAAACAACATCATCACGCTTGCTCATCACATGGTTTGACAAGGACAGCTTCGAAGCTGGATGGAAACTTGCCAACGAGTTGCGATCACAAGGCATCGCGTGCGAGATCTATCCCGATGAGGCGAAGATGTCCAAGCAACTCAAATACGCAGACGCTAAAGGCTTCAAGCATGTCATCATCATCGGGGATGAAGAGTTGAAGTCCGGCAACTTCACGGTGAAGGATATGAAGACAGGGGAGCAGGTGAAGATGACGCGGGGGGAGATTCTCGCAACCAAACCAGAGAAATGAAAAGCGCTGGAACTTCCACCACTAAGGCACTGAGGACACTAAGTGGCACTAAGAGATGACAATTCAATCGATACCGATTACCAAGAGATATATCAATGACATTGCTTATGCGGTTGTTGGATGTGCCATTGAAGTTCACAAGCATCTTGGCCCGGGACTGCTTGAGTCTGTCTATCATCGCTGCATGATGAGAGAACTTGCCGATCGGGGATTTGAAGCACTAAGTCAGGTGCCTGTACCCATCATCTATAAAGGCATACGGCTGGCAGACCCTCTGGTAGTGGATATTCTGGTCAATGATCTGATTGTGGTTGAGATCAAAGCAGTTGAGGTTGTCCTCCCGGTTCATCAAGCTCAGATCATCTCGTACGTTCGACTAACCTGTAAGCCAAAAGGACTGCTGATCAACTTTCACACCGATAACATTTCCAAAAGCCTGATTCCGATTGTAGGTGAGGTGTTTGCAAAACTCCCTGAATCTTGAAGTCGATGTTCTTAGTGATCCTCAGCACCCTTAGTGTCTTAGTGGTGGAAGTTTTTACGGAGCTTTAATCTTGATACCTGATGCCAACCATCATCCAACACGGAAACATCGCCATTGCCCAAGCCGCAGAGCTTTCGCAAAGGCGCGACATGAAGTTGTCGAAAGAAGCCATCACGCGCATCAACAAGTGCCGCAAGTATCTGGAGCAAAAGCTCAAGGCCGACAACGGCACTTACTACGGCATCAATACCGGTTTTGGAGCCTTGCAGAAGGTGCGCATCTCTAACGACAAGATTGATGAGCTGCAACTGAATCTCGTGCGCTCGCATGCTTGCGGAACGGGAGCAATGGTTCCTGAGAATATCGTTCGCCTCATGATGCTGTTGAAGGTCATCAGCTTGGATAAGGGCCACTCCGGTGTTCGCGTGGAAGTCGTACAACGACTAGTGGACTTCCTGAACCTTGGAATTCATCCAGTAGTATATGAGCAAGGCTCACTCGGAGCATCCGGTGATCTTGCTCCGTTGGCCCATCTCAGCCTGCCGCTGATCGGTGAAGGCGAAGTCACGTTCCAGGGCAAGGTGCAAAGTGCATCGCGTGTTCTCGCGAAACTCAAACTGAAACCACTGCGTCTGAAGGCCAAGGAAGGACTGGCATTGCTGAACGGGACCCAGTTCATGTCAGCGTACGCTTGCGCGATTGCTGCCACATTGCCAAAGCTGATACCGAGGAGTGAGTTCATTGCAGCTGCTTCGTTCGATGCTTTCGAATGTCGGCTTGAACCGCTTGACGATCTGCTCCAGGCGGTAAGACTTCATGGCGAAAGTGCTATTGTGGCCGAATACATGCGTGCGCTTATCAAGGGGAGCAAGATCGCTGCTAAGCCTAAGGACCAAACGCAAGACCCATACTCATTCCGATGCACACCTCAAGTTCACGGGGCCTCGCGCACAGCAGTCCTTCACGTACACAAGATTATTGAAACGGAGATCAACTCCGTCACCGACAATCCACTCATCTTCCCGGACGAGGACAAGATCATCTCCGGTGGCAACTTCCACGGACAGCCACTTGCACTCGCGTTGGATTATCTCGCGATCGCCCTTGCGGAGTTGGGAAGCATTTCAGAAAGGCGCACGTATTGTTTGTTGTCAGGTCAGCGTGGTCTCACCGATTTCCTGGCCCGTGATCCCGGCCTGCAATCGGGATTGATGATTCTCCAGTACACGGCTGCCGCTCTCGTTGCGGAGAACCGGTTGTTCGCTTCTCCGGCTTCAGTGGATAATGTTATGACATCACAAGGCCAGGAAGATCATGTGAGCATGGGCGCCCATGCTGCGGTGAAAGCGATGAAAGTGATGGAGAACCTGAAACGAATACTTGCGATCGAGACCATTTGTGCGGTGACTGCATTGGATCAGCGACGACCATTGCGCAGTTCAAAGGAGATTGAGAACTGGGCGGCAAAGTGTCGCAAGACGATGGGCTTTGCAGATGGCGACAGATCGTGGCATGATTCGGTTGAGAAGCTCTCAGCAGACCTGACGGGTTGACGATAGAACTGGACGCGTGCCGGCAGGAACTGCGACACAAGACGGCCAAGCTGCTCATCTCAAGACTCCCTAACTTCGGGCAAACTTCCACTACATGAGGAATGGCCTCACTCAACTCACCTTGTTGTTTCTCCCGACATGCACACTTGCACAAGTCGGTGACACAATCACCGTTCAGACCTTCACCTTTGGCTCGGTGCAAAATGCTTGGTTCGAGTTTCCGCCCGACAGCGTTCGCTTCGAAAAAATCCTGCTTTACTACAAGCTGAAATGCGACCCGGGCACAACGGCTGATGGCTATCCCTGCGGGGAATGGGATTACCTCACATACACATATTTATACGAGCATACCGGCCAGCTTGACTCAACACTTCTGAGTCATCCGAACTTCATGGTCGGAGGAGCGAGTCCCGATTCGTTCGAGTACTCCCTGACACCAACCTACACTTACAGCCCGCGATGGGAATACCACATCGTGTATGACGATACGCTGTCATGGAACAGCGCAACCGTTGGCACCGGCTCAACGAGCAGCACGTATCCCTTCCACACAGCCGGGAATTTCGGTCATGAGCGTGTTCAGATGTTGTGGCGAGCAAGCGAGCTGACGGCATCCGGCCTTTCAGCAGGAGACATCACAGGACTGTCATTCTTGCTGACCGATTACTCTGCAGCGCACATGAATCAGATGCGCATCGGTCTCAAGCACACAACCCTCGACTCTGTCCCGAAGCAGTTTCAAGACGGATTCATAACGGTGTATGAACACGGCACTTCGTTCTCCTCGAATAACTGGCACTCGCTTCCATTCATAACACCTTTTACATGGGATGGCGTTTCCAATATTCTGATTGAGGTCTGCTTCGATGCTGAGGGTACGGGGCCGACACACGAAGTGGCCTCTGACGTCTATACATGGCCAACAATGATCGAGACAGACAGGAATGACGACTACTTGAGTTTCGACCAATCGGATCGCGTGGACATGGACCTGGCCATCTTCGCAGACATTGACAGCTTTGTCACGATCAGCTTCTGGCAATACGGAGACCCTGCCATCCAGCCGCAAGACGATATGATCCTTGAAGCCATTGATGCTTCGGGTCAACGACAAGTGAACGTGCATCTCCCGTGGAGCAATGGCCAGGTGTATTGGGATTGCGGAAACAATGGAACCGGATATGATCGGATTAACAAAGCTGCTACGACCGCTGACTTCGAGGGCCAATGGAATCACTGGACCTTCACGAAGAATGTCGCGATCGGGCGCATGGAGATTTATCTCAACGGGAAGTTATGGCACTT
>Ga0302046_10004126_pt1 | contig 12948 bp, 9 predicted proteins | sample RVTome_11_FD_200261 | JGI IMG/M metagenome (GOLD analysis project Ga0302046, IMG submission 200261) | Soil microbial communities from uranium-contaminated site in the Upper Colorado River Basin, Wyoming, United States - RVT147D111 (version 2) ...
CTGGCCACGAGCCGGCCGTCGCGGCTCCAGATCTGGCCCATGGTGCCGAGCAGCCCGCGCTCGCCGAGCGGCGAGACGTGGTCCGCGAGCAGCCAGGGCTCGTCGGGGACGGCGCGGTGGAACCAGACCGCCACGTCCAGGCTCGGCGCGGTGAAGCCGCTCTCGGGGTGGGGCTGGCAGGCGGCGGGCCAGGAGAGCGTGTCGACGAGCAGCAGGTAGCGGCCGGCGTCCACCCAGGGGTCGTCGAAGGTCGCGCGCGGGCGGAAGCGGTACCACTCGCGCCACAGCGGCGGACGCGCCTTCGGGCCCTCGACGACGCGCTCGGGATCGCACGGGCGCGCCTCGAGGTTCTGCCAGAAGGCGTAGCGCGGCCCGCGGTCGATGCCGTGGCGCTCGAGGATCTCGGCCACGTTGGCGAGGCTCTCGGGCCGCGGGACCTCGGGGCAGCGCGCCACGTCGTGGACGAGTCCCGGGCCCTCGGCGGCGGTGCGCACCAGCGCCTCGAGCACGGGTTTGCCGTCCTGGAGCACGGCGACGCGGAACGACTCGGCGCGGCGGCCGCGCCGCACCTCCGTCACCTCGATCTCGACCTCGGCGAAGCGCGCCACCGAGAGATAGTGGGCGTGGAAGCTCGCCACGCGCGGCACGGCGGCCTCGCGCCCCGCGGCGCGCAGGGCGATGGCGGCCAGGTAGCCCCCGTTGGGGCCCCAGATGTTCCAGTCCTCGCAGAGGGTGGCGCGGTAGCGCCCACCGCTCCCGGTGACCTGCGTGTCCCGTTCGAAGTCGCCCATGGTCTGGAGCCCCGCCGGCGCGCGCCGAGACCCTAGCACCCGGCGCCTGCGCTCCATGGGTTAGCCTGCGGGTCCTTCCGCGGAATGGAGGCGGCATGGCCAGGCTCCCGATCCTCGCCCTGCTGCTCGGGGCGGCGCTGCTCGCGGGCGCCGCCGCCGCCGAGCGCGACGCCTTCCGCGTGGTCGAGCTCCCCGCGCCCGGCCGCACCGTGGCCGCCGCGCTCGCCGACCTCGACGGCGACGGCCGCGCGGACCTGTGGACGGCGAGCTTCACGGGCGTGCCGCCCGACGAGCGGCGCGAGATGCACGTGCGCTGGCAGCGCGCCGACGGCGGCTTCGCCCCGCTTCCCGACGCCGTCCTGCCGCTCCCCAGCGATGCGGCGGCCTACGACGTGGCGCGCCTCTCGCCCGCACCGCACGCCGAGATCCTGCTCCTGCGGCGCGAGCGCGTGGGCATCCTCTCGCTGCGCGGCCGCAAGCCGGCGTGGCGGGCGGTCGAGCTCGGCGCCCCCACCATCGCCGTCGCGCCCGACGAGCGCGGCCTCGATCGACTGGCGCTGGTGCGCCAGGGCCTGGGCGACGGGCCGCGCCTGCTGGTCCCGGGCCTCGGCGAGCTGATCGTGGCGCTGCCCGCGGGCGGCGTCGCGGCCCGGCTCCCGCTCGGCGGGCGCGCCAACTACTTCATCCCGCCGCGGCCGGGCCCGAACCTCGGCGAGAACGAGCTCGAGATCTACTTCGACCATCCGCGCGTGGAGCTGGCGGACGCGGACGGCGACGGTCTCGCCGACGTGATCGCCAGCGACCGCCACGCCGTGCGCGTGTTCCGCCAGCGCCCGGGCGGGGCGCTGCCCGCCACGCCGGACCGCACGCTCCCGCTGCGCCGCATCTCGGCCGAGGACCACGTGCGCGGCTCGGGCTCGGTGCGCACCGCCGTGTCCGACCTGGACGGCGACGGACGCGCGGATCTGGTGGTCAGCCACGTGGCCGAGGGCCTGCTCGACGCGCGCTCCGAGACCAGCCTGCACCTGAACCGCGGCGGAACCTGGGATCTGGCGAGCGCCGACCAGCGCTTCGCGGTGAAGGGCGGCTTCAGCACCGAAGAGCTCGTGGACCTGGACGGGGACGGCCGCGTCGAGCTGGTCTCGCTGCGCATCCCGCTCGGCGTGCTCGAGCTGGTGGAGATGCTGCTCACGCGCTCGGTGGACGTCCACGTGGCCGTGCGCCGCGCCGGCCGCGCCACTCCCTTCGCCGCCGCGCCGAGCTTCGAGCGCAAGCTCTCCGTGCCCTTCAGCATGGAGACCTTCCGCCCGCGCGGCTTCGTGGGCAACGTGGCCAGCGACTGGAACGACGACGGCCTGCGCGACCTGATCCTCTCGGGCGACGGTCGGGCGCTGGAGATCTACCCCGGCGCCCCCGACCGCCCCTTCGCCGCGCGCGCCGCGCGCCAGGCGCTCGACACCGACGGGCGTCTGGTGGCCGCCGACCTGGATGGCGACGGCCTCCAGGACTTCGTGATCTTCGATCCCCGCCGCGCAGGCGCGCCGATCCGGCTCGGGTTCAACCTCGGCACGCTGCCGGGCACACCGGCGCGTGGCGAGCTCCGGCCGGCGACTCAGTCCTCGCGCGGCTTCGGGAGCGGCAGGCGGCGGTTCGCGGGCTTGTCGCCCACGCGCACGGCCTCGAGCACGGTGTGGGTGGGCGAGTAGCCGTGGCCGGCCTCGCCCAGGCCCTCGGAGCGGATCTCCACGTGGTAGCGGCCGGCGTCGGCGCCGGGGCGCATGGTGAAGCGCGAGCCGATGCGCGGGCCGAGCCGGCCGGGGATGAACGCGAACTGCGGGTCGAGGCCGCCGATGGCGGCTGCCAGGAACTGGGCCTCGGCCGTGCCTGCCAGCACGCCTTCGGCGAAGCGGCCCTCGCCGCTCCCGGTGATGTCCATGGCGCGCGGCCCCTCGGGCGTGGGCAGCACGGTCTTCAGGTTGAAGCTCGTCACGAAGCGGCCGTCGGCGTCGCGCGCGAGCACGAACTTGCCCTCGGCAGTGCGCTGCTCGCCCGTGGCCTCCACGGTGGTGGCGCCCTTCACCTCATAGAGCCCCTCGGGCGGCTCCACCGCGGGCTCGGCGTTCTCGGCGGCGACCGAAGCCGCGAGGACCAGGGTGAGGGCCAGGGAGAGAAAGCCGCCGGTGCGAAGTCCGTGCATGGCCGACCTCCGGTGGTACCGCGCCAGCATACTCCCATTGCGCGCCCGCGGTGCGATCTCAGGGCTGGACCGCGACGCGCCCGACGATGCGGCCCTCGCGCAGGTCCTCGAGCGTGCGCGTGACCTCGGCCATGGGGCGGGTCTCCACCGGGGTGGCGGGAACGCGCCCCACCCGGGCCAAGGCCATCAGCTCCGCCATCTCGCCCGGGCTGCCCACGTAGCTGCCCTGCACGCTCACGGCCTTGATCGGGAAGAACGGGAGCGGCGCGTGGAAGGCGCCGCCGAACAGGCCGACCACCACGAGCTTGCCGCCGCGCGCGAGCGCCGAGAAGCCGAAGGTCGCCGAGGACTCGGCGCCCACGAAGTCCACGGCCGCGGCCACGCCGCCGCCCGTGCCCGCGAGCAGCTCCTTCAGGGCGGCGGGCTCGGAGCTTCGCACCACGCGGTCGGCGCCGGCCGCCCGAGCGGCCTCGAGCTTGCGCGCGTCGATGTCGGCGACCCAGATCTGTGACGCGTCGAGCAGCTCGCGCGCCAGGGCGAGGCCGGCCATGCCCACGCCCCCCGCGCCGATCACGAGCAGCGGCCGCCCCGCCACGCGCGAGCGCGTCTTGGCGAGCGCGCTCCAGGCGGTGATGCCCGAGCAGGCGTAGGTGCCCGCGAGCGGCGCCGGCACCTTGCCATGGTCGAACAGGTAACGCGCGTGGGGGACGAGCACGTGGTCCGCGTAGCCGCCCGGACGGCCCACGCCGAGCGGGCGCGAGGTCGGGCACAGGTGCTCTTGGCCCGAGGCGCACACCGGGCACTCGCCGCAGCCGATCCACGGGTAGACCACGCGCCGGTCGCCGAGCGCGGCGCCGCGCGCATCGGGGCCCACCGCCACCACCTCGCCCACGATCTCGTGGCCGAAGGTGAACGGCAGCGGCCGGCCGCGCGTGACGTCGAGGCGGTTGCCGCCGCCGAGATCGAAGCAGCCTTCCCACAGGTGGACGTCGCTGTGGCACACGCCGCAGGCGGTGACGCGCACCAGCACCTCGCTGCCGCGCGGCGCGGGCGTCTCGGAGTCGTGAGCGACGAGCGGCTTGCCGTACTCGACGAGCTGGTGGCTGCGCATGGCGATCGGACCTCCGGGCTGGGAGCGCGCCCCATGATACGCTGCCGCCATGACGCACCGTCGATCGTTCCTCGTGATCCTGCCGCTCGTGGCCGTGGCCGCCGCGTGCCGTCCCGCCGAGCTCGCGGGCCCGGCCGACCCCGACTCGCTGCGCCGCGTGGAGCAGGGCGAGCTCGTGGGCCTCGCCCACCCGGAGGTCGAGGCCCACGCCTGGCTCGGCATCCCCTTCGCGCGCCCGCCGCTGGGCGAGCTGCGCTGGCGGGCGCCGCTCGCGCCCGAGCCGTGGCCGGGCACGCGCGAGGCGCTCCGCTTCGGGCCGTCGTGCCCGCAGCCCGCCGGTCCCGTGGGCGCGCGCGACGGCGCCGCGGCGGGCGAGCCCACGGGCAGCGAGGATTGCCTGTACCTGAACGTCTACGCGCCGCGCTTCGCGCCGGGCGCGGTGCCCGCGGGCGACGAGCGGCTGCCCGTGATGGTCTGGATCCACGGCGGCGGCAACACCATCGGCGACGCCGTGCTCTACGACGGGAGCTGGCTCGCCACCGACGGCGACGTGGTGGTGGTGACGGTCCACTACCGGCTCGGGCTGCTCGGCTGGCTCTCCCACCCCGCGCTGCGCGGCGAGGGGACCTCCGCCGAAGACCGCTCGGGGAACTTCGGCACGCTCGACCTGGTGCGCGCCCTCGAGTGGGTGGAGCGCAACGCACAGGCGTTCGGCGGCGACCCGCGCAACGTGACCGTGTTCGGCGAGTCGGCCGGCGGCGCGAACGTGGTGAGCCTGCTGCTCTCGCCGCGCGCGTCGGGCCTCTTCCAGCGCGCCATCGTCCAGAGCGGCGGCGTGGCCACGGTCCCGCGCGCCGAGGCGGAGGGCTGGTCCGACGACGCGCCGCCGGGGCACCCGAGCAGCTCGCGCGAGCTCGCGGCCCGGCTGCTCGTGGCCGAGGGCCGCGCCGCCGACCGCGAGGAGGCACGGCGCGCGCTCGATGCCATGCCCGGCGCCGAGCTGGCCGCCTGGCTGCGGAGCAAGAGCCCGGCCGAGCTGCTCGCCGCCGTGGAGGGCGACCGGCTCGGCGGCATGTACGACGTTCCGCGTCTGATCCGCGACGGCCTCGTCCTGCCCGACGCCGAGCCCATGGCTGCGTTCGCCGCGGGCTCCTACAACCGCGTGCCCGCGATCTTCGGCAGCAACCTCCACGAGAACCGCCTGTTCGCGCTGTTCGCCTCGGAGCACCTCTCGCGCGTGTTCGGCCTGCCCGTGCGCATGCGCGACCTGCGGAAGTATCAGCTCGAGGCCGACTACGCCTCGCTCATGTGGAAGGCGCGCGGCGTGGACGAGCCCGCGGCTGCGCTCGCCGCGGTCCAGGGTCCGAGCGTGTTCGCCTACCGCTTCGACTGGGACGACGAGCCACGCCTTTTGTGGCTCGACCTCTCGGAGCTCCTGGGCGCGGCCCACGGCCTGGAGATCCCCTTCGTGTTCGGGCGGCTGCGCTTCTTCGGGCGGGGCTGGCCGATCTTCTCGCCCGGCCGCAGCGAGCAGGACATGGCCCTGGCCCGCGCCATGGGTTCCTACTGGACGCAGTTCGCGCGCACGGGCGATCCCGGCCGGGGGCGCGACGGCGCGCTGCCCGAGTGGCAGGCCTGGGACGCGGCGGGCGACGGGCACTTCCTGGTGCTGGACAGCGAGGACGACGCCGGCATCCGCATGGACGGCGACGCGGTGACCCGCGAGGAGGTGATCCGGCGCATCGGCCAGGACGGACGCTTCGCGTTCCCCGGCGAGCGCTGCCGCGTCTACGCCGAGTTCGTCCGCTGGGGCACGGCCATGCCCCGCGAGGACTACGACACGATCCACGAAGGCCGCTGCCGCGCGCAACACCCCCTCGAGGACTGACCCCGACGCTAGCCCTCGTTGGGATCCGAGAGCGGGACCGTGAGGCCGGAGCTGCCCTGGAAGGTGGCGGCCTGCTCGCGCTGCTCCTTGGGCATCTGCTGCACGACCTGGCGGCCGAGCGCCTGGAGCACGGGGATCTCGTCGTCGGCCAGCTCCTTCATCCAGGTCTTGCGCGCCATGGCCTTCTCCAGGGCGGGCGCCAGCCGCTCGAGCTTCTTGCGCTCGCGCTCGGCCTCGTGCTCCTTGAAGCCCGGCAGCACGCGGCCCGCGAACAGCTCGAGCGACTCGCAGATGTGCTCGTGCTGGTTCTTGCCGCCCTGCTGGATGAAGATCACCTGGTCGACGCCCACCTCCTCGAAGGAGCGCAGGTGCTCGCGCAGCTGGTCGGGCGTGCCGATCCCGCGGTTGCCACCGGCGCGCGGCAGCATGGGCTTCGAGGCCTCGAAGCGCTTCCAGATGTCGGTCCGGCCCGGCACGTGCTCGCCGAAGATGTAGTGGTGGCCGAGCGCGTAGCCGAAGAAGCGGAAGCCGTCCTCGCCGCGCCGCTGGGCCTCCTCGGCGTCCTCGTGGCAGGAGAAGCCCGTCACCATGGCGATGTTCGGGTTGATGGCGTGGCCGATGGGCGTGCACTCGTTCTCGAGCGTCCGGTAGTAGTCGTCCACCCAGTGGCGCGCCTCGGAGGGATCGATGAACGCGAAGGTCAGCGCGCCGATGCCGAGCTTGGCGGCCAGGTGGATCGTGTCGCGGTTGGAGCACGCCACCCACAGCGGCGGGTGGGGCCTCTGCACGGGCTTGGGCACGACGTTGCGGCAGGGCATGGAGAAGAACTCGCCCTGGAAGCCCGGGTACGGGTCCATGGCCATCATGTTGCAGACCTGCTCGACGGACTCGCGCCACATGGCGCGCTTCTTGTCCACGGCCACGCCGAAGCCGCCGAGTTCCGCCAGCGACGACGACTCCCCCGTGCCGAACTCCACGCGGCCGCCCGAGACCAGGTCGAGCGTGGCGATGCGCTCGGCGACCCGCGCCGGGTGGTTGTAGCCCGGCGGCATCAAGACGATGCCGTGGCCCAGGCGGATGCGCTTGGTGCGCTGGCTGCACGCCGCCAGGAACACCTCGGGGGCCGAGGAGTGCGAGTACTCCTCGAGGAAGTGGTGCTCCACCTCCCAGGCCGAATCGATGCCGAGCCGGTCCGCCAGCTCGACCTGGTCGAGCGCTTCGTTGAACAGCTCCTGCTCGGAACGCTCGCTCCACGGCCGCGGCAGCTGATGCTCGTAGAAGATGCCGAACTTCATGGGTCTCCCCTGGACGCGTGCCGGGCATTGTATCCGAGCGCGGAGCCCCGCTGCGGGAAAGCGGAGGCGCGCTGCGGGAAAGCTGCCGGGCCTCAAGCGCGTCGGACGGAGCGCCGTCAAGCAGGGGGTGAAGCAGCTGCTGATCATCCTGGCGGCCGCCTTCGCGGTCCACCAGTACTGGACCGGCCTCCCCATCGAGCCCGGCCCGGGCGAGATCGCTCCGCACGAGCCGGTGCAGCGCAATCTTCGGGGCGGGCGCGAGTTCGAGTTCAAGGGCTACCGCATGACGGCGCTGGCGGAGTTCGAGGTGGAGGCGCGCGTGCTCTCGGCGCGCCGGTACCGCAGCGACCCCAACGCCGAGCTCTCGCCCATCGACCTCGCGCTCGGCTGGGGGCCCATGTCGGCCAGCGAGAACCTGGCGGAGATCGACGTCTCCCAGAGCGGGCGCTTCTACCGCTGGAGCGCGCGCAACCCGCCGATCGCGATCGAGGCGATCTCGCGCCACAGCGCCAACATGCACATCATCCCCGCCGACGCCTCGGTGGAGGCGGCGCTGGCGGACGTGCGCAAGGGACACCTGGTGCGCCTGCACGGCGAGCTGGTGAAGGCCGAGCGCGGCGACGGCTGGCGCTGGAAGAGCTCGCTCACCCGGCGCGACGCCGGCGGCGGCGCCTGCGAGCTCGTGTTCGTGCGGCGGATCGAGCTGATCGATCCCACCGCGCGCAGCTAGCGGCCGCGCCATGGCGTTGCGCGTCACGCTCGCGTTGCTGCTCGTGGCCGCGCTGTGGTCGCTCGGGCTGCCGGGACGCGTGGCGCTGGAGGATGCGACGCCCCCGCTCGGCGACGCGGCGTTCCCGGCCTTCGGCGAATCCTTCGAGCCGGTGCCGCTGGCCCGCGGCTCGTACGCCGTCGAGCCCGCGCCCCACCGCGAGGCCATCGAGCGGGTGGAGGCGCTGCTCTACCGGCGCGCGCCCGCCGCGCCGGGGGACGCCTCGGCCGTGGAGAGCGCCGTGGCGCGCCTGGCCGAGGCGCTGCTCGCGAGCGAGGGCCTGGCCCACCGCCAGGCGGGCATGGAGCTCCTGGCGTTCGCGGCCCGCGTGGGAGCGCGCGACGACGTGGGCTACCCGCCCGCGAGCCTGGTCGACCTGCGCGGCGAGTGGGAGACGCTGCGCGCGCGCATCTTCCGGCCGGCGCCGTGGCTGCGCACCGCGGCGCCGGACCTGGACCGCATCCAGGAGCCGCCGGCCGCGGCCGCGGACCCGCGCAGCGACGAAGCGCTGCGCGCGGCCGCCGGCGAGCTCGAGCGCCTGCTCGCGCGCGGCCGGCGCGAGGTCGAGCGGCTGGGCGAGCCCGTCTACGACATCGACACCCCCGGGCGCGCCGACGGCGGGCAGATCCGCGCCTGGCACGACTGGGGCGCGCGCTGGCGCGAGCAGCTCGCAAGCGCCATGGCGCCGGTCTGGGATCTCTCGCCGCAGCCCGAGGATCCGCTGCGCGCCGAGGCGCTGCGCGCGCTGGAAGACGCCCACGAGCTCCTGCGCCGCGTGCCCGACGGCGCGGGCGCGTGGCCCACGCCTTTCCGTCCCGCCTGGGAGGCGCGCTTCCGTGCCGCGAGCGACGCCCTGGCTCGGGCGCGCGCGACGCTCGCGCGCGCCGAGCCGCGCGACGCGGCCGCCGCGCACGCCCGCCGCTGAGGGCGCACCCGGATGCCCCGGCTATGCTAGGCGCGCCATGGGCCTCGACCGCAGATCGTTCCTGCGCGGCGGCGCGGCGTTCGCCGCGTGGACGGCCAGCGCGCTCGCTACGCCGCTCGAAGCCCTGGCCGCCGCGGACGGGCGCCGCAGCCCGGGCTACGGCCCGCTGGCTCCCGTGCGCGACGGCGTCACCGGGCTCCCGCTGCTCCAGCTCCCGCCGCACTTCCGGTACTTCTCGTTCGGCTGGGCGGGCGATCCCATGATCGACGGCCGGCCCACGCCGCCGGGCCACGACGGCGCGGCGGCCTTCGCGGCCCCGGGCGGCCGCATCCACTACGTGCGCAACCACGAGCTGCACCTGCACCCGCGGATCCCGCTGCGAGCCTCCTTCGCGCCGCCCGAGCGCACCTGGGACGCGGGCGAGGCCCCGGGCGGCGTCACCACGGCGACCTTCGACCCGCGCCGTCCCACCGCCACCCGGACCGAGGCCCGGCTCTCCGGAACGTTGCGCAACTGCGCGGGTGGCCCCACGCCCTGGGGCACGTGGCTGAGCTGCGAGGAGACGCTCGACGGGCCGGACGACTCGAGCGAGGACGCGCGCCTCGAACGCACCCACGGCTGGGTGTTCGAGGTGGCGCCCACCGGTCCCGTGCGCCCCGAGCCGATCCCCGGTCTCGGGCGCATGTGGCACGAGGCGGTGGCCGTGGATCCGGCCACGCGCATCCTCTACCTGACCGAGGACCGGCCGCGCTCGGGCCTGTACCGCTTCGTGCCCGACGGTCCCGCCGCCCTCGGCGGGCTCGCGCGCGGCGGCCGCCTGGAGATGCTCGCCATCGAGGGGGAGCCCCTCCTGGAGACGGGCAAGCGCCTCCCGGCCGGGCGCTGGGTGGACGTGCGCTGGGTGCCAATCCGCGATCCCGAGCGCCCTCACGAGGACCCGAAGCTGCGCGACGGCCGTGGCCTGCTGAGCCAGGGCCTCGAGGGCGGCGGCGCCACGTTCCGGCGCGGCGAAGGCGCATGGTTCGGCGACGGCCGCGTGTTCTTCGTGGCCACCTCGGGCGGCGCGGCGGGTGCGGGGCAGATCTTCGAGCTCGATCCCGGCGGCAGCCGGGGCGCGGGGCGCGACCGCCTGCGGCTGGTCTTCGAATCGGCCGGGCCCCACGAGCTCGACCGGCCCGACAACCTGGTCGTCTCGCCGCGCGGCACGCTGCTGCTGTGCGAGGACGCCGAGGAGCACCGCCCCTTCATGCGCGGCCTGACGCGCGAGGGCGCGGTGTTCGACCTCGCCCGCAACCACGTGGTGCTCGACGGCGAGCGCAACGGCCTGCGCGGCGATTTCCGGCACATGGAGTTCGCCGGCGCCTGCTTCTCGCCCGACGGGCGCTGGCTGCTCGCCAGCGTCCAGTGGCCGGGGATCTCGTTCGCCATCACGGGGCCTTGGGAGCGGGGTCCGCTCTGAAGCGGGCGGCGCTTTGCGCGCGCGTGCTGCTGTGCTGCACCGTCGGCGCGTGCACGGTGAGCGGGCCTCTGCCCACCGGCGACGAGTCGCTCGTGCCGGCGGACGCGCCGGTGTACGACCGGAGCCTGCGCGACGTGACCCTGACCGACCTCGACCTCGGGCGCTTCTGGCACGAGCGCGAGGGGCCGCGTGGGCCGGTGGCGCTCCACCACCTGACCTTCGCCGAGGTGGCCGAGGGCGCCCGCGAGGGCGTGGTGAACATCTACACGCGGCGGCTCGAGAAGCGCGAGCTGCGCCTGGGCATCCACCCCAACGACCTGCTGCCGATCCGCATCCCGATCGCCTCGGCGCTCCTGGACGTGATCCCCTTCCAGTTCCCCCTGCCCTTCCGCAGCGAGGGCCTGTCCCTGGGCTCGGGTTTCGTGGTGAACGAAGGCGGCTACGTGCTCACCAACGCCCACGTGCTCGAGAACGCCACCGACGTGCGCGTGGTGCTCTCGGGCGGCCAGCGCGAGTACCCCGCGCGCATCGTCGGCAGCGACCGCCTCACCGACACCGCGCTGCTGCACATCGAGGAGAGCCCGCCCGTGGTGGCGCTCCCGCTCGGCCACTCCTCCGACCTCGCGGTGGGCGAGATCGTGATCGCCATGGGGAACCCGCTCGGGCTCTCGCACACCGTGACCCAGGGCATGGTGTCGGCCAAGGAGCGGATGGTGCCGGGCGAGCAGGCGCCGCTCGTGGACTTCATCCAGACCGACTCGGCCATCAACCCGGGCAGCAGCGGCGGACCGCTGCTCAACCTCTACGGCGAGGTGGTGGGCATCAACACGGCCATCGTCACCACGGCGCAGCTCATCGGCTTCGCGGTGCCCATCGACACGGTGAAGAGCGTGCTGCCCCTGCTGGTGGTGGGCGAGGCGCGGCGCGGCTGGCTCGGCATCAGCGTCGCCGCCGACGATCTGGAGGCGCGCGCGCGGGCGCTCGAGGCCGGCGGCGTGGCCGGGGTGGCGATCGACGCGGTGGAGGCCGGCAGCCCGGCCGAGGCCGCCGGCCTGCGCGCCGGCGACCGCATCGTGGCGCTCGACGGCGCGCCGATCCCCGACCTGCTGGCGCTCCAGCGGCGCACCGTGGGACTGCTGGCCGACGAGACGGTCCGCTTCACCATCCGCCGCGCCGGGGAGCGGGTCGAGCTCGAGGCCACCCTCTCCACCCGCCCGCCGGGCGCCTAGCCCTGATCCGACGTTCCGCACCGAGCCAGCTCGACGCGGATGGGGCTGGGGCGTCCGCCGAATGGCTCGCCATCGCCGCTGAGTGGGAGGCCGGCGTCGCGCTTCTGACCGCAAGCAGCAGGGAGGAGCACGGCGGCTCGGCTGTGCTCTATTTCGGCTACAGGCGCCCCAGCCCCATCCGCTCCCACCGGTGTCTTCTCGGATCAGGGCCAGGCCACCACCCAGCCACGATGGGCCAGCGCCGCTGCGGCTCAACCCGCCGGAATCCGTCGGGAATCACAGCCCTGGGGAGACCAGAACTCGACGCGGACGTCGGATTTCCTTGACGTGGGAAGCTTCCGATTTAACATCGGAATCCGTCCTTCCGATCCGCGCCCTTGGCGCCGGCGCCCGGTGCGCCGGGGCCGCCCACAGGAGTCCCCCATGGCCCAGGCCCCGATCGTGAACCACCTCCAGCAGCTCGACCAGGAGATCGAGACGATCCTCGTCTCCTTCGACACGAACTACGTGTGGAACTACGGCGACGTGAAGAAAGGCCTGCACGACCTCTACGAGAAGGCCAAGCGCGAGCAGTGGAACAGCACCACGCAGCTCGCCTGGCAGACCGACGTGGACCCGGAGGCCGAGATCATCCCCCAGGTGATCAACCCGCTCGAGGACTTCGGTCCGTACCAGAAGCTCGACGCCAAGGAGAAGCTCCGCCTGCGCCACGCGCAGATCGCGCTCCAGCTCTCCCAGTTCCTGCACGGCGAGCAGGGCGCGCTGATCGTGGCGTCACAGCTGGTGGGCGGCGTGCCGTGGATCGACGCCAAGTACTACGCCGGCACCCAGACCATGGACGAGGCACGCCACGTGGAGGTGTTCAGCAAGTACCTCCACGAGAAGCTCGAGTGGGAGTGGCCCATCACGCCGAGCCTGAAGGAGCTGCTCGACGCCACCATCAAGGACAGCCGCTGGGACTTCAAGTACCTGGGCATGCAGGTGATGATCGAGGGCCTGGCCATGGCCGCCTTCGGCAGCCTCTACAAGATGGCCAAGGAGCCGCTGCTGAAGGAGCTCCTCTACTACGTGATGCGCGACGAGTCGCGCCACGTGGCCTTCGGCATGGTCTCGCTCGCCGACTACTACACCGACATGCCCAAGAACGAGCTCGCCGATCGCGAGGACTTCATCATCTACTCGGCCGAGCTGATGAAGAACCGCCTGATCGGCAGCCAGATCGCCGACGCCATGGGGTGGAACCAGGAGGAGGTGACCCGGCACGTCCTGGCCTCTCCGGCGGGG
>Ga0302046_10004127_pt1 | contig 12947 bp, 8 predicted proteins | sample RVTome_11_FD_200261 | JGI IMG/M metagenome (GOLD analysis project Ga0302046, IMG submission 200261) | Soil microbial communities from uranium-contaminated site in the Upper Colorado River Basin, Wyoming, United States - RVT147D111 (version 2) ...
CGCGTGGCCCGCGATTCCTTCCGCAAGGCGATGGAGACGTACGATGCCCTGGTCGGGCTGCAGACCAGGGATCCTCGCCTGCGGATTCATTGCATTTCCACCGCCACCGACGTCAACATGCAGGAGATCAAGCGGCTCACGACCTACCTGTTCGATCGCTGCCCCAGGATGGACCACCACAATCTGGCGATCATCCGGGGAGACCGGAAGAACAAGTCGCTGCAGGGGCCGATGCTGCAGGAATACACCGATCTCTACGAATACATCAGCCGGCTCTGGTCAAGGCGCGAAACCGGGCGGTATGGCGCTATCGTCGAACCGATGCTGCAGTGGGCGAAGGTCGAGACGATCAAGCAGGAGCGACAGGTTGTTCCATGTCGCGCCGGCCAGCTCAGCGCGGTCGTGTACGCCAACGGGGACGTGGGCGTATGCGAGATTCACCAGCCGCTGGGGAATCTCCGGCAGAAGCCGTTCTGGGAGATCTGGCGTTCCGCCGAGGCGCAGGCGCTGCGTCGCTGCGTCGCCAACAACGAGTGTCACTGCACCACGGAAGTGTTCCTGTGGCCGAGCTTCACCTATCCCCCGATCCAGTTGGTGCGGGCTCTGGCGGCGGCCGGGACATGGAAGCGGGTCGAGCCGCTGGATGCCCGGGACCGCGTCCCGGTCGACATCGATCCGGCATCCCGCCTGCCGCGCGAGGCCCTGGAACCCGATTCCGTCGCGGGCGCGACGCGATCGGCGGCGCCGGTCGCAGACTGACCCGGACCGGAGGTGGGTGGGCGAGCGGCGCCATGGGGAGCCTGTCCGGGTGACGCGACGGAGTGAGAATCGCCTCCCGCTGGCGAGGATGCTGGCCGCCGCGGCCTTTCTGGTCCTGCTGATCGCGGCGGTGCATCGCGGCAGCCCACGTACTCTCGTCTCGGCCCACGGCCTGCTGCATAGCGCCATCGCGCAGCGCATCAGCGCCGACCCGCTCAGCATCCCACCCGAGAACCCGTTCTTCGCCGGGGAGCCGATCCGCTACTACTGGTTCTTCCACGCCGCCGGCGCGGCCGTCGGCCGGCTGCTGCGACTCGACCCGCTGCACAGTTTCGAGCTGCTGATCGCCGCCGGCGCGGTGGCGATGGTGCTGTTCACGACAGGGCTGGCCCGCTCCCTCTATGGGCGGGCGACGGCCGGGTTCGCAATCGGTTATCTGGTGCTCGCGGGGGCTCAGGCTCAGGCCCCTCTGCTCCTCGCCTGGCGTGTCATCAGGAACGGCACGGGCCTGCTGGCCGATGACCCGGAGTACCTCTGGGGCCTCGTTCACCCGGTGTATCGCCATATGCGGCTGTGGGACGAATACGGGACACTCGGCCCTCTGATCAATTACTTTTTCAACGTGACCGCCCGCCCGCTCGCGCTGGTCACGCTGCTCGGGGTGATCTGGGCCCTGCATCGGGTGCTGACGCGCGGCGCAGCGGGGCCGACGCTGATCCTGGCGGCAGGCGTCGCCCTGCTGTCGTCTCTGAACTGCCTCATCGGCATCGGATCGGCCGGTGCACTCGGCGTCGGGCTGGTGACGAGCGAGTTCCTGCGCCGCAGGATGGAGCACGGTACGGCCGCCGCCGACCCGGCCCCCTGCCTGAAGCCGGCGCTGGCCGCCCTGGGCGCCGGCCTGTTGCTCGGCGCTCCGACCTTCTGGCAGCTGCTGACGGCGAACGGACCGGGGTTCGCGATCCAGGGTCCGGGGGCCGCATTCGATCAACTGCGCGGGATGGCTGCGGCAGCATGGCTGCCGCTGATCCTGTCGCTGGTCGCGCTGTACGCCATGCGCAGCCCGGCCCGATTCCTCGGCGTCACCCTGACCCTCGCCGCCCTGATCCTGATGGGCGCGGCAACGCTGCTGCTACTGCCGGTCGGCAATCAGGATAACTTTTACCACGCAGCGCTCGTGATGCTCGCCGTGCCGGCCGCGGCGGTTGTCCTGAAGCCGGACGGCCGGGTCGATCGCGCCCGCGCCGGCGCGCTGTTTCTGGTCTTTCTGCCGCCGGTGCTGCTCGTTGTATGGGCCTATACCGGACGCCCCCCAATCGCGATCGGGCACCGGCAGGACCGCCTCGTGCGCCTGCCGGCCGATTCGGATCCGGGCCGGCTGTACGGATGGATCGCCGCTTCGACCCCCGGAAACGCGGTGATGATCATCGACCCCGGTCCTCCCACCCGCGCCGTGGCGGGAAACACCGCCGAGCTGCCCGCTCTCACCGGTCGTGTGCTGTTCACCGAGAGAGCCTCCCACTACATCGTCTCGGGTTACGAGGACGCGGGGCGACGCGAGCGCATGAGCCGGCAACTCGTGGCGGGCGAGGCGATCGCCGCGGCGGACGAACGCTACCTGTCCGGGCTCGGGCGGGATCTGTTCGTGGTGGTGGAGCGATCATCCGCTCAAGTCGGCGCGGCCCTGCAGGCGCGCTACGGCCCGCCCGCCTTCGAGAGCGGAGCGCATGCCGTGTACCGCTGGCGGGCCGGCGGGGCGACAGTCCCCTGACCCCGCCATGGGGTCGATGCGATCAAACAGGCAGGCCGTCTCGCCGCGCCCGCCGTCCCCCGCTGCGCGCCGCCCCGGACGCGGCCGTCCCAGGCTGCGCGCCGCCCCGGACGCGCCGCCCCCATCGCCCGGGCCGCACACGATGCGGCCGCTGCTCGTACCATTTGTTGTATTCTTTCCGGCGGCTCCGGCGGACGGGCGTTTCGCGGCCGTTCCATCCGACCGGATCGTCATCGCAGCGCCCGGCGACCTGGAGCCTCTCATTGAATCGGAGCCGCCCGCTCGACATGTCGATTCCTCCGGAGCGCACCGGAGGTGGCTGAGCCATCGCCGACCGCCGGTCGCCCCCGCCCCGTCCTGGGGTGGTATGCGCCAGTCCTGCTGGCGCTCGCCTACGCGCTCCACTGCAGAGTTCTGAATTACGTCAGCGACGACGGCTTCATCAGCTTCCGCTACGTGCAGAACTGGCTCGCCGGCAACGGCATGGTGTACAACGCCGGCGAGCGTGTCGAGGGCTACACGAACTTCCTCTGGGTCGCGTTCCTCGGCGCCGTGATGCGGATTCTGCCGTCCCTCGACCTGCTGCGTCTGGCGCAGTTCTCCGGCATTCTGTTCGGTTGCCTCACGATCTGGCTGGTGTGCCGCTGTGCGCGCACCGTCGCCGGGGAAACGGGACCATGGGGACTGCTGGCGGGGGCTTTTCTCGCCGTTCATACCTCCTTCGTCGCCTGGGCGACCTCGGGACTCGAGACGCTGATGTTCGCGCTCCTCCTGTTCTCGGCGGCTTACGCCTATGCCGACTTCCTGCAGAGCGGCAGGCATTTCCTCCGCTCGGCCGTGCTGTTCTCTCTGCTGCCGATGGTGCGCCCCGACGGCCTCCTGCTCGTCGGGGTCACCGGGCTCCATTTCGTCGTCCGGGAGTGCCGCAGCAGGGGCAAACTCGACCTGAAGCGGCCGCTCGCGTGGGGCCTCGTCGTCGTCGCGATCTACGGCGCCTACTTCGTGGCCCGCCATGCCTATTACGGCCAGCTCCTGCCGAACACCTTCTACGCCAAGGTGATGACCGGGACCGACCAGTACGCGCTCGGATGGAAATACCTGCGCAGCTACTTCCTGATGAACGGAGCGTTCGTCTTCCTGCCTGCGATCTGGCTCCTGCTGCGGCGCGGGCGGCGTGCCTGGCGCGACTACTTCGCGTTGCTCGTGTTCGCCTATCTCGGGTACATCGTCTACGTGGGGGGGGACGGGCTGGCCTTCTTCCGCTTCATCGCCCACATCGCGCCGCTCCTTTACCTGCTGGTGCAGGATGGCTACGCCGAGCTCTACCGGGAGATCCACCCCCGGCTGCCGCGCGCGCCGCACTGGTCGATCGGCTCCGCACTCGGAGCGCTGATCGCGATATCCCTCGCCTTCACCACCAGCCAGAGCGCGCAGATCGTGCTCTTCCCGGAGCGGCATCGATGGTTCGAAGGACACTCCGGGCTTCGTTTCCCGGGACTCGGTCCGGATCACCAGTACCGCTGGTTCGACAACTATTTCGTCGATCGGCAGAAGGTGGCGGCCCGCTGGCTGGAGCAGAACGCCCCCCCGAATTCCCTGGTGGCGTCGACGCCCGCTGGTTCGATCGCCTATCATATGAGCCACCGCGTGATCGACATGCTCGGCCTCAACGACATCCATATCGCCCACACCGAGAGCGGCAACATCGGCTTCCCCCGGGCCGGTCACATGAAGGGGGACGGGAAGTACGTCCTGTCGCGCCGGCCCGACTACATCCTGCTGGGCAACGTCGCGGTCCTGCCGTTCGCGCTCGACCGGGAGCGCTTCGCGGAGAAGCTGATCCGCAAGTCCGAACACGAGATCTGGGCCGAGCCTGAGTTCCACCGCGACTACGAGCTGGTGAGCGTGCGCCTGCAGGAGGAGGGGGTCTTTCAGTACTTCAATTTCTTCCGCCGGAGGGAGCCGAAATCGGCGGAGTCGTCGTAGGGGCATATAATTACCGACTTCATGAAAACCCGATCGATCTCGATGAGGGCCGTCCTGGCCGGGGCAAGCGGCGGCATCTGGATGGCCGCGACCCTCACCCTGTCCCGGCGGCTGACCTGGCATCCCTACAGGCCGCTGCACCTGCCCTACGATCTGGCAATCTGCACCATCGGGCTCGCCGGCCTGATGCTGGTGGCGGCAGTGGCGCTGCGGCGCCGATCCGAGCGGGCCTGGGGCGCTGCAGCCGCGGCGGCGACGCTGCTCCTGTTCGCCTGGTTCGCGCTCGGGGCCGGGGTCGTGGCCGCGGGAGAAGATTCCCTGCGGGACGCGGCGGTACTGGTCGCAGCCGCGCTGGCGGCGTTCACCGCCCGCAGGAGGCAAGGCAGGATCCCGTTTCTGGTATTCCAGATCGTTCTGGGGGCGACCCTCGTGCTGGGAAGCTTTCTGGCCGGGACGGAACCTGTCACGGCCCTGATCGTCCCCGTCACGGGGATGGTCATGTTGCTCGTGGGGGTTCGTGGCCCGAGTCTGCATGCGCCCGGGAGCGACATTATCGTGCCGCTCATCGCCGGCGTGGCGCTTCTCTGGTTCTGTCTCGGCGTGAAACCGGGCAGTCCAGTGCCGGCCCCCTCGCGCGTCTCCCGCGATGCTCCGGCCGGCGCGACCTCCTGCGTGGTCGTGGTCCTGGATACCCTGCGGATGCACAATATGTCGTTGTACGGATACTCCCGCAGGACCACTCCGAACCTCGAGCGCTGGGCGGAGAAGGGGATGATCTTCGACGACGTCACCGCGCCCTCGTCCTGGACGCTTCCCTCGCACGCGTCGTTGTTCACCGGCCTCTATCCGCGCAGTCACGGGGCCCACGGCTATCGCAGCGAGGCGAAGAAGAACAGCACATGGGCCTTGTCCGGGAGCCACGAGACACTGGCGGAGATCGCCCGGGACGCCGGTTGGGTGACCGCAGGAATCGTCGCCAATCACTTCTACCTCTCCCCGATGTTCGGCGTCGACCAGGGATTCGACACCTGGTGGGTCGATCCGCCGCGGCGCGGGTCGGAGTTCCAACCATCCTCCTGGCTCGTAGAGCGGAGGCATCCGGCCGAGCTGCTGAAACTCACGTGGCCTTACTACCGGGCCGAGCAGATCACCGATTTCGCCATCGATTGGCTGCGAGGGCAGAAGGGGGATGATCCGTTCCTGCTGTTCCTGAACTACATCGACGTGCACCGGCCGAACTCCCGACCGCCCGGCCCGGAGATCCCGTGGGGCGAGGGGGAGGTCGAGATCCCCAGATTCGCGCCGCAGCTGACGAAGGTCCTTGAGGGGCAAGATCTCCCACCGGAGATCACCCTCAGCCTGGTGAACTCCTACGACCGGGAGCTCCTGCGCCTCGACCAGGAGCTGGGACGCCTGCTCGACTGGATCGAGGGATCGGGCCGGGCCGAGGATCTCGTCGTCGTCCTGACCTCCGACCACGGGGAGTTCTTCGGCGAGCACCACCTCATCGATCACGCGGTCCACCTCTACAACGAGGTGGTGCGCGTGCCGCTGGTGATACGCGGCCCGGGGGTGCCGGCCGGTCGCAGCGTTCGCCCCAGCTCCCTCGTCGACGTCTTCCCCACGCTGGTCGATCTGCTCGGACTGTCCGGCGTCGATGCCCGGCAGGGGGTTTCCCTGCTCCGTCCTTACGACGGTCCGGTGGCGGCCGAGTGGCACGCCGCGGCGAACGGCTGGCTGCTTGAGGAGCGATTCGGTGGTCGTTTCGACCGCGACTGGTGGACCCTGCAACTGGACGGCTGGCGCCTGTTCGTAGACGACCGGGGGAGCATGATGCTCTTCGATCTCGCGCACGATCCCCGGGAGCTCGACGATCTGGCGGCGTCGAAGCCGGAGATCGCCGCGGCCCTGCAGCTCGAGCTGGTGCGGTGGAAGGAGCGACATCCCGCCGTGCAGGGAGCGCCGCTGGGCGGCGGCGAGCCGACCGAAGACCACCTCGAGCAGATACGAGCGCTGGGATACATCAATTAGACTCCCGCGCCGACGCGACGCCGGCCGATGCGGCCCGTATGATATTCTTCGCCCGATGATCGCTAAGCGCGTTCCGATCCACTGACACCCGCACGATGAGACGTTCCGCAGTGCGTTACCTCGGCGGTGTTCTCTGCCTCGGGCTCGCGGCGATGTCGTGGATCGGGATGGCGACGGCCAGTCCCGCCCCCGGCATGCTCTTCGGTCTTTACCCGCGGCGGGTGTTCGTCCTCCTCGTCGCGATATCCTACGTCGCGATCTGGGCCTTCTGCGCCTCGCTCAGCCGGGGGCGGCTGTCCGGCGCGCTCGGCAATTTCATCTTGACCACCACCGCCCTCGGCGTCACTGTCGGGCTGATCGAGCTGCCGGCCCTGCTCGGCGCCGTCGATTATCGCCGCTACGTCGCGTTGCCGGAGAGCGTTCTGTTCACCCGCGTCAAGGCCTGGGAGCTGCCCGGCAACCGGCTCGACCCGGAGCTCCTGCATCTCCATCGCCCGGGTCAGACGATCAGGGGAGATGCCGCCGGCGATCTCGTCCACTGGCTGCAGATCCCGACCGAGCGCCGTTACCCGATCGACATCGAGTACGATAGCCTCGGGTTCCGCAACGATCGCGATTACCTTCGGGCACCGATCATCGTGCTCGGCGACTCGTTTGCCGAAGCGGGACTCGTCGCCGCGGAGGATCTCCTGCCGACCCGGCTCGCGCGGCGGCTCGGCGTCGACATCGCGAATCTGGGACAGAGCGGGTATGGCCCCCAGCAGGAGCTGATCGTCCTTAAACGGTACGGGCTGAAGCTGCAGCCGCGCATCGTCTTATGGCTCTTCTTCGAGGGGAACGATCTCCTGGATATCCCGCGTTACGAGAGGCTGAGCAGGACCTGGGAGGCCGAGATGCACCGCGCGCAGTCCCCGAGTCAACGCACGCTCACCCGCAATGTCCTCAATCTGCTCGCCGCGTTGACGGATCCCTCGGCGCCTCGGGACGAAATGAAGGCCCGCCGGCGCTCCTGTACGGTGCGCGCTCCCGGCACGAATGAGCCGCTCCTCCTCTACTTCGCCTTCGCCGGAGAGCCGCTGTCGGAAGAGGACCACGCGAGCCTGCAGAAGTCGCAGGAGATCCTGCTGGAAGCCGATCGGCATTGTGCCGACGTCGGCGCCGAGCTGGTGCTGGTCTTCGTGCCGACGAAGTTCAGGGTCTACGACGACCTGTGCGAGTTTCCTGATGAATCGCTGCTGCGCGGCTGGCGGGTGCATGACCTGCCCTGGCAGATGGCGGCGTGGGCTGCGGAGCAGGGGATCCTATTCCTCGATCTCACCGGCCCCCTGGAGGAAAGCGCCACCCGCGGGGAACTGGTCTTCTTCCCCGACGACGGGCATTGGAACGCGAAGGGGAACGAGGTCGCGGCCGGGGTGATCGCCGGTTACCTCGAGGAGAGCGGCCTGCGCGCGAGGCTCGATTGACGCAGCCGCAGAACGAGCCATCGCCACCGCTTCATGCGCACGCGAGGCTCGGTCGCCACACGCCCCCGGACCGATCAGCGCGAGGGCATCCGGCGCCGCAGGAAGTCGATCGCGGCGCCGACGTCGAACTGGTGGCCGATGCCGGGAGAGAGATGCTTTTCGAGGCTCTCCGCGGCGCCCTGACCGCGGTAAATGCGCAGCGCCCCGTCGAAGGTCGCAAGCGCAGTCGGGTTAAAGGCGGCGCTGTGTGACGACGGATCGCCGTCGAGCTCGCCCCAGTGGACGAGAACCGGTCGCGGGGCCAGGAGCCCCAGGCAATCGTCCGCGCCGAGCCACCTGGCCAGTCCCGGCACCGCCGAGTAGGTATCCCAACGGCTGTAGCTGAACTTCGATTCGTGCGACGTAACGCAACCGCTGAGCACCATCACCCGGGGCCGCGGATCGAGCGCCCCGAGATAGATCGCGGTGTCGCAGCCCGAGCTGAAGCCGACCAGCCCCAGCAGGTCGGGCCGGACGTCCGGACGCGCTGCGAGGTAGCTGAGCCCGGCGGTCTGGTCCTGGACCGTCACTCCCATGGAGGTACCGCCGCGCACCAGGTTGAGCGGAGTGTAGGAGGTGCGCTCCAGCGGCGGGTCCGAGCCGCCGAAAAACTGCAGGTATCCGAACCCCCGGACCTCCATGGTCAGGGTGACGTACCCCTCCTCGGCGAGCCGCAACGCGTTCCCGTTCTGATAATCATCGACGATGCCCGACGTCGCGACGATCCCCCAGCTGTGGCCGGGGATGACGAGCAGCGCAGGGCGGCGCTCGTCATCGTCCGGCCGGTGGAGGAATGCCGGTATCTCCAGGCCATCCGGCTGGGTGAACACGAGCGTCTCCCGTACCAGCCCGCCGACCTTCTCGCTCCGCACCTGCCGCACGGCGAACGGCGGCTCGGTTGATGGATGGCCGAGGAGCTCGCGGAGCTTGTCGCGGCCCGCGCTCTGCCACGGCCCGAAATACTCCGCCGATCGGTCCGGCCCCGGAGCCGCCAGAGCGGGACGCACCGGCTCGATCGCGAGCCTCCCGGAGATCGGTATATCGGGGAACCTGGCGCGGATCTCCTCATCCGGGTCGGGCCACAAACCGGGGGGAACGTGATAACGCAGAACGAGGCCGACGTTGACGAACACGCTCCCCCCCAGCGCCAGGAGAAGAACGACGACGATCCTGTTGGGCCGTCCGGTCACCAGGAGACCTCCCGGTCAGAGGCCGAGCATGAAGGCAATGAAGCAGGAGATCCCGGCGATCAGCACCACGGTTCCCCACCTCCGCTGTCCCGGCGCGTTCCACCACATGTAGAGCCCGCTCGCGACCCAGATCAAAAGTCCGAGATTGACCAGATCGACCATCGCCCCCCAGAGATCATCGCGCAGCCGTTCGTGGTGAAACCCTCCGCGGCCATGCATACGGGTGAGGACGCGGACGGGGCCGAAGCGGATGTCCTCCGCCGTCAATCGGCGCTCGCTCAGATCGTACCTGAATCGCGTGGCACCGAAGATAGTGAAGCAGAGCATCTCGAACTGTCCGTTCGTGATGCGGCCGGCTCGAAAGGCGCACTCGAGCCCGTGCTCCTCCACGAGGCGCCGCGCCAGGGCCCATCGCGTGGCATGGTCGGCGTCGTCTGCCAGGCCGGCATCATAGGGTTTCTCGAAGCGGGGCGTCCACTCGTCCTCGGCCCAGCCGAGTCGCTCGATGAGCCCCCGGTGCGACATGGCCAGCGCGCTCAGGGCGTACATTGCGAACCAGGGGACGAGCACCAGGCCGAGGTAGAGGTGCAGGCGGCGGTTGAGATGCGCAAGGGTCATAGCGCGACGAGGAACAGCGAGAAAAGCACGATCCCCAGGCCGAGCGACAGGAGCCCCGCCCGCCGCGTGCGCCTGATCGTCCACCACATCCAGAATCCGGACACGATCCAGAACAGCATCGCGACGGCGAACAGATCGACGGAGAACCCCCACGCCCGCTCCCCGGGGGAATTCCAGTCGTACCCGATGCGGTAGTGGAGCTGGGACAGAAACTTGCGCCCGCCGTAGCCGGCGACCTCGACGGTGACCCTGCCGCCGTCCGGCTCGAAGGTGACGCGCCGCAACCCGAACGGCGACTCGCCGGTGACGGTGATCGCACCGCTTTCGGGATCCCGGCTGGTCCGGCGGCGCCCCGGCACGCCGTGCTCGTCCGCCAGCCGGGCCGCCACCTGCTCCCGCGTCGCGGGTTCCGCGGGCGCTCCCTCATACCGCTGCTGCAGGACCGTCTCGAAGACCGGAGCCGGCTCCGCTCCCCCGAGATGCACCCGATGGTTCATGACCAGCGTGCTGATCGCGTACATCAGGACCCATGGGATCAGAAACAGGGCGGCGTACATGTGGGTGCGGCGCAGCCAGAACTCAAGGCGCGATGTTGTTGCCATCTCTTCTTTCTCCGCCCGGCGTGCGGCCGCGCTTCGGTCGTGGCGCGGAGGAGGATTGTACTGTATCCAACGTGGCCACGAGAGTGTGGCGTCCGCCTGCAGACACCGCCTGTATGGTAATCTACCGCGTTATTACGGCCGGGATCGGCAACAGTGCGGTGCGGCCCCCGGCGCGCTCTGTGATCGAAGGCCCCGCCCCCTGACCGGGGAGCGACCTCGATGGGCAGACCGGGCTGTCGTTTCGGAGGTCGACGATGCAGGACAGTTCCGTCCAATCCCCTGCCGGTTCGGACTCCGCCGGGCTCCCGCCGGTCTCGGTCGTCATACCGGCGTATGACGAAGAGAACGCCATCGGACGGGAGGTCGAAACCATCCATCGGGTGCTGACGACGCACCGGATCGAGCACGAGATTCTGGTGGTGGACGACGGCTCGAGTGACAGGACCGCGGAGCTCGCTGCCGCCGCCGGGGCCCGCGTTCTGCAGCATGTCGGCAACCGCGGCTACGGCGCATCCCTGAAGGACGGCATCAACGCCGCGCGGCACGAGATCATCGCCATCACCGATGCGGACGGAACCTATCCGGCGGAGCGGTTGCCCGAGCTGCTGGCCGAATTGAGAACCGCGGACATGGTGGTCGGGGCGCGCACCGGGAGCAACGTCCGGATCCCGCTCGTCCGGCGTCCCGCGAAGTTCACGCTCAACGTCCTCGCCAACCTGATCGCCGGACGGAAGATCCCCGACCTCAACTCGGGGTTCCGGGTGTTCCGCCGTGATACCGCCAGGCAGTATCTGGCCATTCTCTCCAACCAGTTCTCCTTCACGACCACCATCACCCTGGCGTTTCTGGCCGACGAATACCGCGTCTCCTACGTTCCGATCGATTATCACACCCGCATCGGCAGGTCCAAGATCAGGCCGCGCCATTTCATGGAGTTCATGATCCTGGTGCTGCGCATGGCGATGCTCTTCCAGCCGCTCCGCGTGTTCCTCCCCCTGGCGATGATCTTCGGCGCCGTGGGCGCCGCCAAGGCGATCTCCGATCTGTACTTCTTCTTCCAGCGCACGCCGTCGCCGGGAATCTCCCTGCTGGATCAACCGGTCCTGTCGTCCTCCTCGATGCTCATGCTCCTGACGGGGCTGCAGCTCCTGGTGGTCGGGCTGGTCGCCGACGGCGTCATCCGGCGCATCGCCCAGCAGGCCGTGGCCCAGGTTCCCTCCCGCGCCATCCGCACCCTCGGGGAGGACGACGATCCGCAAGGAGTCCCGCAGATGCGTCGGGGCGGAGCGCGCGAGTGACGGCTCGCCGCCGGAACGCCGGAACGCCCCGCCCCTGACCGATATGTGCGGAATCGCCGGCATGTTGCGAGTGACACACCGGGACGCCCCCTGGGATCTGCGCCTGCTCGATCGGATGACCGACTCCCTGGCCCACCGCGGGCCGGACGATCGCGGCACCTGGCATGACGGCAGGGTGGCGCTCGGCCATCGCCGCCTTTCGGTCATCGACCTGTCTCCCGCCGGACGTCAGCCGATGGGAAACGAGGACGGCACCGTGCAGCTGGTGTTCAACGGCGAGATCTACAACTTCCGCGAGCTCAGAACATCGTTCGACCTCGATCGCAGGGGGCATCGTTTCCGCTCCAGGACCGACAGTGAAGTCCTGATCCATCTCTATGAAGAGCTGGGAGTGAAGATCGCGGAACACCTCAACGGCATGTACGCCTTCGCCCTCTGGGACAGCCGCAGCGGCCAGCTGCATCTCGCCCGCGACCCGTTCGGGGTCAAGCCGCTGTTTTACTGTTCCGACGGGGAGACCTTCCGCTTCGCCTCGGAGATCAAGGCGCTGCTGATCGATCCGGCGGTGTCGCGCACCCTGTCGATTCAGGCGCTGCACGATTTCCTGTCGTTGAATTACATCCCCGGGACGCAGACCGCGTTTGCCGACGTCCTTGAGGTCCCGCCCGGCGCCTGGTTGACCGTCGACACGACGAACGGGGAGATCACCACCCACCGGTTCTGGAACCTGGCGCGTGACGACGGGGCCCGGCTCGGCATCGCCGAGGCGACCGAGCGCTCCCGCGATCTGATCGACCAGGCGGTCCGCCGGCAGCTGGTGGCTGACGTGCCGGTCGGCGTCATGCTGTCCGGCGGTCTCGACTCGAGCGCGCTCGTCGCGTTCATGAGCCGGCAGCGCAACGAGCCGGTGCACACCTACTCGGTCGGCTTCGAGGACTCCTCGTTCAACGAGCTGCCGTACGCGCGCATCGTGGCGCGCCATTTCGGCACCGTGCAACGGGAGGTGATCGTGACCGCAGACCACGTGCGGGACATGCTCCCCGCCTACCTCCGCTCGATCGATGAACCGTACGGTGACGGATCGGCCATCCCCACCTACTACGTCTGTCAGCTGGCGCGCGACGAGGTGACCGTCGTCCTGTCGGGCGAAGGCGGGGACGAGGCGTTCGCCGGCTACGACACCCACGCGGCCT
>Ga0302046_10004128_pt1 | contig 12945 bp, 16 predicted proteins | sample RVTome_11_FD_200261 | JGI IMG/M metagenome (GOLD analysis project Ga0302046, IMG submission 200261) | Soil microbial communities from uranium-contaminated site in the Upper Colorado River Basin, Wyoming, United States - RVT147D111 (version 2) ...
GTCGTTCGCCGCGGTCATCCCCTGCTCTCGCGTGATCTGCCGGATGTTTCGGAACTCGCGAAACTCGACTGGATCGTGCCGCGGGAAGGCACGCCGGCGCGCGACCATTTCACCGCGTTCTTCGCCGGGCACGGGATCGCGCCGCCGACACGGCTCATAGAATGCAGCTCCCTGGTCACGACCCGGGGCCTGTTGTTGCAGAGCGATCGCGCGGCGCTCCTGTCCGTACGTCAGGCCCGGCTCGACGTTGATTCGGGCCAGCTCGCGACATTGTCCGATCCGTTGCCGGGAACCGAAAGAACCATCGGCTTGACGTATCGCAGGGACTGGCAACCGACGACCGTGCAACGTGAATTCATCGACGCAGTCAGGCACGCCTCGCAGTGAAAGCATGGCGCGGCTCAACGCCTGCACGACCAGGAACGGGTACAGGCGGGCATCCAGATGGCATTCGAATCGAATGGTGACAACTTCGGGCTCGACTGTTGAGGACATCAATGAAGAAGGGTTTGGCGCGAAGCGAGTACTGAATTACCATTTGCTCCCGCACCTCGTGTGATGCGGGCGCCCGTCGCCCGGCAAGTCAGCAGTCTTCGAGAGTACATACATGACGTTACTCTGGCACCGGCGCCAGTTCATCGGCGCCCTGTTGAAGGTATCCGCGGCGATCGCGGTGGCAAGATCGGCGCTCTCGGGCGTGAAGGCCTCGGCCGCGGATGCGACACGATCGCTCACGCCGCACGAGATCGAAACTCTGCGCGGGATCTCCTTCCTGCTCTTTCCCTTTCCTGAACTGGGCGCTGCGCCCTACGACCGGATCGTCAGTGGTGTTTCGTCAGCCGCGGCAAGCGATGCGAGTTTGCGGCAGCTGATCCTCGACGGTGTGCAGGCTCTTGATGCCGGGCGCGACGCCGGCTTTCTGGCGCTCGACGAAACAACCCAGATCGAAGTTCTTGAGCAAATCGAGGCAACGCCGATCTTTCAATACCTGCTGCAGAAAACCCGCGATGACCTGTTCAACAATCCGGTCGTCTGGGCGCATATCGGCTACCAAGGCTCGTCGCTGGAGTTCGGCGGCTATATCGACCGCGGCCTTAACGACATCGACTGGCTGAACGGCAACTAGCATGGCAACCTCCTTTGACAAGGATGACGACCACGTCGTCGTGGTCATCGGCTCGGGCGCCGGCGGGGCTACGGTGTCGCGGGAACTGGCGATGGCCGGTATTGACGTCGTCTGCATCGAAGCGGGCGCGCCTTTAGAGAAAATCGTTACCGACGCGACAGCGATGTTCCCGCGACTCACGTGGCTCGACCGGCGGATCGGATCCGGCGACCTGCCGGCCGGTTTTCCGGTATGGAGCGGCAAAGGCGTCGGCGGCACGACCTTGCACTGGACGGCACATACGCCGCGATTCGAAACGGAACACTTCGAGCCCAGCCGCTATTTCGGCGCCCTCGATGACTGCACGATCCTCGACTGGCCGGTGCCCTTGGAGGAAATGAGCCGATACTATTCCGCGGCCGAACACAGCATGGGCGTTTCCGGAACGCACGGCTGGCCGAAACTGCCGGAGAGTAATCACTACCGCGTACTGAAGGCCGGCGCGGAGCGCATCGGCCTGAAGCACTGCGAACGCAGCAACATGGCGATCAATTCGGTGGCGCAGGGAGGCCGGCCGGCTTGCTTACAGCTCGGCTTCTGCAGCAGCGCTTGTGCCGTGAACGCCAAATGGACGGCGGCCAATACCCCGATTGCACAGGCATTGAAAACGGATCATTTCGAAATCCGCGACCGGTCGTTCGTGCTGCACGTGGAACACGATAACAAGGGACGGGCGACATCGGTCGTGTACGTCGACCCTGAAGGGGCGCTGCAACGGCAGAAAGCCAGGTTGGTTTGCCTTGCGGCCAATGCCATCGACACACCCAGGATACTGCTGAACTCCGCGTCGTCTGCCTTTCCGAACGGCCTCGCCAACAAGTCCGGCCATGTCGGCAAGCACTACGTCAAGCACGTCTTCGCCATCGTTACTGCAATCCTGCCGCACCCGGTGCATTTTCACCGCGGCACGCAACTGCTCGGCGGTGTGAACGACTTCATGTATCACGATTCGTCGCGAGGATTTGCCGGCGGCTTCAAGTTCGAGCAGGTGTCTTTCGATCCCGCATCGCTCGCCGTGCTGTCACGCCCCGGCGCCTGGGGGAAAGAATATGCGGCGCAACTGCAGCGGTATGACCACTACGCCGCGCTGCTGGTGCTCGGAGAGGATCCGTCGCAGCAATCGAATTCCGTGACCCTGCATCCGGTGGAAAAGGACCAGTACGGCATGCCCGTCCCCGTGGTGCACTATGTCGACCATGACAACTCCCGGCGCATGCGCGACTTCGGTGTACGGACGGCGCGCGAGCTGTACGAGTCACTCGGCAGCGAAGAGATATTCCTCAGTGCACCGCCGCCGGCAACTCATAACATGGGCACCTGCAGGATGGCGTCGAACATCGACGAGGGCGTCTGTGACCCCTGGGGCCGTTCCTACGATGTGGCCAACCTCTTTCTTTCGGACGGCAGCCAGTTTACCTCCAGCGGCAATGCCAACCCGACGCTCACGATCGTGGCGCTCGCGATGCGGCAGGCCGACTACATAAAAGTGCAAATGCTGAACCGGGATCTCTAAAGCAGCCGCTGCCCTGCCCACAGCAGCAAGGTCGTGCTGACCAGCCCGATGGCAACGGAAATCGAAAGCGCTGACACCGCCTTTTCGGTATCGAGTTTTGCAACCGATGCGAGGGTCACCGAAGTGAAACCGATCGGCGAGGCCGCTGCAATGAGCACGACGGTGGCCGTCGTGCCGGTGAATGCGAATAGCCAGACGAAGAAAAAGCCTGCCGCGAGGCCTAATGGCATTCTCAGGAGCACGGTACGCACGGGCAACGGATCGCGCAGGGTCACGTTGGAAAAGGAAATACCCAACGCCACGATCGTCAGCGGTATGGTGGCCGCAGCGAGCGGGGACAGCACGTACGTTGCCATCGCGGACGGCGTGAATTCGCCGAGCGCGCAGACCAGCGCAATCGCCAGCGCAATGAACAGCGGCGAGCGGGCGGTCCTGAGCAGCGATGCCGCGATCGAGGATTTCCGCGAACTGCCGAAGTGACTGGCTGCCGAGTACGCAAACGTCGAAACGAACACCGCGTTGCCGAGATCGACCAGTATGGCTTCCGCGAGCGCTTCCGGTCCGAGCCCCATCAACACGAACGAGAAAACGAAAACGCCGTTCGTGATTGCGGCTCCCAGCACCAGCACGCCGGTTGCCTGCGTCGACAACGAAGTTGCGCGCGCGTAGAGAATTGCTGCCAACAGGCACACCACGTTGATTGCGAGCCCGGTGACCGGTAGCAGAATGGAATTGCTAGTCAGCGTCGCCCCGGAAATCGTCTGAAAGACCAGCGCGGGCAAAGTCACGTACAGGATAAGACGAAACAGAAAGGCCGCTTCGCTGCTGCCCGCGAGGCCCGATCGCCGCAGTATGATGCCGATCAGGAAATAGACGAGGATCGGTAACAGCGATTCGAGAAGCATACCGTACCGCAATCGTTTGCGGGATTAGTCTCCGAAGGCAGTCTTGGCCGGCCGCACCGGTGCATGTGGCTCGTGACTGGCACGCCCCGCGCAACTCACGATCGCACTGCGAATCTGCTCTGCGAGCAAGGCAGCCGCCGGTGACAGCGAACCGCGCCGCCGGCAGGTGATGCCGATTGCCCGGGCCGTGCCGTTCAGTTCGAATGCCAGCACGGCCAGCAGCCCGCATTGTTCCTCGAAAAGGATCTGGTGCCTGGACAGAATCGTAACCCGGTCGCTTTCCATCAGCAGCCCGCGCAAAGTCACGAGTGAACTGGTCTCGACGACATGCGGCGGCACCGTCAGCCCGCGCAGCGACACCGCCCGTTCGAACAGTTCACGCGTCGGCGTGCCTCGCCTCGGCAATATCCAGTCGTACGCCAGCAGATCTTTCCAGTACAGTGTTCCGCGCTTGCTCAACGGATGTCCTGCTCTCGCGACGATGGACAGACTGTCGTCGAGGATTCGTTCTTCAAGGAGGTCGCGATCCGCGTTGGGTCCGCGTAATGCGCCAACCATCAGGTCGATATCGCCACAGCGCAATGCCGCAGTCAGGTCCTCGTACCGACCTTCGACCGTCGACACATCCAGGTAGGGATGATCCTGAAGCAGCCGGGTGATGGCACGCGGCACGATGATCGTGCGAACGAAAGGCAAGGTACCGACCACCACGCGGCCGCGATGAGCACCTTGCATGCCGGCAAGTTCGTCGCAGGCATGACGCAGGTGACTGCGCGCCAGTTTCACGTACCGCGACAGCAATCGACCGGTTGCCGACGGAACGACCGCCTGCGGCGTATTCTCGAACAGTTTTGCACCCACCGCCTCCTCGAGTTTGCGCAACGACAGCGAAATCGCTGCGCTCGTTACCCCGAGGTGCTCGGCTGCCGAAGCGAGATCCTGGTGTTCCGCAGTGGCCAGGAACGCATCCAGCCATCGGTCCGATACCTCCATGCCGCCGATGCGTGACGGCCGAACGGTGCGCCGCACCGAAGCCGATGCCACCTGTTCTCCGGCGATGGAGAATGCGCACGCTGCTTCACGCGCATGCCGCAACAGGCATTTGCCGAAAGCGGTCAGGCTGACGCCCTTCGAGGAGCGATCGAAAAGCGTTACGCCGAGCTGTTGCTCGAGTTCCTGCAGCGACTTCGTTACCGAGGCCTGCGACCGATTCAGCAGGCCCGCGGCCCGGGTAACGCACAGCGAGTCTGCAACGGCCAGAAAGATTTTCGCCTGTCGTAGTCCTATGTGCTGCATATCGGGAATACTAGCACTGCGCGTTGCTCGTGGCGTCCTGTTTCACAATGATGCGAGCGGAGACGTTGATGAGAATGCGCGGCGGCAACAACCATTCACTTTTGTACGATTCCGGCGTCGCTGAGAATCGATTTCTCGCGAAACCGAACGTCCGGCAGATTTTGAACTGCTACGTTCAACGGCGACAGCAAATTGCTTGTCCTGGATATCGTAACGCGTTACAATAACTCGGTGAAAATATCAACGAAAAAGCGTGGCGGCCGACCCCGCAAGAGCAAGCCTAAGACTACTGCAGAGCGCATGCGGGCTTATCGCAAGCGTAAACGCGACGCCGGGCTTCGAAATGTTCGCCATTGGGAGCCTGTCGATGGCGACCTGCGCCAGTTCTCGGGCCATCGAATTCTGGATGCCCGCAGTCTGGCAATGCACTGTAAGATAGCGCAGAAAATTTCGCGCGATCCGAAGTTGTTGGACAAAGCCAGGACAAATCTCGAGCGCTGGCTTGCGAAGTCGGAAAGGCCACTTTCGGGGTACCTGGATGAATGGCGGGAAGTCCTTGCGCGTCCATGGCCGGAAATTGCCGAGTTGATGACCAGCATGAATGACGAAGCCACCCGGCTTCGTTCGTCGTCCCCGTTTGCAGGCATCCTGACTGCCGAGGAGCGCGACCAGATCTATGCAGCGTTCCGAGCTTGAACACCTTATTCGCGCCAGCGGCGAGATCGCGGGTGACGACGAAATTATCATAATCGGCAGCCAGGCCGTTCTTGGTCAGTTTCCGGATGCGCCGTTGGCACTTCGGATGTCAATGGAGGCGGACGTCTTTCCCAAGAACAAACCGGAAAGAGCCGACAACATCGACGGTGCCATTGGAGAGGGCTCCTCGTTTCATGAGCTGCATGGCTACTATGCGCAAGGCGTGGGGGAAGGAACCGCGGTATTGCCGAACGGCTGGCGAAATCGTCTGGTCGCCGTGATAAATGAAAACACAAATGGCGTAACCGGGCTCTGTCTGGAAGTTCACGATCTTGCGATATCCAAACTCATTGCGCAGCGGCCAAAGGATCTGGAGTTTGTCCAGGAGCTCGTGCGACGCCATATGATTCAGAAGCGCAGCATGCTGCGGCTTTTGGAAGAAACCCGTATCGACAACCGTCTTCGAAGCCGTATTCGGAACCGAATCAGGCAGCTTTACAAGGCTTTGGCTTGAACACCGGAATTGCGACAGACCGCCCTGGAGTATCTGTTGCGCCAACGATCGAATGGACTGACAGAATTCAGATTCGGGCGCCATTTCAGTCGATTACAGGATCACCCTTTGGATCCAGGCATCTACCGGTAGAGGGGTCATACGTTCTGAAGTGGTTGCATACTGTCTTGCTACAAACGGCATACAAGGACGCCACCATGTCATCCGTCAAGGAAGCTGCCCGGACCATTGTCGACAACCTTCCAGAGCAAGCCACCTGGGACGATCTTATGTACGAACTGCACGTCAAGCAGAAGATCGACGCCGGCCTCGAGGCCGCCGCGGACGGCCGCAGCGTACCGCATGAGGAGGTCAAAGCCAGGCTGCTTGCACGCAAGTCGCAATGAGGGTTGTCTGGACCGAACCCGCCGAGACCGACCTCGACAATCGGTTCGATCACATCGCCCGGGACTCACCGATTTATGCCGAACGGTTCGTCGATCGCAACCTCGATGCGGTCGTCAAGCTCGCTGAGCTACCGCGCGTTGGCCGGCAAGTCCCCCGAAGCCAACGCCGACCACATCCGCGAACTCATCGTGCAGAGTCAGCGCGTCATTTATGCCATCGACGTCGACCAGGACACCATCAATATCCTCGCGCTCGTGCATGTGCGTCAGGACTTTCAAGGGCAGGACAACCCACCCTAGCGCTAAAAGCGACTGAGCCGATTAACTAAATGGTGCCCACTCGTCTTGAGTAAGCTTTCTCTGCTCGTTTCTGCTGTTAACGACGAACCCATCGGCATACATTCGACCGACGCCCAACTTGCCAGGCTTGTAGGCCTGCACAGCAATCAGATGCTCCTTGGACGGCAGAACATCATGCCACACAGCTAATGCGATCCTAGTTCCGTTCAGATCTACTTCCTCGTTGCTCTGATCCGGCAGCGAGGCCAACTCTTCCAATGACTTCGCGGACAAGTTCGCCAGCTTATTGCTCACAGCCGCAGTCACTGCTTGTTGTAGGTCCACCGATTGGCGGCACATAAGCGCCTCCTCTTAAGTCTATGTGTGGATTGCCAGGCCCCATCCCTATCGAAGCCCTGGGCACATGAGTTCCTCCCGGCATTCGGCCTGGGCCGAGCCGGAGGTAACGATTGTGATTAAGTACGTGCCCGAAGCGGGTAGCTCCAACCGAGGCCGCAGTACGCGCTGCAAACGGCACGGCACCCCAAATAAACCCTGTTACCTTTCCACCCCGGTAGCTCGCAGAACAAGGATCGACACCGCCATTAATGTCGAATGCATCGCGAACAAGCTCAGGGATCAAAAACGCATCGCCAAATCCGGTCACCGCATCAACGACAGGTTGCGGGAATGAGGGCCAATCAAATAAACCGTAGGGATCGGAATACATCAACGGATTTGCTGATGCATAGCGGTACGTATTGAGCCCGCCTTCAAGGCCGATTGGATCCGATTCCAGATATCTCCCAGTGCTCGGGTCATAGGTCCTGAAGTAGTTGTAATCACATTTTATCGGCAATTACTGGCCCCGCATCGCAAGGCTGCGTACAAGCCAGAATACAAGCCCTGAAAATGCGCCAAGCAATGTATAAGTCAGAATTTGGATGGGAATAGCCGATTGTCCAAATACAGCAAACGATGCACACGCACCTGCAGCGAATCCTGCAATTGTCGCCATCCACCAAGTGACTAATCCAACCTTCATGGAAATCAAGTAAATCGGGACGCCAATCAGCAATCCTGCCAACGCGACATATGGCAAGAAAATTGAAAACGTCGCTGCGAAGTAAATACAAGCGTCGGCAAGACTATCAATACTCGGCTCTATCGACATTGAGCTCAGAGACAAATGGAAAGGCGCAATGCAGATCGACGACAGGAACCCAATCAGTGTGGCACTTCGATTGCTCACAGTGTTCCCCTACTGCTCACACGAGCATTCTTCGACGAAGCGCTTCATTTGTTGCTCCCAAACCAGCCAGTTGCCAACCTGCGGACCGAATGGTAGTGCCTGAAGCCAATGAAGCCCCTCGCCATATGTGCGTACAGTTCCGTTTTTGACAGTTCGCGCGATGCAGCCTGGGAAAAGTAGGCTAGTGGGATCGGCAACATTGACAACCACAGGCTGGCGTGATCCCAGATCGTTCGTAAGATAAGACGTCACCATGTTCTCGCTCCCGGGCAATCTGGCGCTGTTTCGCGTGCCCTCCCGAGTCGCGGGGCTCGGCTTGCCTGCGTAGGTCGTAGGAGTATCGATGAGTTTTTGCATCACGCATTGTTCATCTGCGGATCCCAGTGGAACTTGAACATCCGTTTTGTGATACAAGAAAACGTCGAGAAAACTGTTGCGACCCATTGAAGTTGATTGCCCAAGAGGCGCGGGTACTCTGATGTCCAGACTTCCGTCCGGAAAGGTACAACGCATCATCGTACCTATAGAAATGCAATCCAAGCCATAGGGATCGATACCGCTAATTGGGTTCCCGCCCACGTAACCATAGGTATTTAGCCCACCGTATAAGCCGACGGGATCGCTCTCCAGATACCGCCCGGTGGACGGGTCATAGGTCCTGAAGTAGTTGTAGACTACCCGCACTAGTCCGTCGGTCGAATCCGTTTGAAACGATCCTCATCCAATTCAATGACAAGCGTGCCGATAACGATCGTCCCAGTTTCGTCATCTGTGAACAATGACGCGGCGTTGCTATCTGCTCGGTCAATATGTGACTGAAGCGCCGCGAGCAACTCGTCCTTGCTAAGACCCTCCCATTCGCTTTCGAGCAATGAAACCATAAGTCTGTAACTTTTGTCTCGCTCGTACCCGGTATCGGAATACGCCTGCGTCACGCTACGATCGATCCACAAATAGGCAAGAACACCACAAAGAGACAGCGAAAGTATGAAACCGATTGAAAGAAGCACGATTGGCTTTGAAAGCATAGATTATCTCCCGGCCCCGAGCGCTTGCTTGGCGAACGTACGGCAATGATTGGCGCGGAACGGATTCCAGTTGTATTTATCTCTATCAGCGTCTTTCGCGATGTCTTCAACAAAATCATAGACCTTTTGTTCATCAGCGTCCGCGTCGCAAGACAACTCTGCTTCCGTGCCTTTCCCGGCTAAGTCGGACAACGCGTCCGTCAATTTCTTGAGCGACTCCGGAGTTGGTTGGCCATTTTCGTCAAGCTCAAGATCAGGTATTGGCACCCGACGCACGTTTCCGTCGCTTGAGGGAAGCTTTTCGCCAAACACACCGCCACGATCCGGGGAGTATCGCCCGTATTCATAGTATCTGGTCCGCCCACTTGCATCGTAACCCAATATGCCCCCGTGTCCGCCGAGCAACGTAGATGTCTTACCCGGACTGTAAGTTATTGGATAGTCGGGAAATCGGACGTAACACGCGGCTAAGCCAAGTGGATCGATATAGGAAAGTGGATTCGAGCTGACGTATCCGTATTTAGTTCAATTTCGTTCGGCCAATAATGCTTGTTTAGTAATGTCTCCTAAAAATTGGTTAGCCGTTTTTGTCGGCTGTGTCGGTGAAACCTGCATATTGTCGAGTGTAGTCACGCATCGAGGGGCATTTCAATCGTCCTTTCGGGTGCATTGGCTGATCGCAGATACAACAATGCCTCGATGGTGCGCATCGATGCTCTGCGGAGCTCGTTGTTGCTCGTTGATTCGGCTATCCGTACTCTCTTTGCCTCGGTGCATACTGGAACGGCAGCGTCACATCGGCCAGCAGATGATCAACCGTCTGCAACAAGCGACCGATTGGGTGTTTCTCCGCTGCCGATCGAAGATCTTCGGCGGTCACGTGCAGATAAACTTGCGTACTGGTAATCAGTTTGTGGCCGAGCAAGTCCCTGATCGTCACGATATTGACGCCGGCCTGCACGAGATGCGTTGCAAACGTGTGGCGAAGTCGATGCGGTGAGACGCGCTTGCTGATTCTGGCACGATGGCCCCAGCTGCGAACGCGTTCGTAAATCGCGCCGCGTGACATGCCATTGCCACGTCGACTGCGGAAGAACGGCGCCCTGGCGGGTGCCGCTCCTCGATGGTGTCGATACCGCGACATCGCTGCAACAACCCGCTCGTTCAATGGCACGCAGCGTTCGTGGCCGCCCTTGCCGCTGACGGTCACGGTGCAGCCTTTAAGGTCGACGTCGCCTTCGGTGAGTGACGAACACTCCGATGCGCGAATGCCGGTGCCGTAGAGCAACGCGAGCATGGCACGATCCCGGAGTCCGATCACGGTGTCATCGGGCGGCAACGACAGCAGCTTCTCAATCTCCGCGTCGTTGCAGGTCACGGGGAGCTTCCTGCGCGCTGCCTTGACCCTCGGAAATGCTGCCATCGGGTTGTCTGGCGAGTCGAGATAGCCCATCGCCACCATCGCCCGGTAGAAGTTCTTCAGGATGGTGACAGTGCGGTTGACCGCACTGTCACCGTTGCTTCGGACGTCTCTGAGATGCTGCACGTACTCCAGCAGGTCACGCGCCGTGATCGCATCGGGTGCCCTCTCATCGAGCGCGACACGGACGTACTCGTGAAACTGCCGGAGTGTGGCGTCATATGCCGCAATCGTCTTCGGCCGCAGGCCGCGAGCGGTGCAATGCGTCTGCGTATACAACTTGATCCAGTAGCTCCACTTCATGTCAGGCTCCTGTGGTGAGCATGCTAACGGCGTGCTGCTTGCGCGATGGCAGCACGTGCAGATAGACGCCGGTCTCCTGCGGGCTGCGGTGGCCCATGAGCGAGGCGATGATGCCGAGATCGACACCGCGATCCATGAGGTGGGTGGCAAAGCTGTGGCGCAGGGTCTTTGGCGTGATGTCGTTCGCGAGCCCGGCACGCAACGCCGCTTGCCGGACCGCGTGGCCGACGTTCTGGTGACGCAACCGGGTCTTCTTGATGTAGGTCTTAAAGAGCGGCCCGCGCTTGCCACCGCGCTCGTGCAGGTAGGCAAGCAACTCCGTGAACACGGCGTCAGGAATCGGCACGGTGCGTGGCTTGTCGCCCTTGGCGGTCAGCACGTTGACCTCTCTGCGCTCAACCGAGAGGTGCTGCACGTTGAGCGCGCACAGCTCGTGTGTGCGCAGGCCGCAGCCGTAGAGCACCAGGATCATGGCGCGGTCCCGCCGTTGCTCGGCGGTCGCCCTCGGGCAAGCCTCGATCAGTGCTTGTGCTTCGGCCAGGGTCAGCGACCGGGGCGGCGTCCTCTTCTCGCCGTCCTGCAGATGAAATCCGTCCAGTACGTTGCGATCGCAGCGGCCGCTGCGCCAGGCGTACTCGAGCAGACCGCGCACATGGGTAATGTACTTGTTGATGCAGCGCGGGCTTGCCCGCATCTTCCGTTCGAGCTCCGCGTAGCGCGTGTAGTCCTCGAGCGACAGCTTCCACAGCGCGGTATCCGGACGCAGCTGTTGTGCCTGCTTGATGACCCGCCGCAGGCTGCAGCGGATGTCGCGGAGCGTGCCGGGTGCGAGCTTGTTGACGTCTTTCTTGTAGGCGAGGTAGCCCTCGATTAACGCGTCGAAGCGTTCCATTACGCGGCCTCCGTCATGAGCCAGTCGTTCAGAGGGTGCCTCTTCATCGCTTCGTGTCGTTCCGGATCGGCGATGTGCAGATAACGCACCGTGGTCGCAACGCTGGAATGGCCGAGGATGCGTTGCACCTCGGCAATCGAGGCACCCGAGGCGAGCAAGTCCGAGGCGCAGCTGTGCCGGAACTGGTGCACGCTGTGCAGCTTGACCTTGGCGCGCTTCGCGATGTTCCTCACCCTCAGGCTCACCATGCTGACCTTGAAACGGCCGCCCTCGCGGTTGAGAAACAGCGCCGGCTGATCGTGGCGCTCCTTCCTGATGAGGTGGTTCTGCCGATGCGGCAGGTAGGTCTCGATGCAGTGATAGACGATACGCGGCACCGGCACAATGCGTTCCTGGCCGGTCTTCTGACCGTCGATCCGCAGGGTACCGTCGTCACGGTTCCAGTCCGAGACGTTGAGCCGTGCCAGCTCGCCGCGCCTGAGCCCCGTGCCATAAAGAATGGACAGAATCGTGATGCCGAGATGCCGCTGAAAATGCCCGCGGCCGGTGGCCGCCGCCGACCACAGCGCCTTCATGTCCTTGCCGTCGATGCGCTTCGGCATGCGGTGATACGGTGTCAGCTTCGGACCTTGCATCCACTTCAGTGGGTTGTCGGGCCAGACTCCCCGCGTAACCAGGTAGTCACCGAAGCCGCGCATCTTGCTGATCGCGCCGTATACCGTCGACCTGGCCCGAAATGCCGTGCGGTCCTGCACATAGCGGACGTGCAGGTCCGGAGAAATCTCTTCGAGGCGCGGCCGCGGGCGGCGCCGCTTCAGCCACGCACCCCAGCGTTCGATCTCGCGCTGCACGTGCGTAATGTAGTCCTCGCTGACGCCGCGCGCCTTGTACTCCTCTATATAGCCATCTGCCAATCCGTCCCATCGTCTCATCGTTCGTCTCCTCATATCGCTGCAGACTCAGCGAGCCTGCCAAAACATGACAAAACCAAACAATATGATGTCCGATACGACAACAATGGGTCGACCGATGCGCCCATTACTGAACTAAACCGGCGGTGAGCACTGTGGCGAGGGTGAGAAGCGCACTTGTGGTGTGCAGCACGAGGTTCGACACGGTCGGCCTATCGTGCAAGGCAAGATTCCTGACGCAGCCACTGGAAAAATGTCCGTGACGCGGGCGGCTAAGTTCCTCGTTTGAGCCCCGGCATCGCGTCAGCGCGTGCCGGGCGCCGTGACGATATCGATGACCGCGGCTTGGCCGTCGCCGTTTCGTGCCAGGCCGCGCTGCAGTGCG
>Ga0302046_10004129_pt1 | contig 12940 bp, 13 predicted proteins | sample RVTome_11_FD_200261 | JGI IMG/M metagenome (GOLD analysis project Ga0302046, IMG submission 200261) | Soil microbial communities from uranium-contaminated site in the Upper Colorado River Basin, Wyoming, United States - RVT147D111 (version 2) ...
GATGGTACCGCCCGGCCCGCCGCAATAGACACTTGCGTGGCGACCGATGTCGCCACGCTCATAGCGTCGTGTGGCAACGCTTCGTGGTCCTGCGGCAACGTGGTAACCCACTTCGGCGGCGCATAGCTACCACGGAAGAGTGTGAGACGGGGGCCGGGTGCCCAAGCGCCCCGCCCCGGCACTGTTAGGACCCTGCCAGCAGCCCCTGAACCACTGGCTGGATGGCATCGACCCACAGGGCGTATTGCGCGCCGTTGGGATGAAGCCCGTCGCCCGCCACAAGCGCGGGATCCGAAGCGACCCGGCGCGAGATCTCGTAGATCTCCGCCACGAAGGCGATGCCCCGCGCCTCGGCCCCGATGCGGAGCACGTCGTTGAAGCGGGCGATCTCCGCGCTCTGCTGGGCCGGGTCGCCGAACGAAGAACCCGCCGGGGTCAGGGTGTAGTCCGGCGTGGCCACGGCCAGGATGCGCGCAGGCGTCAGCCGCTCGAGCAGCTCATCCAGGATGAGCTCAACGTTTGCGGCGTAGGTCACCTGTGGAACCCCGCGCACCACGTCGTTGACGCCGATCTGGACGGTGACGAACTCCGGATCAAGGTCGTCGAGGGCTGGCAGCTCGGCGGCGATCAGATCGTCGGTGCTGTAGCCGTTGACCCCCAGGTTGGCGACCAGCTCGAGGCGGCCGTTCAGGCGGCCTACCAGCTGGCTGGGCCAACTGTCATTCGAGGAGACCGCCGTGCCGACGGTGTACGAGTCCCCAAGCGCGATGTAGCGCCCGCCGATCGCCGACGGGGTCGGCTCGGCGGTCACGGTGCACGCAGCGCCGACGAGTAGCGCGGCGCCCAGCGCAACGAGGTCACCTCGGCTCATCCGGGGCGTCAGCGGGCCAGCGTGAAAGCGGCCCGCACCTCACCGACGACCTCGCCACGCGGCAGGTCGAGGATCGGCGGAGCGGCAAACGCGGCCAGCTGAGAGAGCTCCACCTCTCCGAGGAAGCCGATCTGGCGCAGCGTCTCGCAGGTGGCGGCGGCGCCCGCCCGGCGGGCCGCGTCGCCATCCTCGATCTTCACCGCCACGCCGGCCGCGGAGGCATCGGCGCCCATCCCACCCGGCAGCACGCCCACGCAACGCAGCCCCTCCGCGCCGCCCTTGGCCACCAGCCGCCCGGGCGCGGCGCGCATCAGGTCGGTGTCGAATTGGCGCCGTTCGCCGGACACCAGCTCGGGATGGGCCAGCATGGCGTCGCGAATCCGGGTCAACGCCTCGCGCAGGGGCGCATCGGTCAGGCCGGTCGGATCGGCCAGGCGCGCGTAGGCGCGGGCGATGGCGTGCAGGGGTATCGCGAAGCTGACCACGCCGCAGCCGTCGGTCGCCGTTCCGATTCGGCGGGCCGGGACGCCGGACACCGCCGCCACGGTCTCCAGGGCCAGCTGCTGGACCGGGTGATCGGGCTGCCAGTAGGTATCGATGTCCCAGCCCGCGGCCTTGGCATGCAGGACCATGGCGGCGTGCTTGCCGGAGCAGTTGTGGCGCAGCTCGTTCGGCGGCTCGCCGTCACGGGCCAGGCGCTGGGCGGTCTCCGCGTCGAATGGAGTGTGCGTTCCGCATTGGAGGGAGGATCGACTCAGCCCGCCCGCGCGGAGCGCACCCTGGACCAGGCGCACGTGGCGGTCCTCGCCGGCGTGGCTGGCGGCCATCACGGCCAGCGTCTGGACTGGGTCCGGGAAGTTGTAGGCGTCGAAGCGTCCGGACGCGACAAACGGCGCCAACTGGAATGGCTTGGCCGAAGAGCGGAGGAAGGTGGCCTCGTTCGCGTCGCCCAGATGGGCGAGCCGTGCGCCGTCGGCGCTTACGACGGCGATGGACCCGCGATGCCGGGACTCGACCCGGTCTCCGCGAGTTACCTCGACGGTGAGTGCAGGGCTACCGGTCGGCGTCGCCGGGACCGGTGGGCTGCCGGGCGCTGCCGGCGCCGGCTCGGGCCGGTTCGCCAAGGATCTCCTTGGAGAACAGCGCTTCGGCATCAGCTGATTCGCCGAGCTTCGCGGAGCCGGCGGAGGCCGATGAGGCTGCCCCGCCGCTCCCCGACTTTGCGGATGAAGACCCGCCCTCGGCGGCTGCGCCCGCGCCGGCAGCCGCACCCTCGGCCGGCGTCTTGCGGGCCATGATCACCGAGCCTTCGAAGAAGGCGCCTTCCTTGATGACCAGGACCTGGGTCTTGATCTCTCCTTTGACCCGCCCGGTGGAGCCGATCTCGAAGCGGCCACCGGAGTCCACGTTCCCCTCGTAGTCACCATTGACGACCACGTTGTGGGCCTTGATGCTGGCGCGAACGCGGGCCTGGGGGCTGAGGACCAGGGTCCCCTGACACTCGATCTCGCCCTGCGCCTCGCCATCGATGCGCAGGTCGCGGTCGCTGACGAACTTGCCATTGAAGCGCGCATGGGAGTCGAGGATGCCCTCGCTCGCGTCCCGGCGGGCATCGGGAGGAGAGCCGGTCGACGGCTCGCCAGGGGCATCTGAGTACAGCGATCCGATCAACTCTTCCTGCGGCGCATCCCGTGGATCACGTTTCCCAAAGACCATGTGCACAACCTCTCGGTGCGGGCGGGCGGGCACGCGAGGCGCACGCACGCGAATCGTGTGGATGAATAGCGTATCAGCCTCACGCGCTGTCCGGTAGTCCGCCGGCCACAAGCTCGGCGGTACTTCCGGCGGGGCTAGAATCGCCGCCGATGCCCGAGCCACTCCCCGCCACCGTGCACGCCTCCACCCACCCGCTGGTGGCCCACAAGCTGTCGCTGCTTCGCGAGCGGAACACCGAGCCCAAGGTGTTTCGCGAGCTGGTCCGCGAGCTGTCGTGGCTGCTGGGCTACGAGGCCATGGCGGACCTGACCACCGAGCCCTACCGGCTGGAGACGCCGCTGGAGCCGATGACCGGCGCGCGCCTGGAAACCAAGGTCGGCCTGGTCCCGGTATTGCGTGCGGGCCTGGGCATGGTGGAGGCCATGCTGGAGCTGATGCCCATGGCCGAGGTCTGGCACATCGGGCTGTACCGTGACGAACGGACGCTCAAGCCGGTCGAGTACTACAACAAGCTGCCCGACGCGGCCACCGTTCAGGTCTGCCTCATCCTGGATCCGATGCTGGCCACCGGCGGCTCGAGCGCGGCGACGGTCGATATCCTCAAGGCCTGGGGTGCGACGCGCATCAAGCAGGTCTCGCTGATCGCAGCGCCGGAAGGGATTGCGACGCTGAACGAGGCGCACCCCGACGTCGAGATCCATGTCGGGGCCGTCGACCACGAACTGAATGAACGGGGCTACATCATGCCGGGCCTGGGCGACGCCGGGGACCGCCAGTTCGGGACCTTCCCGCCCGCGTCCGGAGCCTGAGTTGGATGCCCTCGGGAGCGAAGGGCGCCGCGGACAACGAAGTGTCCCGAAGTGACCGCCCTCGGACCGTTGATGTGACTCGACGGCGCCGTTGGCTGCCCCTTCGGGACGCGTCCAACGTTAGCCGCAGGTCATACGGGACGGCAATCCGCTTATCCCCGACTTTGGAAACGAGTGTTGACAATTGTCCACACCCAATCCCCAGCAACGCACTTTGAACCGCGGTACGCTCTGAAAAACTGATGGCACCCCACCGAATCCTGTTCCTGTGCCAGCACAACTCGGCACGCTCCCAGATGGCGGAGGCCATGCTCCGCGCCTGGGGAGAAGGCCGCTTCGACGCGCATTCGGCGGGCCTGGAGGCCACCGCCGTTCGACCCGAGGCGATTGCCGTCATGGACGAGCTCGGGATCGACATCCGCCATCAGGCGAGCAAGACCGTGGAGCAGTACATCGGGCAGTCATGGGAGGCCCTGATCCCGGTCTGCGAGGAGGCCTGCGAGGCATGCCCCTGGATTCCGGGGGCCAGACGTGTCGAGCGATGGATGTTCGACGACCCGTCGGTCGCAACCGGCGACCAGGCGGCTCGATTGGAGGAATTCCGTCGCGTCCGGGACGAGATCGCATTGGCGGTCCGCGATTTCATTGCGCGGGGCTGACCCATCCGAACGGGGGCAGGCGGAGGGGATACACTCGGGCCTCGCAAGGAGATCCGATGCCCGATCAGCGTGTGACGGTGGCGGTCACCGGCGCGGCCGGCCAGATCGGCTACGCGCTCGTGTTCCGCATCGCATCGGGCCAGATGTTCGGACCCCAGACCAGCGTCGAGCTGCGCCTGCTGGAGCTGGAGGCGGCCCTCCCGTCCCTCGACGGAGTGGCCATGGAGCTTGAGGATTGCGCGTTCCCGCTCCTGGGCGGTGTGGTGACCACCGCCCGGCCGGATGAGGCGTTCCGGGGCGCCAATTGGGCCCTGCTGGTGGGCGCCGTCCCTCGTGGGCCGGGCATGGAGCGCAAGGACCTGCTGGGCGTCAACGCGGGGATCTTCGGTGCCCAGGGTCGGTCGCTGGCTGCCAACGCCGCGGACGACGTCCGGGTCCTGGTGGTGGGCAATCCGTGCAACACGAACTGCCTGATCGCGTCCACGGCCGCTCCCGACATCCCTCGCGACCGGTGGCTCGCCATGACCATGCTGGACGAGACGCGGGGTCGAGCCCTGCTGGCCCGGCGCGCCGGTGCCAGCGTGGCCGAGGTGCGGGACCTCGTGATCTGGGGCAACCACTCCGCGACGCAGTTCCCCGACGCGTTCCATGCCACGATCGGCGGGCGTGCAGCCGCGGAAGTCATCAACGACGACGGCTGGCTGCGGGGCGACTTCATCAAGACCGTCCAGCAGCGGGGAGCGGCCATCATCGCGGCCCGCGGCGCATCGTCGGCGGCCTCGGCCGCCAACGCGATCGTCGAGACGGTCCGCAACGTGGCCGCCCCGACGGGACAGATCTTCTCGGCCGCGGTTCCCTCTCCGGGCGACGAGACCGGCTACGGCGTGCCGGCCGGGATCGTATTCGGCTATCCACTGCGGGGTGCCGGGCCGGGCGAGGTCGGGATCGTGCAGGGCATCCAACACGATGAGTGGGCGGCGGAGCGGATCGCGATCACGCTCAACGAGCTGGTTGAGGAGCGCGACGCGGTGGGAGCGCTGGCCGCATGAGCGGTGATGGCCGGGGCGATGGCCTGGGCGCCGGTCGCGGCGGCGGCGAGACGCTTACCAGCGGCGAGACCCTGACCGGCGGCGAGACGCTGACCCGCCCCGACAAGGCATCGGTCAGGGTCGGCGACCAGGCAGCGGACCTGCCCATCGTGCGGGGCCGCGAGGGCGACGACGCGGTCGACATCGGTCAGTTGCGGTCGGAGACCGGCCTGGTCACCTTCGACCCCGGCTACAAGAACACGGCCGCCTCGACCTCTGCCATCACCTTTCTGGACGGCGAGGCGGGGATCCTCCGCTACCGGGGCTACCCGATCGAGCAGATCGCGGCCCGATCCAGCTTCCTCGAAACGGCCTATCTCCTGATCTACGGGGAGCTGCCCACCCAGGCCGAGATGGTGGCCTGGCTGGACGACATCGTCCATCACACCCTCATCCACGAGGAGATGCGGCGCTTCTTCGACTCGTTCCCCTACGACGCCCACCCGATGGCGGTCCTGGCCTCGGGCACGGTAGGGCTGTCCACCTTCTACCAGGGCAGCCACGACCCGTTCGACCGGACCGCGGTGGAGCTCACGATCCGGCGCCTGATCGCCAAGGTTCCGACCCTGGCCGCGTGGGCCTTCAAGAAGAGCATCGGCCAGCCGTACGTGTATCCCCGCAACGACCTGGAATATGTTCCGAACTTCCTGAACATGATGTTCGCCGTCCCGGCCGAGCCCTACCAGGTCAGCTCCGTAGTCAGTGCCGCCCTGGAGCAGCTGCTGGTCATGCATGCCGACCACGAACAGAACCTGTCCACCGCGACGGTCCGCAACGTGGGCAGCGGCCAGGGGAACCTGTACGCCTGCATCAGCGCCGGGATGAGCGCCCTGTGGGGGCCGCTGCATGGGGGAGCCAACGAGACGGTCATCAAGACCCTGGAGCGGATTGCGGCCGACGGCGGCAACGTCGGCAAGTGGGTGGCCAAGGCCAAGGACCCCGAGGACCGCTTCAAGCTGCCCGGCTTCGGCCACCCGGTGTACCGCAACTTCGACCCGCGCGCCAACCTCATCAAGGCCACCGCCGACCGGGTCCTGGCGGCCCTGGGCGCCGACGGGGAGCTGTTCGAGATCGCCAAGCGCCTGGAGGAGACCGCGCTCAGCGACGAGTACTTCGTCGAGCGCCGCCTGTACCCCAACGTCGACTTCTACTCAGGCCTCATCTACCGCGCCATCGGCTTCCCGAAGAACATGTTCACCGCGCTGTTCGCCATGGGACGGCTGCCCGGCTGGATCGCCCAGTGGAAGGAGATGATCGAGGACCCCGAGACCAAGATCGCCCGCCCGCGCCAGGTGTACACAGGCGTGCCGGCGCGCGACTACGTTCCGATCGAGTCCCGCTGAGCGCACCCGGACACCGTGCGCTTCACCGTCCTTGGGCGCTCGCCCGCCGTCCCGAACCCGGGCGAGGCCTGCGCCGGCTACCTGGTCCAGGGCGGCCGGAGCCGGGTCATGGTGGACATCGGTCCAGGCACCGTGGCCCAGCTGCTGCGGCTATGCAACCCGTCTGAGCTGGACGCGGTGGTCATCAGCCACATGCACACCGATCACTTCCTGGACCTGGTGACCATGCGCTACTCCTTCCCGTGGAAGGACGAGGCCAACCCCAAGCTCCGGGTGTACCTGCCGCCGGGCGCCACGGGCCAGATGGAGACGGTGGCCCGCGGAGCAGGGTTTCCCGACTACTTCGCGCGCAGCTTTGCGTTCATCGAGCACGATGGGGCCGCCGCCCTGGAGATCGGCGACCTGCGCTTCGAGCCGACGCCCACCGTCCACTTCGTGCCCACCTGGGGGTTCCGGGTCACCTCACGCGGCCCGGAGGAGAATGGCCGGGCGATCGCCTATTCGGCCGACAGTGCGCCCACGCCGACGCTGGACACGCTCGCTGACCGGGCCGACCTGTTCATCTGCGAGGCTGCCAACCGCACGCTGGCCGATGACGCCCCACCCCCCGAGCGGCGCGGGCACTTGCTGCCAACCGAGGCGGGCGACGTGGCCCAACGGGGTCGGGTGGGCCGGATGGTGCTGACCCACCTGCCGGTCGACTCGAATGGCGGGATGTGGGCCGTCAGCCAGGCGGCATCCACCTTCGAGGGCCCGGTCGAGGTGGCCGATACCCTCAAGGCCTGGGAGGTCTGAGCATGGAGGTCAAGGAGCTGGGGCACATCGTCCTGTACGTCCGCGACCTGGCGCGGTCGCGGCACTTCTACGGTGACGTTCTGGGCTGGAAGCAGGTGGTGGAGATGGGCGACATGGCGGCCATCTTCTCGTCCGGCCGCACCCACCACGAGCTGCTGCTGCTGGAGGTCGGGCCGTCTGCGGCTCCGGTGCCCGCCGGCCGACGGTTGGGCCTGTACCACTTCGGGCTCAAGGTCGGGGAGACCGATGACGAGCTGCGCGAGGTGCTGGACACCCTCCGGCGCGAGGAGGTGCCGATCGTCGGGATGGCCGACCATACGGTCACCCATAGCGTGTACATCACCGATCCTGACGGCAACGAGATCGAGCTGTACATCGATGTGCAACCAGAGAACTGGCGCGACGACCCGACCGCCATCGTCGCCTCGACCAAGCCCCTCCGCCTTTAGCTCCCCAGCCGGGCCTGCGCGATCCAGCGGTCCCCCGCCCAGGTGGCCAGCCCCCACAGCACGCTGATGGCCAGGGTGGCCACCAGGATCGCGGCCCCCAGGACCAGAGTCCCAGCGCCGAACCCAGCCCCCAGCCCGAACGTCACCAGGCTCCCGAACACGATCGTCAGCACGGCCATGAACAGACCGATGCGGGCCGCGGTGAACACGAACCACGCCGCCGTGTGACCCTGGGCGCGGCCCGACAGCCACAGGACGGTGGGTCCGGTGGCGCCGTACAGGGCGACGTAGAACCCGAAATCGCTGAACAACGCTCCCGCTCCCAGCCGCTCCCCGAGGACCACGTTCCCGACCACCCAGGCCGCCAGCAGGGCGCTGCCCGCACCGACGAGGAGCAGCCACGCCAGGAGCAGCGTGGCGGTGCCGGCCGACAGGCGCTCCACCAGCTCCCCGGAGTCGGTTTCGACCAGCTCGGTGGGGCCTTCCGGATTCGGCTCGGGGTCGGTGCTCATCGGTCCAATCGGCTGGTCAGGCTGACGTCAGGGCCTGCTCCAGGTCGGCGACCAGGTCCTCGGCCGCCTCGATCCCGACCGACAGCCGCACCAGGTCGGCGGGGACCTCGAGCGGCGACCCGGCCACTGACGCGTGGGTCATGACGGCGGGCACTTCGACCAGCGACTCCACGGCGCCAAGCGACTCGGCCAGGGTGAAGACCCGCATCGCGCCGGCGACCCGGTTGGCCTCCGCCGCACCGCCGGCCAGCTGAAACGAGAGCATGGCCCCGGGGAGGCGCATCTGGCGCTCGACCAGCTCGCGCTGCGGGTGGTTTGGGAGTCCGGGGTAGTGGACCGCGCTGACCTCCGGCCGGCCGGTCAGCCAGTCGGCCAGGAGGGCGGCGTTGGCGCAGGCGCGGTCCATCCGAATCGCCAGTGTGCGCAGACCGCGCAGCACGAGCCAGCAGTCAAAGGGGCCAGGCACCGCGCCGGCCGCGTTCTGGTGGTACCGCAGCTTCTCGGCCAGCTCAGCCGACCGGGTGGCGATCACGCCGCTCACCACGTCCGAGTGACCGCCCAGGTACTTGGTCGCCGAGTGGAGGACCACGTCGGCGCCGAACTCCAGGGGTCGCTGGAGGTACGGCGTGGCGAAGGTGTTGTCGACCACGGTCAGCGCGCCGGCGGTGGCGGCCAGGCGGGTCACGGCGCTGATGTCCACCACCTTCAGCAGAGGGTTGGTCGGGCTCTCCAGCCAGACCATCCGGGTCTGACCGGTCAGTGCGAACGCGACCGCATCGAGGTCGCGCAGGTCAACGACGTCGACATTGACCCCGTATCGGCTCCAGACCTTCTGAGCCAGGCGCCAGGTGCCGCCGTACACGTCGTCGCCAAGCAGGATGCGCTGGCCCGGATCAAGGAGGAACAACAGGTTCTGGGTGGCGGCCATGCCAGACGCGAAGGCGATGCCGTGGGCCCCTCCCTCCAGCTCGGCCACCGCGCGCTCCAGGACCTCCCGGGTCGGGTTGCCGGTGCGGGCGTACTCGTACCCCATCCGCGGGCTGCCGACCGCGTCCTGCTCGAAGGTTGCCGCCGGCTGGATGGGGGGCACGACCGCGCCCGTCAGGGGATCCGATTCGAACCCCGCGTGGACGGCAAGCGTCTCGAAGTGGCGCTTGCCCGGGTCGCTCACGGGTAGCGGCGGGCTATCGGGTGCGCGGGAAGCCGAGGTCGACCTTGCTGGTGCCCGGGTCGGGCCAGCGGGCGGTGACCACCTTGGCGCGGGTGTAGAACTGGATACCCTCGGGACCGTACATGTGCAGGTCCCCGAACAGCGAGTTCCTCCAGCCACCGAACGAGTAATAGGCCACCGGGACCGGGATCGGGACGTTGATGCCCACCATCCCGACGTCGATGTCGAACTGGAACTGGCGAGCCGCCCCGCCATCCCGGGTGAAGATGGCCGTGCCGTTGGCATACGGGTTGTCGTTGATCAGGCCCACCGCATCGGCATATGACTCGGCACGGACGACCTCCATCACCGGGCCGAAGATCTCGTTCCGGTAGCAGTCCATGTCCGGCGTGACCTTGTCCAGCAGCGACACGCCCAGGAAAAAGCCCTTGCCGTCCTGGTACAGCGGGTGCTCGCGGCCGTCCACGACCAGATCGGCCCCCTGGGCCGGCCCACTGTCGAGGTAGGTGGCCACCTTGTCGCGGTGCTCGCGCGTGATCAGCGGGCCCATCTCGGCCCCCGGCTCGTCACCGGGCGCGACCTTGATTTTCGGGAGGCGGAGCTTGATGGCGTCAATCAGCGGATCGGCCACGCCGCCCACCGCGACCACCACGCTGATGGCCATGCAGCGCTCGCCGGCTGAGCCGTAAGCGGCGGAGACGGCGGCATCGGCGGCCATGTCGATGTCCGCGTCGGGCAGGACCACCATGTGATTCTTGGCCCCGCCCAGGGCCTGGACCCGCTTCCCGTGACGGGTACCGGTCTCATAGATGTGGCGGGCCACGGGCGTGGAGCCCACGAAGCTCACCGACGCGATGCCCGGGTGCTCGAGGATGGCGTCGACCGCGACCTTGTCGCCGTGCACCACGTTGAACACCCCATCCGGGACGCCGGCCTCCTTGAGCAGCTCCCCGAGGTACACCGATGCGGACGGGTCCTTCTCCGACGGCTTCAGGACGAAGGTGTTCCCGCACGCGATGGCGTTGCCGAACATCCACATCGGGACCATGGCCGGGAAGTTGAACGGTGTGATGCCAGCCGCCACGCCCAGCGGCTGGCGGATCTGGTAGACGTCGATCCCGCCGCTCACCTGCTCGCTGAACGAGCCCTTGAGCAGGTGCGGGACGCCGGTCGCGAACTCCAGGTTTTCCAAGCCGCGGGCCACCTCGCCCATCGCGTCGGTGTGGACCTTGCCGTGCTCGGCGGTGAGGAAGGCGGCGATGTCGGCCCGGTGCTGGTCCACGAGGTTGCGAATGCGGAACAGGATCTCGGTCCGGCGACTCAGGGAGGTCGCGCGCCAGGCCGGGAAGGCAGCCGTGGCAGCCTTGACCGCGGCGTCAACTTCCTCGACCGATGCGAAGTCAACCTCGCGCGCCAGCTCCCCGGTGGCCGGGTTGTAGACCGGGCCTTTGCGCCCCGAGGTGCCGGCCACGCGCTCGCCGCCGATCCAGTGGTTGATACGCGGCAGATCGGGCTTGCCTTCGGCCGCGGAGGTCGGCGGCTGCGCGAGTCGAGTCATATGTCGCGTGTCTCCCAGTGAGTCCGCGCCAAGGGTACTGCGCCGCGTCCGCGGCGGCTATCCGTGTGCATCCATTCCCGTCGTGCGGGCGTATCGGCCACGCAGAGCCGTCCACGGGGTGAAATGGCCAGTCCCAGAAGGCCGATTCCCTCCGATGCGGGTCCCGCGGCCAAGCAGAGTGCTGAAGTTGGCCGTTACACCCGTGGGGCGGGCATGGGTCACTCCCGGGAGATATCGCCGCGGCGGATGACGACCTCGGGTTGGGTGGCGCGCCAGTCGTAGTCCGAAACTGCTTCGCCGGGACCGATGATCCCCGCCTCGCGCAGCCACGCATCGTTGTACAGCTTGCCCAGGTAGTTGCGCCCCGAATCAGGAAGCAGCACCACGAACAGGGCGTTGGGGTCTTCCACGTCCCGGGCAATCTGCAACGCAGCCCACAACGCGGTCCCGCCTGACTCGCCCACCAGGATGCCCTCGGCCGCGGTGGCAGCCCGGGCGGTGAGGAACGCATCACGGTCCGATACGCGGACGATGACATCGGCCACGTCGGTGTCGTACGTCTCGGGCCAGAAGTCCTCGCCGATGCCCTCGGTCAGGTAGTGGCGGATCGGTCCACCGCTGAAGACCGAGCCCTCGGTATCGGCGCCGACCACCACCAGGTCAGGCTTCTGCTCCTTCAGGGAGCGGCCGGCTCCGGAGATGGTGCCGCCGGTCCCCAAGCCGGCGACGAAATGCGTGATCCGGCCCTCGGTCGCCTCCCAGATCTCGGGTCCGGTGGTCTGGTGGTGCGCCTCCGGGTTGGCCGGGTTCGAGTACTGGTCCGGCTTCCAGGCGCCGGGCGTCTCGCGCACCAGACGGTCGCTGACCTTGTAGTAGCTCCGCTCGTCCTGGGGGTCGACGTCGGTGGGGCAGACCACCACCTCCGCCCCGTAGGCGCGCAGCAGGGCCCGCTTCTCCTCGCTCTGCTTGTCGGCCATCACGAAGATGCACCGATACCCCTTCACGGCGGCCGCCATGGCCAGCCCGACCCCGGTGTTGCCGCTGGTGGGCTCCACGATCACGCCCCCCGGATTGAGCAGCCCGGCTCGCTCGGCGGCCTCGATCATGGGCAGGGCGATTCGATCCTTGACCGATCCGCCGGGATTGAAGGCCTCGAGCTTGGCAACGATCCGGGGCGTGACCCCCGCCCCCAGCCGGTCCAGCGCCACCAAAGGCGTGCCGCCCACCGCCGCCGTGATGGAGGGCAGGACGCCTGACCGATCAGCCAGTCTGGGGCTCCAGGGCATCAGGCTGGGCTTCCGCGGCCTGGCGCGCGTCGATCTCCGCCAGGTACGCGCCGGGCGTCCCCCACCCCCGGGCGTGCCGAATGATGATCACCGCCGCGCCGATCACCGCCACTCCCACGCCGATGAGGATCGCCACCGGGATGCCGCCCACCACCCAGTTCCCGGTGCGGAAGGTCTCCAGCACGGTCCGCACCGACCCATACCACACGAAATACAGCATCGCGACGTCGCCGTCGTACAGGCGGAGGGCGAAGCGGCGGCCGACCCACAGCAGGACCCCCATCCCGACCAGGTTCAGGATCGCCTCGTAGGCGAACAGGGGGTGGAAGAACGTCGAATCAACCGGGTACTGGTCCAGGTTGGTCCAGGGTGGAACGCGATGGTCCTGGTCGATCGGGATGCCCCATGGCAGGTCGGTGGGCGGCCCGTACAGCTCCTGGTTGACGAAGTTGCCGACGCGGCCGATGGCCTGGGCCAGGAGCATGGCCGGCGCCCCGATGTCGATCCAGCGCAGGAAGTTGAGGCGGTTGAAGCGGGTGTAGGCGAAGAGCACGATCATCCCGCCGGCCACCCCGCCCGGGATCCCCAGCCCGCCGTTCCAGACCTGCGGGATGAGCTCCGGGTTGGCGGAATAGAACTCCCACTGGTGGATGACGTGGTAGATGCGGGAGCCGATGATCCCG
>Ga0302046_10004130_pt1 | contig 12939 bp, 9 predicted proteins | sample RVTome_11_FD_200261 | JGI IMG/M metagenome (GOLD analysis project Ga0302046, IMG submission 200261) | Soil microbial communities from uranium-contaminated site in the Upper Colorado River Basin, Wyoming, United States - RVT147D111 (version 2) ...
CCGTTGGTCCTCTCAGACTTGGCGACGTCCCCACAGCCCCTGGGACAAAAGTACCCAGGAACGCCGACGCGACCAAGTGAACCGGCCGGACGGATCACCCGAGGTGGGCGGAGCCGCCCGTGGGGGATACGGACGACTCCGATTCGTCGGGGTTGTGAGCAGGGCGCATCACTCCCGACCGAATTCAGCGAGTAGGCTCAGTTACTCTGAGCTCGATCTTCTCAACCTCTGGGGAAATGGGGTCGGATACTTCGTAGGTTCCGGGCTCCAGGGTCGCCGTGAGGTTTCCCGTGGCACCGGGTGCAAGGTTCTGCTCCAACTTCACTTTCCATTCACCCTTCATGATCTGAAGGTTGTGTTCCTCAGCACCACCATTCTTCACGACAAACGTCTGCTCGCCCGCCTCGACCGAGGCCGCCATCTCAATCGTATTCTCCGTGATGAGCACTTCGATCTCGTCCGCGAGAGTCACCGAATCAGCGTTCTGGGGCGCGGCGGCAATGAGCCCCGCCATCAAGGCGGCAGCTCCACCGGTCGCAGCCAAACCCAAGAGCGACGTCAGGCGCGTGGGCTTCTTGCTCGTCATGTGCAACCTCCTTCAGAAATTGTGAATCGTCCCCGGTGTGAGGACGTACCCGAGTTCAGCTGCGGGTACGAAAACATTCGTGCGTTACGCCAGCGTCGCTTATCGAGGAAAAAACGTATTGGGCAGGAACAGGAGACGCCGAAATGACTCGGCGGTGACGGAACTCGGGGAAACGACTAGTCTAGCAGGGTACTGAAAAAGGTTCCCGGAGGCGCGCGTTGGGTCGCGGTCGATGGATAGTGGAGCGGTTTGATAGCGGGCCGCGAACCGCGGCGCGCGTAGGGAGTCCTTTTCAGCACCCTGCTAGAGTGGCCAGCGCCAGATCAGCAACACGATGACGCCGCCCAGCAACAGAAGACTGCCAACGAGATTTACCATTCTCCTGACCCTTCGACGATCTGGAACCGGCGCCGTCTCCATTCGCAGCGGTGGACGGATTGTCCACGTGTCACGCATGGGGTTCCTTTTGCGGATCATGGGGGAACCCGGGGGTCGGCCGGCGGAAGGCGCCTTTGGCAGCTCGCCACCACCTTCCAGGAACCGTTCGATGCTGGTAAACGCATCGTTGACGGCCTGGAGTTCCTCACCCGCGCGTGCCTTCAGCCGCTCGTCGTTGGGGAACCGATCCGGATGCCAGACCTTGGCGAGGTCTCGATACGCGGCCCGCACGTCGCCAAAGGTCGCTCCCCGTTCGAGCCCAAGTGTTTCGAGCCAGGTGTCCAGTTCTTTCATTCCCAGTACCGCACAACAAGGGATCCGTGGGATCCGTCGCCCGTCACTATCGCCCCGTGGTCCACCGCAGTTCCCCCTTGAGATACCTCCGGAGACCTTCCACGGCCGCCGCGTTCAGCACGACAAAGGTGTGACAGAGCCGCGCCAGTCTTCCGACGTGCCCGGTCCGGGCAAATGCCCATATTGCCAATCCGTATGCAAGGAGCTGGCCAAACAGCATGACCCAATACAACGGCCCGAGTTGGAAACCACCGAGCACGAGTACAAGGTTCGTGAGGAACAGAAGGACCAGCGCAAAGGGGCAGACAAGTCGCAATACTTTGTGAGAAATCACCTGAAAGAAGATGCGGTTTCGTCGCGGACGTAACATATCCGGCACGAGATGAAAGAGCTGGAAGTTGCCGGCGAGCGTTCGGGCTTTCCGCGCAAATTCGCCTTCGATCGATGCTTCCTGATCAAAGACCCTGGCGTCGGGCTCGAACCCCACACGATACCCCGCAAACACCACCTGCATTGGTGTGTACACATCATCCAGGAGACATCCGGGCGGAAGTTCCTTGAACAGTGTCCGACGAACCGCGTACAACGCGCCCGTCGCTCCCACTACTGAATCGACACCGGACTCCGCCCCTCGAATGGCCTTCTCGTACTGCCAGTAGGCCCCAGGTCCCTGATCACCTTCCAGGTGAAGCTCACCGCTCACCGCCCCAACACGTGGATCGTCGAACCACGCCACGAGTTGACACAGGGCCTGCGCATCAATTCTCTGCCGAACATCGCAGAACAGCAGGACGTCACTTGTAGCCCTCGCCACCCCCTGATTGAGGGCAACCGCCTTACCCTGGTCACGCTCCAGACGCTCGAGGTGTACACCCCGGTCGGCGTATGACTCGACGATTTCGTTGGTATCATCCGTGGAACCGTCACTCACCACGATGATCTGGAGCTTGTCCGGCGGGTAATCGACCGCCAGGAGATTGTCGAGTTTCGCAGCGATCCTCGACTGCTCGTTTCGTGCGGCCATGACGACGGAGACAGTCGGCTGACTGTCCCCTTTGGTGACCGGACGGGGGCGAACCTTTGACAGGGCAATGATAAGCACCGGGTAACCGACATACGTGTACCCGAGGATTGCGAACGAAATCCAGAAAATGACGCCAGCGAGGAGCCACATCTACTGAGGCGACGCGATCAGTCGGAGGGTGGTGATGCCCCTCATGTCACAGATCCGTGAGAAGGTTGGCGGCCTCCAAAATACGATCAGATCTGCCCGTTGCGGAACGCCTCAGCCATGGCAAGGGGCACCTGCGCGTCTGCCTCGACGACCCTGGCCCTCATCTCTTGAACGCGCGCAGACATTTCCTGTTCGTTTGCGACAGCCATGACACGTCGCTCCTCTGCCTTTGCCTGCGCCACCCTCTTGTCTGCCTCAGCCTGGTCCGTCTGGAGCTGGGCACCGATGTTTCGACCGACGTCGACATCGGAAATATCGATCGATAGGATCTCGAACGCTGTCCCGGCATCCAACCCTCGCTCGAGCACTCGTTGCGTGATGGCTTGTGGGTTCTCAAGGACTGTCTTATGCGTATTGGACGAACCAATCGTGGAAACGATACCTTCCCCGACCCGCGCGAGAATGGTCTCTTCCCCTGCCCCACCCACGAGACGGTTGATGTTCGCACGGATGGTCACGCGCGCGGTGGCAATCATCTGGATGCCATCTCTTGCCATCGCGGCCACTTTGGGCGTCGAAAGGACCTTGGGATTGACCGATACCTGGACCGCCTCATGCACATCACGACCGGCCAGATCGATCGCCGCCGCCCGTTCAAAGGGCAGCTCGATCCCCGCCTTGTCCGCGGAGATTAACGCGCGCACGACGCCATCCACATTGCCTCCTGCCAGGTAATGAGCCTCGAGCAATTCCAGGTCCAGATCAAGGCCGGCTTTGGTTGCGTTGATCTGAGGTTGGACGATCCTGCGCGGCGGCACTTTGCGTAACCGCATCCCAATCAGGGAACCAAGACTCACACGAACCCGGGCCGCAAGGGCGGTGATCCACAGCCCCATCGGAACGAAGCTGAACAGCACGATCAAGAGCACGACCACGATGATCGCACCGGCAATGGCTGGGACACTCAGTTGGCTGATCAAATCCATCGAAAACCCTATCAGTGGGATGGCATAGTGTCTTTCGAGCGAATCTCACTCGGATGGTGAATTTAACACGAAAGTCAGCACGTCGGGGAACACTCGACACCCACCGATTTACAAGAAGGGCCGGGATTTCCAATGGGTGAGGGCAATACGAGATGACCAGAATCAGAGTTGGATATTCAGCCCTGGCGCCCGTCCTGTGGTTGGTCGCGTGTGATGGTGTCGTGGCACCTGAACCCTTGCTGTTGATCCAGCCGGTAGCCGGAGAGCCGAACGTCGATATCTTTTACGGCGCGTATGTGGATGTCCACAATACCGGTTCGGTGGGGGATTATCAGTGCGGCGCAAAGACGTTCAATGCGCACACCGGAACCGACATCCTCATAAGAAACTTCGAGGTGATGGATTCGGGAGTGACGGTGCTCGCAGCTGCACCCGGCGTGGTCGCGACAGCGCGCGACGGTCAATTCGACCGGAACACGGCCTTTGCACCGGCGAGCGCCGGTAACCACGTCACCATCGAGCACGAGAACAACTACTCAACCCTCTACGCCCACCTGAAGAACGGATCTGTGCGGGTACAACCCGGTGAGACCGTGTCAGCAGGTACCCCGATCGGTCAGATCGGGAGTTCCGGTTCATCAAACTGGCACCACCTGCACTTCGAGGTTCGTGCCAATGGCAAGCCGGTCGAGCCCGCAAACGGTCCCTGCAACGGACTGTCATTGTGGGCCAATCAGCTTCCGTATCAGAACGCGTTCATGGTGACCGACGCCGGCCTGCTTACCGGTACCGCCTTCAGCCTGGCAGCCCTGCTCGAGGCGCCGGCCACACGGGATACCGTTGGGTTAAATTCTGATTCGCTGCTTTTCTGGCTCCAGACTCTCAATCACAAGTCAGAGACGATGCGGTTTGAACTGATCGATCCATCCGATAGCATCACTTTCCAGATTTCCGGAAGTGAGAACGCCTCGTTCGCGCTTCGATACCTCGGGTTACCGTTTCAGGTACCAGACGGCCCTGCAGGCGCCTGGCAGATCCGCATGCTGATAAACGGAGTTGTGCACCGCCAGCAGACGTTTGAACTTGTCGTGCCCCCCTCGACCCGGCAACCGGCTGGCTGGCCATCCGGCACACGTTTTGCCCCTTCCACGGACTCCGCAAACCGTTGAGCGGAGCAAACGACTCGCGCACATCTCCCAATCGATCGCGGCCTCAACGATTCAAGCGTATGCCAATCGTAGCGGCTGTCACGGTGTCCCCCGGTACGACGATCCCATGCCTCGTGTAACCAAACTGGCCCTGGATGATCTCGATCAACACCTCATTGAAGCGTGGCTCACGCTCGAAGGCCGTGCCCTCGAGAGCAACGCCTTCCTCTCTCCCAACTTCATCCTGCCGGCTGTCAGACACCTGACGCCTGACGCGCAACCAATCGTATTGGCAATCCACACGGATTCAGACGCGCCGGGATCATTGATTGGTCTGGGGGTGTTCGACGAATGCACGGCATCCGCGGCGCTTCCGCTTCCGCATCTCAAGGCCCACGATTCCATCCACACGTTCATGGATGGACTGCTGGTCGACGCGTCGTGTGCGCGTCCGGCCGTCACTGCATTCTTCGAGTTCCTGCGATCGCAGGATCGCTGGCACGGCGTTCACTTCTCACAGTGTCGCGCTGATTCACCCCAGTCCCAGCTCATGGAAGAACTGGCCGGACAGTGCGACACGCCCCTGTGCACCGTTCGCGAATGGGAGCGGGCCGTCATCATCCCATCCGGGGTGACGCCGAATTACATGCGGGAGTTGTATTCGCCTTCGCGCCGCAAGAGCTTCAGGAGAGCCCAAAACAAGCTGGAGCGAATGGGGATCGTTGCCCTCGAAGTCCATCGATGCGGAACACAACACGACGTTCACAGTGAGACGTTTCTGGAGCTCGAAGCGATGGGATGGAAGGGAGATGAGCGGTCCGCGTTACTCTCACAGGCGCGCGAAGCCAGCTTCTTCAGAGCGATGTCGCGTGGCTTTGCGGCGTCTGAGCGGGCCGTGTTCATTGAGTTGACGCTCGACGGTACGCCGATATTTGCTTCGTCGAACTATCTCTCCGGTACCGAGTGTTTTGGTTTCAAGTCAGGTTGGCATCCCGACTATCGAGACGGCAGCCCGGGGCGGCAGGGTGAACTCCTCACCCTCGCAAGCGCGCCCGCCGAGTTTCACGACATTGCGGTACTCGACAGTTGCTCCGAACCGGGTCAGTACATCGATGCCGTCTGGCCGTGGCGTCGTCGAATGTCCTCGCGTCTGTTCACTGCGACCAGCGTTGCGCACCGTGCATCTGCGGTCACGACCAAACTGTTGCGCCTGAAACGCCGCCTAACCCGAAACTCAACCGTCCGGGACTCCTGAAGCCCTAGCCCGCAACTTCCGCATTGAACATGGAACGTCCGGTGTTTCTGCGCAGGACTTCACGCGTCATGGTGACCAGCGTGGTACGGCGGTAGGGCTTCTGCAGGAATCCTGCGAAGGCTGAATCAGTCACACGTTCCACCATTTCCGTCTCCGTGTAGCCGCTGGTCAGGATCACCGGGACCCGAGGATCCATCCGCTGCATCTCACCCAGTACATTCGCGCCGTCGAGCCCTGGCATGGTCATATCCAGGAGCACGAGGTCCAACTCCCCGGCATGACGATGGAACACCTCGACCGCATCCAGACCATCCACTGCCTCTACGACATCGAACCCAACCCCCTGCAGGATCCTGCGGGCGAGTTCGCGAACGACCTCCTCATCATCCACGACGAGTACCTTGCCGCGCCCCAACCACTGTTTCTCGTCGAGTACCGGAGGAACCATGGTGGCCGGCTTTTCGTCAGACGCGGGGAACATCACTCGAAATATCGATCCGCCCCCGGGATTCGACTCGACGCGAACCGCCCCCTTGTGTCCGCGGATGATTCCCAACGCGGCGGCGAGACCGAGCCCCCGGCCCGTGCCCTTGGACGTAAAGAACGGATCGAAAATCTTTGATCTTATCTCTGCGTCCATGCCGACGCCGGTGTCCGCAACCTCCAGATAAACGTACGTGCCAGCGGGCAGGTTATCGTCGACATAACACGTGGAAAGGTAGCCACGGTCAAATTCGGCCACGCCCACGGAAACATGGATCCTGCCGTCTTCGCCCTGCAGGGCGTCCGACGCGTTCGTGACGAGGTTCATCACGATCTGATGTACCTGAACACCGTCTCCCAGAATCTGCGGAAGCTCCGGGGCAAAGTCATACACGAGCTTGGCACGTTTCGAGATCGAACACTCCAGGAGGCCGGACGTTTCTCTGACGGTCGCGACGAGATCGATTGGCTCGACCACGTACGTACCCCGTCCAGAATACGCCAGCATTTGCTTGCTCAAACCTGAAGCGCGTTGCGTCGCCGTCACGATGTGCGAGAGGTATGGCCTCACTTCCGAATCCTCGGGCAAAGCATCGAGACTGAGGTCGGCATATCCTAGAACGGCCAGCAGGAGGTTGTTGAAATCGTGGGCAATCCCTCCCGCGAGCAAGCCAAGGCTCTTGAGCTTCTGTGCGTGCTGGATCTGCCGCTCCAGACGCAATCGCTCCGCCTCACCCTCTTCGATCGCTGTGACGTCGCGGTAGGACCAGACGCGACCAGCCAGACCCGCCTGCTCGGGACACGGCACGGAAAACTGGTGGAAGACCGATCCATCCCGAAGCGTGATCTTCTCCATCGATGACTCGCCCGGTGCCGATTCCTTGGTCATCATGTCCATGAAATCCGGCTGATCCTCGATGCGTGCTTGCATCTCACGCAGCAGTGCGATGCCTGACTCCGGGCTCTCCCAGACGGACTGATCAATCCGCCACATTTCGGCAAAGCGCTTGTTCGCGTGACGAACCCTCCCATTGGGATCCAGGACGAGCAGGCCATCACCGGTTGCATCGAGGAGTGTACTCACCCGACCCTCGCTTTCGATGAGGGCGGATTGTGTCTGACGTCTCTGCGTCACCACGGCCGCGATCAACAGGGTCGGGATGGCATTGATATTCACGTAGGTCCAAGTGAGAAATAACGTCGTGTTGTCGGATGGGGTCACAAACGGACCGTATCCGTGCACGGTCCCGACTATGGCGATGGCAGCGGTCAGAAAACTGCCGATCGCCGCGCCGAACGGACCGAATCGAAACGCGCCCCACAGTAGCACGGGAAGGGTCGCGAACTCTATCCGCATGGGGGAATCGGGCGCTCCGGCGAGGGGCCCGAACGCCGCGGTGGCCACGAGAATCAGAACCATGGTAAACGCCGTACCTTCGGCGATTGACCCTTCGATCCCCCTGTCCCGGCGTGTCCAGGCCGTCAGAAGGACTGGTGCCACGACCAGCGCTCCCATCGCATGGGTCAACGACCAGAAGAACCATACTCGGGTGAACGACCCCCAAACGTTCATGCCGGAGATCGTCAACGTTGTCACACTCAGAATCGAAAGGATCAACGCCGGGATCGCAGCGCCCAACACCAGGAAGGCCGCCACATCTCTTCCGCGTTCGAGGCGGGCATCGAATCCAACCCGCCGCAACAGGTAAAGGGCCAGCAGGACCTCGAACGTATTCGCAGCAGCCGTCCCTAAGCCGTGCACCAATGGTCCGGTCGTCGCCATGGTGGCCATAAAGGCCGCTGCCGCAACGGCCGGCCAGACGCGGAGACCGAAAATCAGACCGGCGCCCAGCGCGACACCCGACGGCAACCAGATCATACGACGGAAGTCCCAGGGACCAGCCAGGGAAAGCGTCGTAGACGCCAGCACGAACAGGACGGCACCCAGAGCTACGTTGAGAAGCACCTGACCACGCGGCGTGCTGAACCATTCCGGATGAACCGGAATAGATATTCGACTGGACCGCGTTACCGGAAAGACCTCATCCATGGGTCCATCCCTTGGTTGTCATTTGCGATATTGTCGTCGAGATCAGATGAAAACCTTGGCGCTTCCCCCCACGCCTGGATTGGGTGAAGCAAGAGTCGCGCCGCGAACTATGCTTTTTGAGACACGCCACAAGTCAACCGCCCCGAACACATCCCGTAAACATTCCCTGTCTGGACCTGGTTCTATCCGTTATCGGTCAAACCTCCACCGGCCTTCAACACAATCGACCGCGGCTGCCCGGCACTGGTCCGTCGTCGATCCGTACCAACCGTGACCGGGCCTGCTTGAAAGATCGAGCTGGTCGAGTCTTCTAGATCGAGGACGGACGCTTTGTCGACCCACCGTTCCGTCCGATGCGAATTCGGCGATACACCAGAATGTGGAACAGAAGGGCGAGTGGTACGAAGACGGTCGGCAGCCATACCCATGGCCAGTCCACCACCCACACGTTGGCCGGCGGTTCACGAAACACCTGGATGGGGGTGGGAGTCGACAGGATCGCAATGATCATGATGGTGGCGAGAAGAAGCAGGCCGAGGGTGTTCCAAACGGCGATCAGCCACGTGGGTGCTGTCTTCCGATAGAGCAACCACAGGCCAAGCAGTCCGCCCGAGGTTCCCGACACAATATCGAAATTGAGCCCCACAAACGTCATCTGGACGGGTGCCAGTCCTTCCAGATAGGCCCGGTGCAACAGCAATTCGACAATGACACGGAATCCCTGGAATCCTACCAAGAGCCAGAGTGGAAGGTAGGCAGCCAGATCGAGACCGATCCGGGAAAATCCCAACCCCAGAGCCAGCGCCAAGCCGGCCGCAACGACCAGAAACATCGTGGGAGGCATGGACTCAAAGGAAAGCCGCCCCGTCGCGGCCAATACCCCCGTGGAGAGGATCCAACCTCCAGCGCCCGCGAGAGTGATGATGTACCACGACGGCCGCAGGTGGCGCCTGACCGCGATGACCGCTAACGCAAAACCGGCCGACACCAGGGCCACTGTCCCAATGAATGCCAGCACGAACAGACTCGACGCGTTGTTCACGATGCCGCACCCACTGTCTGATCAGTGGTTACATCACCGCGGATTCGACGTCGTCTCATGGGCATCGGATCTCTCCAAATGCCTAAACTTGTGTTCCGAATCAGCCAAACACAAACTGCGGCAGGACCATTCTCACGGCAGGCTGCCTGCTCGGATGCTCGCGGGTCGCACGTCCGGTCCGACGGGCGCAGATCCGGCACCCTGCGCTAGCTGACCCTCAAGGTTCGGTTGGATCCATCGGCAGTTCCCGCGCCGAGCGGACCGAGCGGTTCGTCCAACTTTCGATCACGCCCGCCAGGAGGGGTGCAGTGACCGGTTTTGACACGTAGTCATCCATACCCGAGGCGATGCACCGCTCTCGATCACCCTGCATGGCATTGGCGGTCATGGCGATAATGGGGGTGCGAGCCCCAGTCGCACCTTCACGCCTTCGAATGGCCCGGGTTGCATCGTAACCATCCACCTCCGGCATCTGGCAGTCCATGAACACGAGATCGTACGGGAATCGCTCCCACATATCGACGGCCTCCTGACCGTTCGCAGCGACGTCGACGCGACATCCGAACTTCTCGAGCATCCGCACCGCAACCTTCTGGTTGACAACATTATCCTCCGCAAGAAGAACTCGGACGTGCTCTGGCGTCGTCTCTTCCGCAGCTTCGTCGGCGCCGATGACGGCGCGAGCTTCCAGTACGGAATGCCTGGTTACGAGATCACTCGAGTCCGTGGCGTCACGCCTGGCCCATATCGTACAGACAACGTCTTTCAGAATTCCCGCCCGGACCGGCTTGACGAGGTATCCGCAGAACCCTGCCGCGCGGGCCTGCTTTGCATCTCCTCGAGACCCGGAGGACGTCAGGAGAACAAGCCGGACCCCGGCAATCTCGGAATCCTGCTTGACCATTTGCGCCAAGGTTGTCCCGTCCGTGCCTGGCATACGTCCATCGATCAGCCCGACTCCGTAGGGCCTCTTCTTGCGGGCGGCCGATCGCATCATCTCGATGGCGACATCGGCCGATTCAGCCGTGTCGCAGGACAGGCCCCACGCGGCAACTTGTTCGCGCACGACTCGTCGGTTGACGTCCAGATCGTCCACAACGAGTACACGAACCCCTTGGAGGTCCACCGCCGCCGGCGGTTGCGGCACGGAGGTGAGGGGTAGTTGGAGGGAAAACCAAAATGTCGATCCCTCACCCAACTGGCTCTGCGCGCCCATCTCACCCCCCATCAGCGTCACCAGCTTCTTTGAGATCGACAACCCCAATCCCGTTCCACCGAAGTGCCGCGTGGTGGAACTGTCAGCCTGCGTGAACGCATCGAACAATGCGGGAATCACCTTGTCGTCGATTCCCATGCCCGTATCGCGCACTCTGAACATGAGGTGGGCCTCTGAGTCTCTCTCTATACCGTCGATGTCGATCATCACATAACCGTCACTGGTGAACTTGATCGCGTTGCCGGCGAGATTCAGCAGGATCTGACGAATGCGACCCGGATCGCCAACGACGTGATGGGGGACTTCCGATGGATACCGAACAACGAGTTCCAAACCCCGTTCTTCTATCTTTGGCGCGAGGAGATCCGCTACGTCGGCGACCGCGACGTGGAGGTCAAACGGGATCGGTTCGATATCGAGCCGGCCAGCTTCGATCTTCGAGAAGTCAAGAATGTCGTTGATCAAGGTCAACAACGCGTGACCGGAGGAAAGGATCATCAGCGCGTATTCTTTCTGTTCTTCAGTGAGTTTCGTGTCCATCAGGAGTTGGGTCATCCCGAGAACCCCGTTCATCGGCGTACGGATTTCATGACTCATCGTGGCGAGAAACTCGCTCTTGGCCTTTGTCGCCGCCTCTGCCCGGTCTCGCGCCAGACCCAATTCTTCAGCTTGGGTCGCGAGTTCCCCCGCCTGTTTCTCGAGTTGCCGATGGGCGTGTTCCATCTCACGCACATAACTATGTAAACGCTCTTCAGATTCCTTTCGTTCGCCGACATCGCGTAGCACGCAGCTATATACGCAGCCGGTACCAAGCTGCATCACACTGACCGTGATTTCCAGGGAAAGGGGCTCACCGCCCTTCCCTCGTCCCATCACTTCGGTCCGTCCGTTCACGCACTCAGCCGCGCGCACATCCACCAGGAGCGATTCGAGGTTCGCTCCAATGATTTCGTGTTCCTCGCTTCCGAACATACGAGCCGCCGCCGGATTAACCGTCTCGACTCGATTGTGTTCGTCTACCGTGATGACGCCGTCGACCATGGTTTCGAGGATGGATTGTCGTCGGACTTCACTCTCACGTGCGGCATCGGACGCGCGTGCAAGTCGGCTGTCTACCGCAGTTCCGATCAGCGTGAGACCCAACAGGAGAAAAACGACGACGCTGATCAGGATGGCGAACCCCGAGGTCGGCAGGACAAGCGTCGGTGCGGTCGATGATGGACTTGGGAAAAAACGCACGGCCTGCATCGCGGTATAGTGCATCCCCGATACGGCACCACCCATGACAAGAGCACTCCCGATCCGCAGCCATACGTCTCGGCCCGCTTTGGGCTTGAAGGCGAATCGGACGTGGAGGGCTGCAGTCGCCAGGACGTACGCAACCAGAATCGAGAGAACGAACAGGGACAGACGGTAACGCATGATGCCGCCCATCTGCATAGCTTCCATTCCGGTGTAGTGCATGGCGCCGATGCCGAGCGCCATGAGGAGGCCACCGACCTGAAGACGCCTTCGCTCCATGGACTCGCGACTCATTACGTGAAGCGCTACCGCGCTTCCTCCAATCGCGGGGATCATCGAAAGCAGCGTGACATTCAAACTGTACCGCACACCGATGGGCATCGAGAACGCGAGCATGCCGATGAAGTGCATCGCCCAGATGCCGGTGCCCATGGCGACCGCGCCTGTGGCGAGCCAACCGCGCCGAGTGACCGGCTGGGCGGAAGCGAGAATCCGATCGACGACGGCGAGTGCGGCAAACGCGGCCAGAGAGGCAATGAGCCAGGAAAGGACGACGAGCACGGGGTTGTAGCTCGGCACGAGCGGCACCCCAAGTCCGTGATGTGATCCGATGAATCGCCAGAACTCCATCCGTCCTCCTGCCTACCACCTTGCACTGTGATCGAGCGACCGAGCCGATAGAACCGAACAACCGGCCCAAGGTGGGAAAACCTTCAGATTTGACGTGCGCCGCCCCACGCCCGGGTTCAACGCTCAACGTCGAACGTTCAACGCCCGGCTGACCACGTACTTCTCCTCTATCGGCTATCGGTGGGAAGCACCGGATACTTAAGCAACATCCAACGTTCAACGTTCAACGCCCGGGTTCAACCTTCAAATGTAGGAACCTTGAGTCTGTTACCGCGCGGCGTTGCAACTCCTTACAGGAGGCTTGATCGGCGCGCCTCGGCAACTGCCTGGGTGCGCGAACGAACATTCATCCGTTGGTAGATGTTTCGCAGGTGGGTTTTCACTGTCGTCAAGGC
>Ga0302046_10004131_pt1 | contig 12939 bp, 15 predicted proteins | sample RVTome_11_FD_200261 | JGI IMG/M metagenome (GOLD analysis project Ga0302046, IMG submission 200261) | Soil microbial communities from uranium-contaminated site in the Upper Colorado River Basin, Wyoming, United States - RVT147D111 (version 2) ...
CCATCGTTGGCGCCCTCCTTTCGGGCCAACGATGCCGCCGTCGAGCCCGCCGAATCTAGACGGGGCGCGGCGAGGAGTTACTCAAGATCGAGTGCCGCCCCGTCGAGCGTCAGCAGCTAGGAGAACGAAGCCGGTCGCACATCTCCTCGTCACTCGGATGCGTGTACACCGTGGTCGTGAGAGGCGAGACGTGCCTCGCGACCCTCCGCGCCAGGAACAGGTCCCTCTTGGCTCTCGTGGCGCGGTGAAAGGAGACAAGCAATGGCTACTTGGACAATGCAAGAGTTCACGGCGGTGCTGCTCTTGAAGACTCGGTCATCCGGTGCGGTAGCGGCAGTGCGTGGTGGAGTCGACGCGTGGCACCGGGGCATGAATCACTCGATGCTCAACCAGATCATGGTGAGCTACCTCAGTCAGACGGGCAGGCCGCGCTACCGGTGCGCGCGCTGTGGTGGCCAGGTGTGAGCGTGTAGCCGTTGGGTCCAGCTCCCGCCCACGGCCGATCGACCCGAGGGCAGCTACGCGGAGAACTCAACCGTGTTCTCAGTGAACGTCAGGGAGCTGCTTCGCTTTTTCGACGAGAAGCCTCCAGACAGCGCAGGTCACGCGACCGCCTTGGTCAGCGTGCTCGGCGAGGACTTGGGCACCGCGCTCCTTGTCCATTACCTCCGCCGTCAACACGGGCCCGCGGAGGTCATGCCCGACAAGTGCAACACCGGACATTCCAAGGGACCCAGGCTCGACAGGTGGGTCCGGGCATCAATCGACGGCCGGTTGTTGCTGTTCCAGGTCGAGATCAAGAACTGGTCCGCACACGCCATCGGCGGACAGAGTCTGGCTCTCGACGCGCAACCAGAGGTGGTCCGCGCACACAAGGTGGAACGATGGAGCCGTGAGTGGGATGGCCAGACGTTTCGGAAGTCGAAGGTAGGGAAGGTGCTTGAACCCATGGCGAAGCCGCTCGACTTGCCGGTGGAGCCTCTGGTCTGCTTTTGGGACGCCATGCACCCGGATGGGCTCGACGAGCCGATGTTCGCGGTGCCGCTTCCGGGGCCCAGCTTTCAGCTGGCACGCATCTTCTCGATGTCGGCCTACCTGCGCCTCCTCGGGGTTGAGACGATCGACCTCGAGCTTCCCGGCACCGAGCGTCGGCTCGAGTGGTTGCACCGCGTGCTCGGCATCGGATCGGATGTGGTCGGTGCCTAAAGCCGAGGACTCCCTACTGCTTGGGTGGATCAGCGAAGTACTTCAGAGACTTGCCGTACAGACGAGCGAACTCCACCAGCTCCACGAAGTCAACCCGGCGCTCTCCCAACTCGCACTTGCTGGGATACGACACCGGTTTCCCGAGGGCCCTGGCCACGGCGACCTGCGATAAACCCGCCTCATGCCGGGCTCGCCGGAGGCGCTCCAAGAAACGCCGGTAGGCGGGCGAATACAAGGGGGACTTCTTGGCCACGAACCCGGATCATCAGCTTCCGTTTGCAGTTCCCCATAATGGGGATGTAGGATCCGCGAAGCGCCCTGCTCGGCTGCCAAGGTGCGGAACTGGGTGAACCAGGAGCTGGCGCCTCGCTGCGGAGGGAGGAGGCTGTCCACATGCAAGACCGCGGTGCCCCCCGACAGCTCCCCGATGTCGTCGCGACAGTTCGATCGAGAATCTCGAAGTACAGAGGCACCAAGGGATTCAACGAGCAGAACACCAAGGCGTCGCTCATCGTCCCGGTGCTCGAAGCGCTCGGGTGGAACACCAACGACCCAGAAGACGTCCAGTGGGAGTACAAGCCGAAGCCGAAGTACAACCCCGTGGACTTCGCGCTCATGCTCAAGCGGACGCCGTGTCTCTTCTTGGAAGCCAAGGCGCTTCGGGAGAGCCTGGCGGACGACAAGCTGGTCGCGCAGATCCTGACCTACGCCTCCGTGGCCGGCGTCCAGTGGGTGGTTCTCTCGAACGGCGACGAGTACCGCATCTACAACGCCAACGCCCCGGTGCCTGCGGAGCACAAACTGTTCAGGACCGTCAGCGTCGCCAACGACGCGACGGGTGCGGTTGTGGGAACGCTGTCGCTACTCTCGCAGGTCAACCTCCAAGACAAGAAGATCGGGAGGCTGTGGGAGTCCCACTTCGTCGACAGGCAGGTGAAGCTGGCCCTTGAGGAACTGCTCAACCCTGTCGAGCCTTCCAGGTCTGTGGTCCGCGCCATAAAGAAGATCGCGGACGGTAGGCTCCGCGATCCGGAGATCCGCGCCTCCCTCAGGCGTGCACACATCCCAATCGACTTTCCCGAGGAGCCCGAAGCGGACCGCGTGGTCGAGGACGCCGAGAAGCCGACGCGTCGGCGGCGCCCGGCAGTGCGCAAGGAGGAAGTTGAGGCGAAGAGCGCGGTTACCCGTGCGGCCCTGGTCGCCGAAGGCATCCTCAAGCTCCCTGCCGAGGTGATCTCGCACTACCGAAAGCACGATCTTCACGCCAGGATCGAGAAGGATGGATCAGTGGTCTTCGAGGGGAAGCGCTACAAGTCCCTTTCGACGGCCGGCGGCATGGCAAGGAAGCCGTTCCATCGCGGGGACCTCAAGGGGAAGCCCTATCCCCAGACCAACGGATGGCTCTTCTGGCACGTCCACGACGACGAAACAGGCAAGCTCGTTCCGCTCGACGTGCTGCGCGAAAGGTATCTCGAGCGAAAGAAGGGCGAGGCGCGGCGGTTCACGGAGAAGCAGAGCTGACCTCGGGTCGGCCCGACGCCCAACAGACAAGACCGCGCACGCGCTGGAGCATCTCCTGATCACTGGAGGGCGTGTACACCCTCGTCATCAGCGGACTCGCGTGACGCGCGAAACCCTGCGCCAGACAACCCGGGCTTGACAGTTGCGCGGCATGAGGAACATCATCGTTTCAACGCGGGAGCTAGCCGTGGAGCTGAGGATACCCTTCGATGCGTGGCGCTGGCCGTTGGCAGCGGTGCTCGGCGTCGGCGTGATGTTCCTGGCCGCCCTGGCGGCCGGAATCGCCCATCACATCTTCATGGCGCTCCCTCGCTGGACCTACCCGGTCTTGAGCTGCGGGTGTGCAGCCGTCGCGGGGATCACACCAGCGCTCGCGGCGCGACATCGCCGTAGGGATGCTAGACGGGCGCTCCCGCCCACCTCCTCGCGGAAGCGGTTCTAGCAGCTCAGCCGGCGAACCTTCTCGTGCATCTCGTCATCGCCCCGTTGTCGTCATGGGCGACACCGGAAGCACACAATCACTTCGGTGAAGCTGTCCGCGGGGGATCGAGCCAGCCTTTGGGTTTGGGAAGCTCCGGGTAGAACAGGTAGTAGGCGCGAAGGTAGACCTGTAGCCGATAGCTGGCGCGCCACCCGGTGAAAAGAGCAACGATAAGAGAAGCGACCATGAAGAGCAAGATTGAGGCCTTACGTACCCAGCCCGCATCGGCCGGCAAGTGCTGGTACAGCATTACGGCAAGGACGAACGTAACCAAGCCGTCAAGGTAGAGCAACCAAGTAAGGGCAATTCGAATCCCAACGAGCATCATTCGCATTGGGTCGGCACTCGTCCATTCCGCGCGACGAATCTGGGCGGCAAGGTAGACCTGAAGCGCCTGTCGTCCGCGAACCGATAGTTTGGCGAGGACACGCCGAACGCCTTCGTTCAGGAAACTGGCGATCATGCTCGTGACAATCGCCATGAAGCCCGCTGTGAACCACCAGGTGGGATCCGTGAGCAAGTTCGTAAGCCGGTTCGCCATATGGGCTTCCCCCTCTCAGGAGCTAGGGTACACGACGCCAGCGCGGGATTGTTTCATGACACTCCCAACGGGAACTGAGGGGTAGTGGGAGAATCGACCTTCGGATTTCTCAACAGGTCAGCGATCTCAGACGAGCGTGCATCTCATGATCCGAAGGATGCGTGTACACCGTCGTGGTCACCAGCGACGCGTGCCTCGCGAACCGCTGCGCCAGGAACAGGTCCCGGGTCGCCCGGTACACGTTGGTCACGGGTGCTCGGCGGCCCGATCGCGCTCCTGAAGTCCACGAATCTCGGCGAGCCACCTGGCGGGGTAAGACACCCCCAAGCGGATGGTGGCCCACGCCAGTCCGTGTTTCGTCTTGAAGTGGAGTGCGTTCCCTCGAGTGAAGGGCGGCTCCACGACGTCGAACCTCCAGCTAATGCCTTCACGGGTCGGGCCGCCACCACGCCGCAGCGGCAGCTGGAAGTGTGGCTGATAGGTGCGAAGGGTACCGAAGAGCAGCAGGAGGTACCGGACGACTACGATGTCTTGGGTTGTTACTGTATCATAATGCGGAAGGGGGAGACACAGAATGGGCACGCCTCAGTTGAAACGGGAGCATCGCGAGCGGGTCGGCGCCTCGCTCGTGCGTGTTCAACATTCACCCGGCAACGGTGGGACTGGGTTCGCAGTGAGCGACTACGTGATCGTCACCGCTGCTCACTGTCTGTCACGCATCCCGACCGCTCCTGGCGGAGACGACTGGACGGTCGAGGCTGCGATCGCGTCGAAAAGCGATCCGACCAAGAAATCGCTAGCGTTCGTCCGGTTCGTAGATCCATGTTCCGACGTGGCGATTCTCAGCAATTGCGGCTCCGATGGTGAACTCGACCATAGCCGTGACATCGAAGCCTTTGAGGCGTTGCTTGCGTCACTGACGAAACTCGGAATCGCTGGCACCCCGTGCGGGCGCTCCTGTCGCTGTTACATTCCAACGATCGATGGGGTTTGGAAGTCGGCGACAGTCCAGTCGTTCCCGGGCAGCATAGCCCCAAGATGGACGATCGAGCTAAAGGGCGGCGTACCGGGCGGGACGTCAGGCTCGCCGGTTGTAGACGAATGGGGCCGGGCGATCGGAGTAGTGAGCGCATCTGGTGGGGCAAACGCTGATGAGTATGTCGAGTTGGCGATGCTCGCCACCGTGCTACCGGGATGGCTCCTCGGGCTTCACGGGATTAACAGCGGAGATCGCGCAAAACAACAAGCGAGGTACGCACAACGGCGAGATCGGAGCTTTGCGAAGCGGTATCCCGTGCGGATCTGCGGGGAGAGGGGCCAATGGCTATCAATCTAATCGAATTAATCGAACGCAAGCGAGACCGGACGCGGAAGGGGGCGTGAACGATGGACACCAAGTATTAGGCGACGGCACCTCCCGGAGTATTTGGTGTGGCATCACGGTCGGACCGTACTACCGAACCTCTCCTCCCCTCGCTGACCTCGAGAATGTGGAGCGAGCGCCAGAGTGGCGCCGCTCGACAACCGCCCCTCCGCTGCCGTTGCTGCCACCTGAAACAACTCGGCGGTTAGCGATCCGCCGCCGGGAGTCACACGGCCGCAGATGCCTAGGACTCGCTCTCTCCAGCTAGCACCCAGATTCGCTTCAGCGGCAGGTCGGCCTGAACGTCTTCGGGTAGTCGGTCGTAGTGATCCAGGATCTCCTCGACGAGATCGTCGGCGTCCCAGAGTCGGATGTCGAAGAAGTGCCGCAGGACCTCCTTCTCGACCGAGCGCCGAAAACCACCCCACGACACGAAGAGGCCGAAGTCGGCCCCGAAGTTCTTCGTGGCCGTCTGAAACTCGCGGATGTCCTTGACGTCTACGGGGGTGTCGCTCGATTTCACCTGAACGGCGAGACGTGGCCGATCGAAACCGAGGGCGCCCTGGCCAGCGAGGATATCGACGCCACCGTCCGGGCCCTCCGGCGGACGACGCGTGGTGTAGTCCTGGGCGACCAGCAACTGCTCGACGAGTGCCGCCAGTTCATGCCCCTTCCACTTCCGGCCGATCGAATCTCGAATCTGGTCTTGGGAGTAGCGATTCAGGTCAGCGGGTGCCTGCTCTTCGCTCTGGACCGGTACATCGGTGGGCTTCCCCTCCAGGAGGGCACCCAGTCGACGCTCAGCATCGTTTCGCTCGATCCGGCAGACGGTGAGGAAGGCGCCGAGTGAATAGAGGAGGTCCTGAGGGATGCGGCCACGTGGGATCTCTGCCTGCCAACGGACGGGACGTACGTGCCTCGCCCCCGGTGGGTTTTCGGGTCGGTAGGCATATCCGCCGGTCACGTCGCCAAAAGCAACCACGGATCGGCGCTTCAGCGGCAGCGCGACGACGTCGCCGATGGCAATGAGGTGGGCAAAGGCCCAGACCTGTCCCACAGAATTCTGGACGCGCTGGGGCTTGGCGTCCGGGTAGGTCTGCCGCATCAGATCGGCAAGCTGTTCTCGCGACGCGACGCCGGAGACATCGGGAAGCTCGTCCCAACCGATCGCCGCCACACCGTGTTCGAGTGCAAAGGTCTCTGTTTCTCCCCGACTGCCGGCGCGAACCAACCACACGGCCATCGTTCCGCCCTCCTATCGCGCTCGACTCACCGATTGCTGGCGAAGGGCCGCCCCGCCTGACAGCCCCTCCCAAGCTCCGAATGGAATCCCCCGGAAGCCTGCATACTATAGTCTGTAGACCTGTGGCCTCGCTACAGCCACAGTCCTGGCGTGGCGAGGTCTCGGGCTGTTTCGATCGAGGGTGCGTTCGGCGAGGTGCTCCGCGCAGCACGGCAGGGGCAGGGACTGTCGCAGGAAGATCTTGCTGATGGTGCCTCTCTCCACCGGACGTATGTGAGCCAGATCGAGCGCGGCCTCAAGTCTCCGACGCTTGACGCCATGACGCGTTTAGCGGTCGCGCTCGGTGTTCAGCTCCACGTATTGATCCGCGGAGCGGAGCAGGTCCATTCGGATCGGAGATAGCCTCGTCCGCCCGGGTCCCATGGGACGCAAACCGGAGACTTCAACAGGGTAGACTGCGAACCTGTCGGGACATCTCCTCGTCGCTCGGGTGTACGCCGTCGTCGTCAGCGGCCTGACCTGCCGAGCGAATCGCTGTTGCGAGAAGGTGCCCTGTACGTGCCAACTCGCTTCGAAGCCGGAGCTATTCGCTTCGAGCCGACTTGCTGCCCAAACAGCAGGCAGCCTGATAGTCATGCTGTTGGTTCCGCGCGATTCCCGCCGCTTCTGCACAAGCGACGCGGAGCAATTGGAATGGGCCATGCCATCGCGTTGTGGATGCCTCGGCACTTCTTTCCCGCACTCGAGAGCAACTGCCGAGATGCACCTTCGTGTCGTTTGCATCCCGAAGGTCCTCGCACACCCAGTATCCGCTCCTCTCCTCGTCAATCCCGCCGAGTCGGTCGCTGACAAAACTGGCAAAGCCTTCAACGTAGAACTTGCACTGGGGAAACAAACCGCGATGTCGGTTCTTGAACTCCGCGAGGGCTTCCTCAGTCTTAGGGTTAGTGACAACCATAACGTCGCCGCTCCTCCTAGAGAAGTGTCTAGCAAGCATTGCTCTTATCAGATAGTCGGCCTCGGGCAGGGAGTACCCAATCGTGACCAGTTTCGGTGCTTCCTGCAGAGCCTTCTCCGCCAGCCTCCACGTATCCCTGAGGATGCGATTGTCATACCTCTGAACGAGACTGGGACCGACAATCACGGCTTCGTATCGAGCGGTGCAGTCGCGAGCAGCACATCTGCTCACGACCGGTTCGGTCAAGATGTCAACTGCACCTTTCTTGCCTAGCGTGATGTCCAGTTCGTCGCAGCGCGGACAATAGAGCCAGTTCAACGACCCATGGAGCTTCAGCATGGGAAGCGGTCCAACCTGATGAGCGCCCTGGAAGAGCGGATGAGGTTGAAAGTGATGAACCTCGTCCGGCCTTGCGCGTTCGGGCCGCCCTCCCTTGCGCTCGACCGGCATTCGAACGGCAACGCCGTAATTGATATTGGCTGTGTTGGCAAGCGCGTTGTCCATGACGATGTCGTAGTTCGTCGATATCACCGTCGCGGACAGTTCTCGAAAACGTTCGGCGCAGCGCTTCGATACCTGGCCGAGGCGGTCGGACTGTAGCGCGTCGCGCAGCACCTTTCCGATGGAGGCTACCAAATGAGCGCGAGCGGCAACAACCTCATCCAATGAAACGTGATCAGGTGCCGGAGCACGCCCTGCCAAGTGTGCGTCCATGACCGTGAACACGTCATCTATTCGAGGCCGAAGTTCTCTGGAGCCATCGTGAGCAACGCTTGTCTCGGCGAAGACGTGACGGAGAAAACGTGGAAACGGGTCCTGCGGCGCGGAGGCAAGCAGGATCGCGTGAAGGAGATCATCGGTGAGGGGAGCGGTCGGGAAATCTTGCCGGGTGGCACCCGCTCCAAGGAAGAAAACCGCATTCTCGAATTCAACCATTCCCTTCCCTCGCTTGCCACGAATTAGCATCGGCCGGAATAGATCAGGAGGATATCAGCACCGGGGCGGGCTCATGAACGAGGTTGCGGTGTAAACCGTCCAGCAAGCTCGCGTGCCTTCTCGAACGTCTGCAGTAGCCTTGTCTCGGCTATAATGCGGTCCTCTCCTTGTGAGGACGACGAATGGCACCACCACCTCTCCGGCTCCAGCGGCATGCCTGTCCAGCCTGCAAGAGCGAGTTCTCTGTCAAGGCGACAATTCCACACAAGGACGGGTCGGGACGTTGGTTCCGGGTCTCTGTGGACTACTCTCTGAGTGACGGCACTCCGGTGAACACCGAGTGGTTCGCGCCCGTGGACCCACCGTCTGATGGTAAGCCGTTCTGGGAATGCGACAGATGTCACGAACGGGGACCGTGGACCCATGCAGCCGTCTGGGCTCCACGGTATGACGCTGGCACTGGAAGATCCCAGGATCTCTTCGTGGAGGGCGGGTTCGACCCGCTTGCCTAGGAACGAGTTGTCTGGATACGGGTTCAGCAGGAAAGGCCGCGCAACTTCGACAGCATTTCATCATCCGAAGGATGCGTATACACGGTGGTCGTCAGCGGGCTCACATGCCTCGCAAACCGCTGCGCCAAAAACAGGTCCCGGGTCGCCTTGTACACGTTCGTCACCGAAGTGTGACGCGTCGCGTGGAAGGGATAGAGCCGATCGAAGTCCGCTCGCCCCTGCCAGGTTCTCCACAGGAACTGCACCCGCCGCCTGGACAGTCGCCGCCTGGACTGCGAGCAGAACAGCGGCGCTGTGAGATCGAGGCTCTCGCCGCGCTTCGTCTTGAACTTCCAGAACCGCTTCAGCTTCGGCACCAGCTTGTCCGGCAGGAACACGTCCCCGGCACGGCGGCCCTTGGCGATCTCGGCCCTCACGCGCACCCGCGTCTTGGGCGTCCCGTCCGGGTTGAACACGTCGCCGACGTTCAACCCGATCAGCTCGGAGACCCGCAGACCGGTCCCCAGCGCCATCGAGATGATCAGGTGGTCGCGCGGGTGCTTGGCGGTGACGCGGAGGATGAGCTTCTGCTCGTCGGTCGTCAGGGTTGGCGGGCTCAAATACCGCACCTGGTGCTCCAACTCACTTCAGTTCACTCGGATCTATTTGCACGAATCCCTTAAACGCATGCAGGTGCGAGAACATGAAACGACGGTCCGGATGTTGGCGGGTTAAAGCCTCAAGTACTTCCTTCTCTGATGACCTGTCTACACGCTCGTCCCGCAAGATGAAATGATCCTCGTTGGACTCCATAAGATCGAGGTCAGTGACAACGCCCTGAGCGACGAAGTCGCGGTACAGCCGTGATGAGCGCAACGCTTCTTTATGCGTGGAATACGGGTTTACTAACAAACGCTCGCCTTCCCTGTAACGGACCACGGCGGCATCAAGATCTGTGTACTTGTGAAAATCAGTTCTTGTTACCAGATACGCCCGTGCGAAGCGAAACTCCTCGCCTCTCACGAGGGATACCGCACGGCGACCAAGGAGATTCGACTCCATCTGCTCACCAGCAGCAGAGATACCAAGATGCGGATCGGGAACGAAAACAAGCACGGCCAGGCCTGGGTATTCACCTTGGGATGCGACGATTTGCTTCCTGGCCTTGTGGACAATCCGACCCAACGCGTCGAGTCGAGCAATAGGAGTGTCACGCGTGACGATGTCGCGAGGCTTGCCGTGAAGCTCCTCAACTACATCGGCGTCGTCAACACGCGACTTGACCTCGACCGTCAGACAATCAGCACCACAATGTGCCCAGAGATCGGCGGACTCCTCGTGTCCTTCGGGGATCGGCACAACCTCGTAGCCAAGCTTTTGAAGCGCCGCGCCGACGCGGTGGCTATGTGGGTCCTTTCTCATTCGTCGTTCGTCTCTGCGTACGGCCCAGTATAGCCCCGCTCTAGGGAGCAGGAGGAGCCGTTCCAGCAGATCGTTCATCAGCTCCAACTGCCTCACCAACTCCGGCATCGTCCGCTCGTAGAACACCTGTCCCATCCTCGTCTTGTGGAACGGCGTTTCGCTCATCGGTGCCTCCGTATCAGCCGCCACAGCCGCATCTGCTTCTCCCACAGCGGCTCGGCGACGATCTCGCGTAGCTGGCGTTCGGTGATCGGGTCGCGCCCGGGCAGCGGGTTCAGGATCGCTTCCTGGATCGTCGGCGCGAGCAACAGCGTCCCCGTGATCTGACTGACCCGCGCCCGCGTCACCCCGAGCACCTTAGCGGCGTGCGAATAGTCGCGCAACTCACCATCGCGGATCTTGCGTTCGATCAGGTGGGCCAGGGCGAGAACGTGGGCCACCGGTCCCGGATTACGCCTCCCAGGTTGTGGTTTCTTCGCCTCGCCCCGGCCCGCAGGTTTGCGTTCGAAACTGGCACGCACGACGATGGTCGCGCCGCTCACGGCTTATCTCCGTCGAGCTCCCGCTGCAGCGTCGCGATGCCCGCGGGGCTCAGGTCAATCCGCAGCTGCTCGGTCTCGCGGTTGTAGCTGACCCTCTGAATCAGGAGCTGCAACACCCGTTCGCGTTCCGGCGTGAGCAGCACTTCCCAGATTGCGTCGAACTCCTGGAGCGCGCGAGCCACGCCGGCTTCGTCGATGTCCTGCGCCGCGAGAGCTGCGTCCTGAGTGCGGACCTCAGCCAGCCGGGTCTCCACGGATCGGAGGTGTTCTTGCGCTTTCTCAAGCTCGTTGCTGACGGCACGGTGGGCATCTCCTTTCGCGTCGGCGAGCGCGTGGACTAACTTCGCGACGGTCGTCTCTGCGATGGCGACTTGCTTGGTGAGCCGCTTACCCTCGGCCTTCAGGCCGCGACGGTTGGCGGCGACCTGCGCGAGGACCTGCTGGAACGTCTCGGCCTGGAGTTCCGGGCTGGCGCCCAGGCGGCGAATCTGGTCGACGACAAGCGCCTCGATCTTGTCGGCCGCGATCGACTTGGTAGGACAGGCACCCGCGCCCTTCCGCATGCCGTTGGTGCACCGATAGTAGCGATACAACCGCCCGCCCTTCTTGGTCGGCGCGAAGGACATCGCGGCGTCGCAGGCGTGGCAACGGAGGACGCCACGCAGGAGCGCACCATGCTTGTTCCGGTGGGAGGCGCCACCCGTGCTGTGGTTCTCGGCCAGGACCCGCTGAACGTCCCGGAACGCTTTCGGCGAGACGATCGCGGCGTGCTCCCCGTCGTAGACCGCGCCCTCGAACTCCACCTTCCCGACGTAGGCGTGGTTCGTGAGCAGCCGGCGAAGGCTAACCTTGTCGAAGCGGCCGCCGCCGTACGGCTTCCCGTCCTTCGTCGTCCAGCGCTTCAGGGTCCAGGCCCTCCTGTGCAGCTCGTCGGCTACTTGGACGAGGGACCGCTTCTCGAGGAAGAGTTGGAAGACCTCGCGCACCATCTCGGCCTCCCACTCGTTGACGAGCAGCTGCCCGCCTTTCGGATCGAGGTCGAAGCCGAGGACCGGGTGGCCGCCGGTGAACTTCCCCTTCCGACGTGCAGCCGACAGCTTGTCCTTGGTGCGCTCGCCGATCAGCTCCCGCTCGTATTGCGCGAAGCTCAACAACACGTTGACCATCATCCGGCCGTGCGGCGACTTCGTGTTGATCGACTCGGTCACCGAGACCAGAGCGACGCCGCGCTTCTCCAGGAACTCGTGGACCTTCACGAAGTCGACGAGCGATCGGCTGATACGATCGAGCCGGTAGCACACGATGACGTCGAACTCGCCGGCCTCGACACCCGCGAGCAGGCGGGTGAAGGCCGGTCGATCGATGTTGCCACCCGAGTAGCCTCCGTCGTCATACCGGGTCGCGAGCGCGTTCCAGCCCTGACTGGCGACGTAGGCCTCGGCCCGTTCGCGTTGGTTGTCCAAGCTCGTGAACTCGCGGTCGAGGCCCTCGGCGCTGGACTTCCTCGTGTAGATGGCCGCGCGCGGAACGGGAGGGCTGACGACCGCCACCCTCGCGCGACCGTTCCGCAGCGGTCGGGACATCAGCGCCTCCGTGTCCGTTCGGCCAAGCCCCAAAACAGCCAGCCGTTCCAGCGGGAGCCGGTGGCGGCCCTCGCGGCTTCGGACAACGAGGCATGGACGATCCCGTCAAGTTCGAAACCATTCTCAAGAACAACGAGTCGCAGTTCTCGACCACGGTGTTCTCGGACGATGACGGACCCAGGTGCGGGCAGGCGACGGTTCCGGATCGGCGTGACCTTCGACGCGGGTTCCACCGCCGCGGCAGGCTCGGCGTCGTGGGCGCGCTGGTGGCGCGACGCGGCGCGAGTGAAGGCCTCGGTGCCCAGCTCATCGAGGCGGGTGCGAGTGGCGTCGGACAGGCCGCCGTGGGCGCCTGCCTGGATCTCCCAGGCGAGCTTCCGCCACATGTGCTGTCGGTTGGTGGCTCGCGGCGGCGCGCCGAAGACACGCTCCCACTCGACGACCAACTCGGCCGCCGTCATCTTCCGGAGCCGGTTGATTTCACTGAGCATGCTCTTTTCCACGGGGCGTCTCCTGGTGGGTCACAGGAGTGCTCCGGTCGGGCGGAGAGTCAAGGGGAAGCTGTGGCGCCCCCTGGACAGAATCATCGAAGACTGCGCCTGTTTTGCGGAGCGTGATGTAGCCCCGTGCCAGAATACCGGCCAGTTCGACA
>Ga0302046_10004132_pt1 | contig 12937 bp, 13 predicted proteins | sample RVTome_11_FD_200261 | JGI IMG/M metagenome (GOLD analysis project Ga0302046, IMG submission 200261) | Soil microbial communities from uranium-contaminated site in the Upper Colorado River Basin, Wyoming, United States - RVT147D111 (version 2) ...
AGGTGAAGGGGTCGTCGACCGGCTAGAGGTGTGACTCGGCGACCATCGGCTCCGGGGCGAAGCGCTCGCCCGGCGCCGCCGCGCGCGGCGCACCGCGGCGGGCGAGCGCCTCGATCGCGCGCCGCGCCAGCTTGCTCGGCTTCGCATGGCCGTTCTCCCAGCGGTTCACGGTCGAGAACGTCACGGCCACCGCATGCGCGAACTCCTCCTGGGTCATACCAAGGCGGATGCGCAACTCCCGAATGTTCCGGCTCAGGGTCTCGTCACTCATGGCTTACTCCTCCGTCGAACGAATGGTGGCGCTCAGCGCCTTTGCGATAGGGCGGGAAGCAAGGCCTGGACCATCGGCGTCGTCACGCAAAATCGGCGGGAATCCGGTGCGGCATGCGCCAGGGCTCGCCAGGGCGGGCGCCCGTGGCACACGCCCCGTGCCGCGCGCGCCCACCGGCGAGGCGGGCACCGACGGCTCCACGCCGCGCGGCCGCGGCGCACGACGGCCCCCGAAATTTCCACTCGCCGGGGCGCGTGCTATGCCTTCCGTATGCCGCCGCCTTCACCGACGCCGCAGGAGCTGCTCGAGCGGCTGAAGGAGGTGAAGTACCCGGGCTTCTCGCGGGACATCGTCTCGTTCGGCCTGGTCAAGGACATCCAGGTGGGAGCGGGCGGAGTCACCGTCGAGCTCGCCACCACCTCGGCGAAGGAGGACGTCGTCGACGAGATCCGGCGCCAGGTCGAGGCGATCGTCGGCACGGCGAGCGGCCTGCCGGTGCGGGTGGAGGTCGAGCGCACCCAGCCGCCCGGCCCGACGCCGGGCACGCCGCGCGGGCGCCAGCCGATTCCCGGCGTGCGCCACGTCGTCGCGGTGGCGTCGGGCAAGGGCGGGGTGGGGAAGTCCACGGTCGCCGTCAACCTGGCATGCGCGCTGGTGGCGCGCGGGCTGCGGGTCGGGCTCCTCGACGCCGACGTCTACGGACCGAGCGTGCCGACCATGCTCGGCCTCGACACGCCGCCCGAGGTGCGGCCGGATCGGCGCATCGTCCCGGTCGAGAAGTTCGGCCTGCGGGCGATCTCGATGGGCCTCTTCCTCGGCGAGCGCACGCCCGTCATCTGGCGCGGGCCGATGGTGACCAAGCTCGTCACCGAGTTCTTCCGCAACGTCGAGTGGGGCGAGCTCGACTACCTGATCCTCGATCTGCCGCCCGGGACGGGCGACGCGCAGCTCACCGTCGCCCAGCAGGTCGCGCTCGCGGGCGGCGTCATCGTGACCACGCCGCAGGACGTCGCCCTCCTCGACGTGAAGCGCGGCATCACGATGTTCCAGCAGGTGGACGCGCCGGTGCTCGGCGTCGTCGAGAACATGAGCTACCACGTGTGCTCGGGCTGCGGGCACCGCGCCGAGATCTTCGGCCACGGCGGCGGCGAGGCGATGGCGCGCGCGCTCGGCGTGCCGTTCCTCGGCGAGATCGCGCTCGTCCCGGCGATCCGCCGCCAGAGCGACGCCGGCGTGCCGATCGTCGTCGCCGAGCCCACGGGCGCGCTCGCCCGGCCGTTCCACGACCTGGCCGGCGCCGTCGACGCCCAGGTCACAGAGCGCGCGGCCGGCGTCCACACCCACTGACGGTGGCCGCGGCCGCGGGCATCATCCGCCCCGGCGTCACCGCCGTCCTCTTCCGCGACGACGGCCGCCTGCTGCTGCAGCGGCGGAGCGACAACGGCCTCTGGGGCCTTCCCGGGGGCGCCGTCGAGTACGGCGAGTCGGTGGTGGCGGCGCTGCAACGCGAGGTCGTGGAGGAGACCGGCCTCGCGGTCGACGTCGGACGGCTGATCGGCGTCTACTCCGACCCCGCGCACCACCAGATCGTCACCTACCCCGACGGCAACGTCGTGCACTTCGTGAGCCTCTGCTTCGAGTGCACGGCGCCACGCGGCGTGCTCGCGCTCTCCGACGAGACCACCGGCGTCGCCTGGTTCTCGCCGGCGTCCCTCCCCGCCACCCTGCAGCCGATGCACCGCATCCGCATCGACGACGCCCTCGCGCGCGCGCCGGCGCCCTTCGTGCGCTAGGAGTCTGCTCAGGACATCAGCGTGGCGATGCGCGCCATCAGCTCGCGCGCCAGCCGGCGCTGGGCGTCACGGTCGCGGGCCGCCTCCGCGGGCACCGGGAGCGGCGCGCCGAACCGCACGCGCACGGGCCGCGGGCGCGGAAAGCGGGCGTCGCGCGGGAAGGCCTCGTACGCGCCCCGCACGCCGGCCGGCACGATGCCGACGCCGGCCCGCGCCGCAAAGGCGATCACCCCGCGCCGGGCGGCACCGAGGGTGCCGTCGCGCGTGATCCAGCCCTCGGGAAAGACGCCGACGACCTCCCCGCGCTCGAGGGCGGCGAGGAGCCGGCGGTGGGCGGAGGGCTCGAAGCGGCCGTCGCGGATCGGAATGACGCCGAGCCGCTCGTAGAGCCAGGTGAGCGGCCGCTGGTCGTAGAACTCGCGCGACAGAACGAAACGCACGGGCCGCGGCACGAAGCGCGCCACGAACACCCAGTCGAGCAGCGAGGAGTGGTTGGCGGCGACGATGCAGGGGGCGGCCGCCGGCAGGTGCTCCGCGCCGCTTCCCTGCAGGCGGAAGTAGCCGTCGGCGACCGGCGCCAGCACGGTCTTGACGGCCCGGTAGAGAGCGTCCGCCATCGGAGGCGCTTTCCTACCATGAATGCTAGAACCCTCCATCATGGAGCGCGTGACCATTGGGGATCTGTTCGACCGGATCGCGCTCGGAGCCGGCGACCGCGAGGCCGCGGTCTTCGTCGACCACGACGTGCGCTGGAGCTACCGCGAGCTGCACGCGCGCGTCGTGCAGGTCGCGCGCGGGCTGATGGGCCTCGGCATCGAGGCCGGCGAGCACGTGGCGATCTGGGCGACGAACTGGCCCGAGTGGGTGCTGCTCCAGCTCGCCACCGCCAAGATCGGCGCCGTGCTGGTCACCGTCAACCCCGCCTACCGCTCGGACGAGCTCGCCTACGTCCTCGCGCAGTCGGACGCGACGGCGCTCTTCATGATCGAGCGCTTCCGCACCTCGAGCTACACCCGCCTCCTCGCCGAGTGCTGCCCCGAGATCGCGGACGCGCGGCCGGGCCGGCTCGCCAGCAAGCGCTTCCCGTACCTGAAGCGCGTGGCGCTGCTCGGCGAGGCGACCGCTCCGGGGATGCTCTCGTGGGCGGACGTGCTCGCGGCCGGCGCGGGGATCAGCGATCACATGCTGCGGCGCCGACAGGAGACGGTCGACCCCGACGATCCGGTGAACGTCCAGTACACCTCGGGGACGACGGGCTTCCCCAAGGGCGCCGAGCTCACCCACGTGAACCTGGTCAACAACGCCTACTACGTCGGCGAGTGCCTGCGCCTCACCGCGCGCGACCGCCTGTGCGTGCCGGTGCCCTTCTATCACTGCTTCGGCTGCGTGCTCGGCACGCTGGCGGCCGTCGTCCGCGGCGCCACGCTGGTCGTGCCCGCCGAGCACTTCGATCCCGGGAAGACCCTCCAGGCCGTCGCCGCCGAGCGCTGCACGGTGCTGCACGGGGTGCCGACGATGTTCATCGCCGAGCTCGCGCACCCGCGCTTCGCGGAGTTCGACCTGACCTCGCTGCGGACGGGGATCATGGCCGGGGCGCCGTGCCCGATCGAGGTCATGCGCCGCGTCGTCGAGCAGATGCACGCGCGCGAGATGACCATCGCCTACGGCCAGACGGAGGCGTCGCCGGTGATCACGCAGACCCGCGCCGAGGATCCGATCGAGCTCCGGGTCTCGACCGTGGGCCGGCCGCTCCCGAAGGTCGAGGTGCGGATCGTCGACGAGCGCGGACACGAGGTGCCGCGCGGCACCCAGGGCGAGCTCTGCTGCCGCGGGCACCTCGTGATGCGCGGCTACTACAAGATGCCCGAGGCGACCGCGAAGGCGATCGGCCGCGACGGCTGGCTCCACACCGGCGACCTCGCCACCATGGACGAGCACGGGTACTGCCGCATCACCGGCCGGATCAAGGACATGGTGATCCGCGGCGGCGAGAACGTCTACCCGCGCGAGATCGAGGAGTTTCTCTACCGCCATCCCAAGGTCGCCGACGTGCAGGTGTTCGGCGTGCCCGATCCCGTGCGCGGCGAGGAGCTCGCCGCCTGGATCCGGCTCGCCCCGGGCGCGACCGCCACCGAGGACGAGATCCGCGCGTACTGCAAGGAGCGGATCGCGCACTACAAGGTGCCGCGCTACGTCCGCTTCGTCGACGACTACCCGATGACCGTCACCGGCAAGGTGCAGAAGTTCAAGATGCGCGAGATCATGACCCACGAGCTCGGGCTGCCCGCGAAGTCCTGACCGCGAGCTCGGTGCGCAGCATGCGCCGGACGCGCCGGCGCACGCTCTCGGCCATGGCGCGCACGGCGGTCCCGTCGGTGCGCCCGCGCCGCGGCGCCTCGAGCACGACCGGCTTGCCGAAGCGGATCGTCCACTTGCTCGGCAGCGGGATGGCGCCGAGCGGGCCGAGCAGGGGGAAGAACGGCGTCAGCGGGACGTAGGGAGCGCCGATGAGCTTTCCGAGCGCCGCGCTCCGGCCGACGAGCGGATAGATCTCCTCGGCGCCGACGACGGCGACCGGAACGATCGGCACCCGGTGGCGCAGCGCCAGGCGCACGAACCCGGTGCTGAACGGCTGCAGCACGTAGCGCTCCGAGTAGAGCTTGGAGAGGCCGGCGACACCTTCGGGAAAGAGACCGACCAGCGCGCCCTGCTCGAGCAGGCGCTCGGCGTTGGCGGGGCTCGCCACCACGCCGCCGGCCCGGCGGTAGAGGTCGGGGATCCACGGCAGGTTGTCGACGAAGCGGTCGTAGAGGAAGCGCGCCGGGCGCGGGTGGGCGTGCTCCTCGAGCGCGCAAGCGATCATGACGGCGTCGAAGGGCAGGGTGCCGGAGTGGTTGGCGACCAGAATGGCCGCGCCCCGCCGGGGCACGTTCCGGAGGCCGCGCGTCTCGACGCGCCAGTAGCGGTGGTAGAGCACGCGCACCACGGCGAGCGCGCGCTCGCGAAACGCAGGGTCGAGCCCGAACTCGTCCTCCCGAGGGCGGCGCGCGCGCCGCGGACGCGGGCGCGCCGGCCCCGCCGCCAGCGTCAGGCGCGGCGATGCGGACGTGGACGCCGGGCGCGCCGGCGGCCGCGGAGACGACGCCTGCCTCGACCCGGACGCCATGCAGCCTCAGTACCAACCCCACCGGGGGGGCACAACCGGCCCCCGCGGCAGCGCGCTCGAAGGCGAGCTTGCGTGACTCACGCGGTCGGCACGCTCGGCGTCGCGGTTGATTCCGCGGCCCCGGCACGCCCCGCTCGACCTCGAGGTGAGTTCGCCGGGGCCTCCTGGTACGGCTGGCTGGACGGTGCGGGCGGCGCGGACCAGTCGTCGATCCGTACGAGGCGTCATTCGCTACCAGGCCTCGGCCGCGTGGTGGAGCCGCGCGTGAGACGTCGTGCGGTGGCGCCGGGTATCAGCTTCCGCACACGGTGAGGCCGCGCGACAGGGCGGCGGTGGCCTGGCGGCTGTCGTGCGTCCAGAACTCCAGCGGATCGGTCTGTCCCTCGGCCACCAGGATCTCCGCGCTCGCGACGTGGATCGCGTCGAGCGCGCGAACGTTCACCGCGAACGAGCTCCTCGCCCGGTCCAGCACGGCGCCGTCGATCGGCATGAGGTCGAGCATGGCGAGCAGATCGGCCAGCTCTTTCCGCTTCGTCGCCGTTTGATCGTCGTCGAGGATCCCGAGCAAGCGCTCGCGGTCGACCGCTCGGAAGGTCTCGACCTCGACGAGCTGAGAGGAAACGACGCGGCCGCCGGCAACGAGGGGAACGGCTGGTCCCAGCTCCGAGAACAAGACCCGCAGCACCGCGCTAGCGTCGACGTACTTCACTCGGATCCTCGCGCACCGCGCGCAGGGAAGCCTGAATGTCGACGGCGCGAGCGAGCTTGGAGATCTTCAGGGTGCCCCAATCCTGGGTACCGAGCCGCAGCCGCCCTTGGCGCGCCATCCGATCGCGCCACGACAGCGCCTCGACCTGCGGCGGTCCGAGCTGTGCGATCGGCTCGTTGCGGTCCTTGACGACGATCAACGAGCCGCGCGACGCCATCCGGAGGTACTTGCTCAGGTGCGCCTTGAGCTCGCTCACATTGATGTCCTTCATGGTCAGATTATGGGTCCATCATGGTCTCAACTGCAATCCCGGGAAGAGTCCTGAGGTAGGGAAGCGCTCGATGACGAGAAGAGCCTCCTGCTGGAGCACTTCGTCGCCCAGGAGCTCCATCGCGATGCGTCCTCCGTAGACATACGACGGTACCACGGACCGCGTCCTGGAGACCCTCGTGCTCCCGGATGAGAAGAGTCTCCGCCCGAGCACACGCATTGACCCCCGCACCCGGCGGACGTAGGGAGCGCCCATGGGATCGACCGCGCGGCAGACGCAGGATCGGGTTTCGTTCCCGGCGGGGAGCCCATGAGCCAGCTCGTGGACGTCGCCACCTCGATGCTCGCGACCGTGAGCCGGCTCGGCGCCGGCGTGCGGGCGACGCCGGCGGCACGACGGCCGGAGCGTCTTCTCGAGCTCTACGAGTTCGAAGCATGCCCGTTCTGTCGCAAGGTACGCGACGCGCTCACCGAGCTCGACCTCGAGGTGATGGTCTACCCGTGCCCGAAGGGCGGCACGGCGTACCGCCCGAAGGCCGTCGAGCTCGGCGGCCAGGCGCAGTTCCCCTACCTCGTCGATCCCAATACCGACACCCGGATGTACGAGTCCGACGACATCGTCACCTATCTGTTCTCGACCTACGGGGGCCGAGAGCCGGGCGTCCTCCTGCGCGGCCCCCTGGCCACCGTGACCTCGGGCTTGGCCTCGGCCTTCCGCCCGTTCGGCGGCGCCCGCGCCCGGCCATCGCGGCGTCCCGCCACCCCGCTCGAGCTCTGGAGCTTCGAGGCGAGCCCGTTCTGCCGCGTCGTTCGCGAGACCCTGTGCGAGCTCGAGCTTCCCTATCGGCTGCACAACGTCGGCAAGCACGGCGCCGGCCGGCCGGCCTTCGTGACGCGCTCCGGGAAGATGATGGTCCCCTATCTCTACGACCCCAACACCGAGCGGGAGATGTTCGAGTCGGCGGACATTCGTCGGTATCTGAACGCCACCTACGGCGCGTAGCCGGCGGGGCGGACTAGGGAACCGCGGACCCAACCGGGCGGCGCAAAGGCAGCTCGGCGATCCCGGAATCGGAGGTGCCCATGTTCACCCTCTACCATGCCCTTCCGTCACGTGAGAGATGTCGTGAGGCAACGAACGTTCCGCGATGGCGGCGCGAAGGACGGACGCCGAGGGCGGTACCGAGCGGCTTCTTCGCCGCGCGGCCACCTTTCGACCTGCCGCGGATCCTCTCCCGGCTCGCGCCGTGAGCTATGGCAGCGACTTCACGCTGACACTCTGGACCGCCGATCCCGGGCTCGCCCGCGACGGGGAGGAGGCGGGAGTCGATCGCGTGGGGCTGGACCTCGAGAAGATCGGCAAGAAAGCCCGGCAGCATCATCTCAACACCTGGATCTCCGAGCACGCCGAGGCGGACCTGCCGGCGATCCGGAGCGCGCTCCGCAAGGCCCGCCTCTTCGTGCGAACCAACCCGCTGCACGCGGGCTCGCGAGAGGAGATCCATCGCCTGATCGACGGCGGCGCCGAGGTGCTCATGCTGCCGATGTTCCACACGCCCGACGAAGCGGCATCCTACGTGCGACTCGTCGCGGGTCGCGCCGACGTCTCTCTGCTCCTCGAGACCGCGTCCGCCGCGCGGCGCGTCGACGAGATCGTCCGTATTCCCGGAATCCACGAGATCCACGTCGGCCTGAACGATCTCCGCATCAGCCGCGGCCTCGGGAACCACTTCGAGGTCCTTGCCTGCGACTCCATGCGCGTCCTCTCGGACACCATCCGTGCGGCCGGCATCCGGTTCGGCTTCGGGGGCATCGGTCGCGTGGACGACGGTCAGCTCCCGGTCCCGAGCGATCTCGTCTACGCACAGTACCCGCGGCTCGAGGCCGACCGGGCCCTGATCGCGCGCGCGTTCTTCCCCCGAGACGGGACACCGATCGATCTCACGATCGAGGTGGACCGTGCCCGCAGACGCCTCGATGAGTGGTCGCGGAAGCCGCCCCACGAGCTCGCACGCGCGCTGGACGACCTGCGCCGAAGAGCGCGCGCACTCGCCGATCATGCGCTCGGCACGCCGCTGCCGCCGGCCGCGCCGTCCGCGCCCGACCGCCAGCGATAGGGAATCCGTGGATCGTCCGGCGGCAGGCGGTCCTCGTCGACGTTGGCCGGGTCGTAGGGAATCGTGTTGAGGTGCACGAGATAGGCGGTGTCGGCACTCACCGTCTGGTAGCCGTGCCAGATCCCGACCGGGAGCTGCACCAGCACCGGCTCGTCCTCGCAGAGAAGGACCTCTTGCAGCATGCCGTGCGTCGGCGAGTGCGCGCGCGCATCGTAGAGCACGAGGAGCACGGCGCCCCTCACCGGAACGAGCTGGTCGTGCTGCCGATGGTGCCGGTACCATGCCTTCACGACGCCGGGGTGCGTCGCGGTGACGTAGCATTGCCCGAATCCCGGGAAGTGGAGCTCGTCGGTCCGTTGCACTTCCATCAGGTGTCCCCGCTCGTTCACGACCTTCTTGAGTGGGACGAGTCGGACGTCGTCGATCGACCCCGTGCGCGGCCCCGCCATCGCCATGGTCGCACCCTCCTGCACGACGGCGGGCTTGCTTCGCTCCGTCGCGCTCACATGGTCCTCAGGACGCCCAGCTCGTGTGCGAGCGCGGGAGATGCAGATCCCGCCTCGACACGAGACCGAGCCTGCGCTTGATCTTCCACGCCGGTCGCCACCAGCGCCGGTTGCGGTGGCAGCGGCGCGCGTCGAAGCCTTCGACGGCGACGTCCACCGCGGCGCGCGCGAACAGCTCCCAGTCCTGACGCAGTCGCTCTCGCGACCAGTCGTACTGCTTCGCCCACTCTTTCCGAAGGTCGTTCTTCCGCAAGCCCGTCTTCAGGAACCGATGGCGCTGGTACAGCCGCTCGAAGCCCACGTACTTGTAGTGGAGCAACAGCAGGCGGTCGCGCCACGGAAGCCTCAGGCGGCCACGGGGACGCGCCATGTGTCGTCCGAGCCCGAAGGTGGTCTCGTCCACCGCGAGGGGGTCGAAGATGCTGAGCTTGCTCTCGCGGGCGTACGGGGCGCCGATCGTACGCGTCGCGCAGAGGAGCTCGTGCGGCGCCGGAAAGTCCTCCGAGATCATCTGGAAACCCATCCCGTGCAGGAGCGAGACCCGGCGGCGGCGGCACTGCCGCAGGTAGTCTCGCATCGTCATCCCCGGGACGCACACGTGCTCGTCGACGTCCACGATCACGATCCACTCCGCCGTCCCGCGGCTCTCCTTCCAGGCATGGTTTCGCATCGCGGCCGACGAGGCCACGTAGGAGGCGGGATCCGTACGCTCGAGCCTCCGGACCTCGACACGAGGGTGCGCGCGCAACATCGCCAGCGTCTCGTCGGTCGACCCATCGTCGTAGAAGACGTAGCGATCGACCCAGGAATCATAGTGGCGAAAGAAGAAGCCGAGCATGTCGGCCTCGTTCCAGGAGACGGTGTAGAGGTGAACGCTCACGCGAGTCCGAGGGCGCTCGGCGAGCACCGCGGCACGGCGGTGGCCACGATCGATCTCATCCGGTCACGAACCGCACCCCAGAAGCCCCTCCGCACGACGCGACGTTGCTACGTTGAAAGGGCTCGTGTGCGCCAGCTTGCGTGACATCGCGGCCAGGATCAAGGCGCCGAAGCGCAGGAGATATCGCTGGCTCCGGCGGGCGGCGCCAGGCCGGAACGCACCATCTGGCCAGGGCCTCGCTGGCCGCCGACTGGAGGTCGGCGCAAGTGACGAGGTGGCGGCCGTTCGCCTGCACGATACGGTCGCCCGCTAGGCTAGCTCACCCCGCCGTCGCGAGGTGCGCGGCGTAGAGTCTGCGCTGGAAGTACAGGCTCACGTGGACCAGCCCAATCAGGACCGGCACCTCCACCAGCGGTCCGACGACCGTGGCGAACGCGATCGGTGAGGCGATGCCGAACACGGCAATGGCCACCGCAATGGCCAACTCGAAGTTGTTGCCCGAGGCGGTGAAGGCCACGGTGGCGGCCCGCGAGTAGTCCGCCCCGATTTCCCAGGCCATGAAGAAGCTGATCAGGAACATGCTGGCGAAATAGGCACTGAGCGGAATCGCAATCCACACGACATCCAGAGGCTGAGAGACGATCCGCTCGCCCTGCGTGGAGAACATCACCACGATCGTGAAGAGGAGCGCGACCAGCGTGACCGGCGAGATGACCGGCACGAAGACGCGGTCGTACCAGTCGTGCCCTTTCAGCGGCACGAGGATGACCCGGCTGAGGATGCCGGCGGCGAACGGAAGGCCCAGGTAGATCATCACGCTGGCGAAGATCTCGCCGATGCTCACCTCGACGGTCATGCCCTGCAGCCCGAAGAGCGGCGGCAGCACCGTGACGAAGACCCAGGCGTACAGGCCGAACGTGACGATCTGGAAGATGCTGTTGACCGCGACGAGGCCGGCTGCGTACTCGCTGTTTCCGCGGGCCAGCTGGTTCCACACCAGCACCATGGCGATGCAGCGGGCAATGCCCACCAGGATGAGCCCCACCATGTAGAGACCCCAGCGGGGATCGGGTCCGAGCAAGGCCGGCGCCGCGAACCCGAAGAACACCACCGCCAGCATGAACATCAGGACCGGGCCGACGATCCAGTTCTGCACCAGCGACAGCCCCAGGATCTTGAAGTCGGCGAAGACCCTGGGCATGAGCTCGTACTTCACCTTCGCCAGCGGCGGGTACATCATCAGGATCAGCCCGGCGGCGATGAGCAGGTTGGTGTGCTCGCCGACGGTCAGCGCCTGGTTGAACCGTTCGACTCCCGTCCGAAACAGGTAGCCGATCGCCACGCCCAGCCCCATGGCGACGAAAATCCAGACCGTCAGGTAGCGGTCGAGAGCCGAAAGGTTGCGGGTCAGACTCTGTTGCACGATGCCGCGTCCTTCATAGGAGCGCTCTCCTGCCACCTACCGCCCCCGCGTGCCTGCGCCGCGACGACGCCCATACATCGTGGACGCCTTTCGACGCGCCGTGCGCCCCGGCGAGACCTCGCATGCGAGGTCCGGCGGGTCTACTTGTCCTTCGCTAGGGCGCAGCCGAAACGTCTGGACATTGCTCCTCCTCTGAACGCTTTTGGATCCGGCAGCCGCCGGCCGTTGCCGAATCGGATCAGGGGACCCTCAAGCCCTGCGGCCCGAGGAACGGCATCGAGGCGCGGTCGGTGATGACTACGCCCGAGGATTCGTCGGAGTCAAGGCACCGTCAACGTAACGTCGGGTGCTGTCCGACGTCGGGCCGTCCGACCTCGGCTGGGGTGGTCACGTCGGATGGCGGTCGCCGGCCATCTACCAACGACGCCCCTCCCGATTCCACCGAAATTCCACCCAAGGCGCGTCGTCGGGGCGCCCGCGGCGTGCCAAGCTCGCGCCATGGCACGAGCCCGACGCCTCGCCCCGGCGGATGCGGCCACCCCGCGGCTCTCGCCCGAGGGAGCCTTCGTCGTGCAGCTCGAGCGCCGGCGCTCGCCGGCGCGCCGGCCGCTGCGCGGACGGGTCGAGCACCTCTCCTCGGGCGAGGCGCGCCGTTTCGGGTCGCTCGCGGAGCTACTCGCGTTCATGCGGCGCTTCCGGGGAGAGACCGAATGAGCACGAGGCAGCCGATCCTTGCCCTGCTCGCCATCGTCGCGCTGCCGGGAGTCGCGGCGGCACAGGGATTCGCCGTCCTGGTGCAAGGCCGCGCCGGCAGTAGTTGCACCGCCCGGGCGCTCGGGGCCCAGCCCTTCGTCGAGAGCAAGAGCATGCCGGATTTCGATCCGTTCGACCCCGTGGGCGTGAGCGGCCAGGCCGGCGTGCAGTGCTCGCGCCAGGGCGATCCGGGCGTCATGGCCGACAGCGACGCCAGCAGCAACTACTCGGGCACGATCGCGGGGGCCGGCAGCGACGTCTTCGGCAACACGCTGGCGTCGTCGATCACGATCCAGGTCGGCGGCAACGCGAACGCCAACGCGACCGGCGACGTCGTCGAGGGCGGGGTGGGGTCGAGCGCCCTCAGCAGCGCCGGCGTCGTCGCCGGCTTCGGCGTGCTGCCCGGGACGATGATCACCGTGCAGGTGAACCCGGCGGGCACCTTCGACAGCGTCACCCTGCGCGGCGGCGGCGCGCTCCCCGCCGACCTCTCGGGTGGCTTCTCGGGCGCCGCTACCGAGGGGAGCGGCGGCATCGAGGTCGAGTTCATCGGCAGCGCCGGCGCCCGCACCAACCCTCCCGGCGCGCCGACCTTCACCGGCAACATCACGGCGACCGTCACGTTCGGCGCGAAGCCGGCGCAGGGCGCCTGCTGTCTCGCACCCGGCGTGTGCAGCGACGAAGAGCTGCAGGCCGACTGCACCGGCACCTTCCTCGGCGACCAGACGCAGTGCTCGATGGGCGGCTGCAGCGCCGGCGGGCCGACGCCGACCCCGACGGCCACGCCGCCGCCGACCACCGTCTTCACCTGGACCAACCCGAGCGGCGGCCCGTACGCGACCGTCGCCAACTGGAGCCCGCCCGAGGAGCCGGGGAGCGTGAGCGGGCGCGACGACACCGCCCTCTTCGACCTCGGGGGCACTTACGGCGTCGACGTCGCCGGCGCCCGCGCCGCCCGCTTCGTCATCCGCAACGGTTCGGTCGATCTCGCCGGCGGGACGGCGCAGGTGACCGGCAGCTCGCTGGCGGCGCCGTCGCTCACGATCGGC
>Ga0302046_10004133_pt1 | contig 12932 bp, 14 predicted proteins | sample RVTome_11_FD_200261 | JGI IMG/M metagenome (GOLD analysis project Ga0302046, IMG submission 200261) | Soil microbial communities from uranium-contaminated site in the Upper Colorado River Basin, Wyoming, United States - RVT147D111 (version 2) ...
AGCCCCTCAACCAGCGCGACGTCCCCGGCTACCTGCACAGCACCACGCAGCAGGCGCGCCACCTCATCGAAGCCGCGGCGACCGACAACGTCTACCTGCAGTACGACCTCTACCACATGCAGATCATGGAAGGCGACATCGTTGAGGGCATCCGCCGCAACCTCGACATCATCCGCCACATCCAGTTCTCCTGCGTCCCCGGCCGCCACGAACCGCAGCACGGCGAGCTCAACATGCCCTACGTCTTCGACCGCATCGACGAGATGGGCTACAACGGCTGGCTCGGCGCCGAATACGCGCCCCTCTCCGGCACCCTGGAGGGCCTAACCTGGGCCCGCCCTTACGGGATCGTGGCAGGCTAACCGGCAACACTTCTACGGTCTGTAGTCGCCAGATAACACTCGCGCCGGCCTGGCACGGCCGCGGGAGGCTGTCAGCACTCTCCCGCCGCCGCGCTCGGGACAGGCCCGATAAGGGGTTTCCAAAACCTGTCGATAACAAGAGAGCATGGAAGCATCCGCGCGCGTCCTCCGGTCACCGCATTTCGGCTCTTGCGTCATCACAGGGCGCCCAGGCGGTGCCGCGTGATCGCACGGTTCCTCCTTGCAGCCTCGCTGCTGTTTGCGCTCGCCGTCGCCACGGAGCCACCCGCCGTCCTCTCGCAGGAGCCCATCGAGGAGTTGCCGACGGCTACCCCGACGCCGCAGCCCGATGAAGGAACACCGCCAACAGAACCTGCAGGGACCCCTGAGCCCACCCCAACACCGACCGCCAGGGCGCCGAAGCTTGATGGCAAGACGGCCCGTGCCGTAGAGGGCGAGGCCATCGTCAAGTTCCGCAGCCGCGTTCGCGCGAGCCAGGCAGAGTCCCGGCTCGCCGACCGGGACCTGGACGTCGTCAAGCGCCTCCCCCTCATCGACGCCTACCGCATCGCGCTGCCGCCCGGCGTCTCGGTCGAAGACCTACGCGTCGCGCTCGCGGATGACATCGAGTACATCGAGCCCAACATCATCTACAGCATCGACCCGGAGCCACCGGAGACAGTCAGCGACGCAGGCGCCGCGGCTACCAGCCCGGACGACCCCATCTTCGGCTGGCTGTGGGGCCTTCACAACACCGGCCAGACGGCGCCGGATGGCGTCGCGGGCACAGCCGACGCCGATATCGACGCGCCCGAGGCCTGGGACATTCAGACCGGCAGCTCCAGCGTCGTCGTCGGCGTCATCGATACCGGCGTCCAGTACACGCACCCCGACCTGGCGCCCAACATGTGGGTCAACCCCGGCGAAACGCCCGGCAACGGCATCGACGACGACGGCAACGGATACATAGACGACGTCCACGGCATCAACTGCATCACCGGTAGCGGCAACCCCATGGACGACCACGGCCACGGCACCCATGTGGCGGGCACCATCGGCGCCGTCGGCGACAACGGCGCAGGGCTCACGGGTGTCAACTGGAATGTCGAGATCATGGCCCTGAAGTTCCTCAACTCCAGCGGTTCCGGCTCCGTCGCCGATGCCATCGAGTGCCTCAACTACGCCGTCATGATGAAGAACCTCTACGGCGTCAACGTCCGCGTCACCAACAACAGCTGGACCTGTGGCGGTGCGCCCTGCTTCTCCCAGTCCTTGAGCAACGCGATCACCGCTGCCCGCGCCGCCGACCAGCTCTTCGTCGCCGCTGCCGGCAACGACAACAACGACAACGACAGCAACCCGTATTACCCCGCCAGCTACACCCAGGACAACGTTATCGCCGTCGCAGCCTCGACTAAGTCGGACGGCCGCGCCTCCTTCTCAAATTACGGCGCTTCCAGCGTCGACCTCGCAGCCCCCGGCGTCTCCATCGTCAGCACCTACCCCACCTCCGGTTACGCCTACACCAGCGGCACCTCCATGGCTTCGCCCCACGTGGCCGGCGTCGCGGCCCTGCTCATGGCCGAGTACCCCGCCGAGAGTGCCCTGCAGGTCCGCGACCGCATCCTCGACAACGTCGACATCAAGTCCGCCTGGTCCGGCCTCGTCGCCACCGGCGGCCGCCTCAACGCCTACAACGCCATCACCGCCGGTATCGACCCCGGCCCCAGCTTTGTCTGGTACTTTGCCGAAGGGTTCACCGGCAACGGTTGGGAGACGTACACCTACCTCCTCAACGACAGCGACAGCACTGCCCTGGTCCAGGTCGATTACCTCCTTCTCGGTGGCGGCGCCGTGACCAAGAACATCTCAATGCCGCCGCAGACACGCCGCGGACTCTTCGCCAACGACTCCGACGAGGGACCCGGGCCGAACGCCGCCTTCGGCATCCGCATCACCGCCAACCAGCCCGTCACCGCCTCTCAGGCCTTGATAGACACCTCAGGCAATCTCGCCCACGGCACGGTCGGGTCTCGTACACTTTCGGATACCTGGTACTTCGCCGAAGGGTTCACCGGCAACGGCTGGTTGACATTCATCTCCGCAACCAACCCCAACGACAGCGATGCCGACGTTACCGCCGTCTATCACCTGACCGACGGCTCGACGGTATCCGTCCAGAAGACGATTCCCGCCAACGGTAGAGACACGTTTGTCGGGCACGACGACGCGCCTGGGGCAGCCTTTAGCGTCGAGGTCCTGTCATCTTTGCCGATCGTGTCCCAGCAAGTCCTCATAGATACCGTCGGCCTGCTCGCCCACGGCACCATCGGCGCCACGACCCTCTCGAACACCTGGCAGCTCGCGGAGGGCTTCACCGGCGACTCCTGGCTGACCTTCGTCTCTGTCGGAAACCTCGGGACCACCGACGCAACGGTGACAGCCACGTACAACCTCATCGGCGCTCCGCCCGAGGTGCGGCAAATCCTGGTGCCCGCGGGCGCGCGGGGCACATTTGCGGCTCATGAAATCGACAGCGGCGTCGGCCCCGGCCAGGCCTTCGGCGTCACCATCAGCTCGGACGTCCCTGTCGTGGTCCAGGAGGTCCTCATCGACCCGAAGCCCGGCGTCGCGCTCGCACACGGCGTGCTTGGCGCTACGAGCCTCGATACGACCTTCACGTTTGGAGCGGGGACCGGAGAGCCCGGGTGGCTCACCTTCATCTCGGTGACCAACCCTGGCAGTTCCGCCGGGACGGCTACAGCCACCTATTACTTTGACAGCGGCCCGACGGTCCAGCGGTCGCAGGCCATCCCCGCGAACTCGCGCATCACTTTCGGCACCATCGACGGCACGGGGCCGGGCGCAGCCGTGCCCTTCGCCGTCCGGATCGATGCCACCGTGCCCGTCGTCTCTCAGGAGGTCGTCATCGACGTCAGCCCCCGGTTCCTCGCCTACAGCGTTGCGGGCACGGTCCCTTGAGGCGTGGGGTCATGCGCAACGCATTGTTTACCGATATCAACGACGAAGAATTCGACAAGGATTTGGCATTGATGCAAGGAAGCACTAGAAGCCAGCTAGCCCCGGCCCTGCGCGTTGCGCTGATCGTCGCGCCGGTCATCCTCGGCGGCTGGTTCCTTTACATCGCCATCTCCTCCTACGCGCCTTTGCTCTCCCGCCCCATCGCCCTGCCGGAGTCCGGCAGTGACGCCCTCATGTTTGACGACTTCGTGGTCTTCCATACCGCGGGCAAGGTCATCAATGACATCGGCGGCGCGGTTTACGACCCGGAGACCATTTCGCCCCTCCAGGCCCAACAGACGGGGCAAGCAGCGGACCGTGTAGCCGTCCTGCCTTACTTCAACCCGCCCCCGGCGCTTCTACCGTTTGCGCTGTTAGGCCTCCTCTCTCTCGGCCCTGCCGCGATTGTCTGGCTGACGGGGGGAGCGTTGCTGGCCCTGGCAGGGCTCCGCGCACTGGCGCTTCGTATCGACGCTTCGCCGGAGGCAGCGCTGGTATTGGCCCTTGGAGCCTTTTCATCGCTGCCCGTGTACCAGGCCGTCGTCCATGGCCAGATGACCTTTGTCCTGTTGGCTGGCTTCTGCCTTTTCGGCGCCGGCATCTTGCGCCCTGGGAGATCGGGTTACGTCGTTCTGGGGCTGGTACTCCTGGCTGTCAAGCCCGTTTTCTTGCCGCTGCCGCTGCTCTATCTCGTGCTTCGGGGCCGCTTTCAGCTCCTCCTTCGCTTCGCTGCTGTCGAGGTCCTGCTGTTCTTGATCGCGGCCGCGCTGTTCGGTACGCACGTACCGCTGGACTACGCGTCAATGTCTGTCGAGGCGTTGAGCTGGGACGAGGTCAACGGCATCTCAACCTACGGCATGTTCGGCTGGACAGGCTTCTGGCGCGGCATCCTGGGACCGGACGTCCACCTGCCGCAGATGGCCCTTACGGCGCTCTCAGCCCTTGTAACCGTCGCGGTGTTTGCGGCTACCTTCGCGCGGACGGACAACCCGCGGCTGGCGTTGTCCGCGATCGTCGTCGGGGCGCTGCTGATCAGCCCCCACTCCTACGCGCAGGACCTCGTGCTGCTCGTTATCCCCGTCCTCATGCTGATGCAGGAGTACCGCGATAGCCGCCTGTTCTACGCCGTTGGCCTCCTGGCATGGTTCGCCGCCTTCGTCCACTTCGACACTCTCACGCTTACCGGGGTCGGCGCGGCCAACCTTGGGATCATCGTGCTTGCAGGCTTCGTCTTCGCGAGAGCAGCGGCACTTCGCATGCCGCGGGTCGGAGCGCGGATGGCCGCAGTGAACCGCAGGCCTGCGACGATTGAAATCGCCTTCTCACAGGCAGATGCGGCAGGCGGATGATGGGTATGTTTGTACTCTCGAGCGCGACGGTGGTTAAGGTGGCCGGCATGGCAGTAGTCGCCGTGATCCTGCTGACCTCGTCGCTGGCCTTCGGCCTGTTCGACGACGTGTACGACCTGCACACGTCCTACACCCAACTCTACCCGCTGCCAGAGGCGACGCAGACCCTCCCCACCCGTTGATCCCCGCCGCGCGACGCGCCATCATTCCCCCGTCCCCTCGCTGACCGCGCAAGAGGTACCCCCAGATGCCAGATAGGGTCCGCGCCTCCGTCCAGATCGCCCCGCGCACCCACCAGCTCCAAGAGTTCCCCCGGCCCGTCATCGGCCCCGACGACGGCCTCCTCCGCGTCGAAGCCTGCGGCATCTGCGGCAGCGACCTCGAGCAGTTCGAGGACCACGGCGGCCGCCGCACCGAGCCCGTCATCGCCGGCCACGAGTCCCTCGGCATCATCGAGGAGGTCGGCGAGCGCGCCGCCCAGCGCTGGGGCGTCCAACCCGGCGACCGCGTCGCCCTCGAAAGCTACCTCCCCTGCCGCGCCTGCGACATGTGCCACCGCGGCGAGTTCATGTCCTGCCGCACCGGCAGCTTCGCCTACGGCTTCTTCCCCACCAGCCGTAAGCCCGCGCTCTGGGGCGGCTACGCCCAGTACATCTACCTCCACCCCAACACCCTGCTGCACAAGGTCGGCAAGGACATCCCCGCCGAAGTCGCCGTCCTCTACAACCCCCTCGGCGCCGGCGTCCGCTGGGCCACACACCTCGGCGGCGTCAAGCCGGGCGAAACGCTGCTCGTCCTCGGCGCCGGGCAGCGAGGCATCGCCGCCGTCATCGCCGCAAAGGCAGCCGGCGCCGGGGACGTCATCGTTACCGGCCTCGCCCGCGACGCCAGGAAGCTCGCCCTCGCCCGCGAATTCGGCGCCTCCCACACCATAAACGTCGAAGCCGAAGACACCGTCGAGCGCGTCAAAGCGATAACGCAAGGCAACCTCTGCGACGTCGTCCTCGACGTCACCCCCATGGCCCTCGAACCCGTCAACCACGCCATCGAATGCGTCCGGCACGGCGGGCGCATCGTCCTCGCCGGGCTCAAAGGCCGTCGGCCCATGCAGTTCTTCCCCGACGCCGTGATCCAGAAAGGCGCCACAATCGTCGGCGCCTTTGGCGTCGACTCTCGTGCCTACAAAGAAGCCATCGAGATCATCGAATCGGGGCGCTTCCCGCTGCACAAGCTCCACACCCACAGCTTCCCGCTCGAAGAAGCCGCCCGCGCCATCGAGACCCTGCAGAGCGACAGCGACGCCGTCTGCGTCTCCGTCCACCCCAACCGCTGACTGCCCCGTTTCACCCCGAAAAAACCCGGATTTACCCCCCGCTTACCCCGCGTCTACCCCGCCCTGCGCCGGATCTACGCCCCGCCCCGGCCTAGCAAGGGCAGCTTTGCGGTACTAATCACCTCGCGAAACGCCCCTTCCCCGCATCCCTTCGGCCCCGTCAAGGCACCCTCTACGCCACCCTTGCGCCTCCGGGCTGGACTCGTTTATGCCCCGTTTAGACTCGCAAACAGACGTGAAAAGGCGCCGGGCTGATTCAGCCCGACGCCTTTCCCAGTGAGGCCGGGAGCCTAGCTGGCTGCAGGCGCCAATGTGAAGGCGCTCTTCTCCTCGACCTTTCGGGTGACCAATCCCAGGTAGGCACCCAGCACCACGTGGCTGAAGCCAAGCAGCACAACAATCAGTCCTATGCCGACCACAAGGTCGCTGACCTTGAAGGCCAGGTAGGACTCCATCAACGCTGTCCGCAGCGTCACGGAGTTCAGGTACAGAGCCCGGTTCGGGTCCTCGCGGTCGAGTTCCGCGTAAGTCTTGCCCTCGGTCGTCTCCAGTATGTGAGTGCGGATGACGTCGGCCTGCGCCTTCGCCTCAGCCGCGCTGTCAACATCCGCCAACGGTATCTCCGCATCCTCCGACGTGATGATCCGCTCGTCCGCCAGCGCGTTACGCACGTCGTCGTGAGCCGCCCTGCCCTCCATCACCATGTACCCGCCCGCACCCACCAGCACGAAGCCGAATACGATCGCTCCTATCCATGCCTTACCGATAACTGATTTCATTTCTTTCCTTCCTCCCGGCGCCACTTTCTGTGGTCTGTATCTACTATCGGGGCACCCACGTCCCGGTGTCAGGGCCAAGAGTCCCTCCCCTGTGGGCCAAACGGCACCATTTGCCTCCCCTCCGCCCCTCTCACGGAGACTGTGCTAACCTCCCATCAATGGCGAGCTGGGGCGCACCGGCTCACCTGGAAGGGCTCAAGACGGTTGGACGGACTAGACCTTCCCATCCAGGAACTCATCGACACCGCCCCGGACGGCTTCGTCGTCGTCGATGACGAAACTCTGATTGTCTTTGCCAACCGCACCGTGGAGAATCTCTTCGGCTTCGAGCCGGGCGAACTCCTGGGAAAGCCCGTCAACACACTCATCCCGCAACGCCTCCACGAGGTCCACCGCAACCACCGTATCTCCTACATACAGGACCCCAAGGTGCGGCCCATGGGCCTCGGCCTCGACCTCGTGGGCCGGCGCAAGGACGGCAGCGAGTTCCCGGTCGAAATCAGCCTCAGCCCCCTCCGGACTTCGGACCGCACGCTCTTCACCGCCATCGTTCGCGACATCTCAGAGCGCAAAGTCCTGGAGGACGAACGCAAGGTGCTGGCGATGGAGCTCGAAACCGAACGCGAACGCGACCGCATCGCCATGGACCTGCACGACGGCATCATGCAGGACATCTACGCCTCAACCTTGGCGCTTGAGCTGGCCCTCGGCGCCGGCGACGGGTCAGGCGAGACTACCGAGGGCATCGAACGCGTTATCGATCAACTCCAGGCCGTCGTGCGCAACATCCGCAGCTACATCTTTGACCTGCGGCCGCGCGAGTTCAGCGGCAACCTCCCAGAAGCCGTCGCCAACCTGGCTCACGAATTCCAGCAGAACTCACAAGTCGTCACGGAGGTGCAGATCGATGCCTCTGCTACGCCCAACCTGAGCACGTCCCTCACCGTCTACAACATCGCCCACGAAAGCCTTAGCAACATCCAGCGCCACGCGCGCGCTGAGCTGGTGAAGGTGACGCTCGAATTCAGCAACGGTACCGGTCAACTGATCGTGGCGGACGACGGCGTTGGCTTTGAGGTAGGTGCCGATCGTGAGCAGAGTCATCGCGGGCTGCGCAACATGTTCTCGCGCGCCCGTTCGATTGACGCCGAGCTGAAGCTGGACAGCAGCCCCGGTAACGGCACGCGGCTGTCCTTGCGCTTCCCGATTAGCCCTTAGAGTAGCTGCCTTCGGAACCCTGGCTGGTTCGCCGCGCGATGTACGCCGCTGCTTCTGAACGGCGCTTCATGTTCAGCTTGCTGAGAATGTTCGAGACGTAGTTCTTGACCGTCTTATCGCTGAGGAAAATCTCCGCCGCAATCTCGCGGTTTGTCTTGCCCTCGGAGATGAGGTGCAGGATCTTCTGCTCGTTCTCAGTCAGCTGCGCCTCCGGCGATGCCAGCTTTGACTTGCCCGCCGCCGACTTGCGCACCTCTTCCAGGACACGCATCGTCACGGCCGGGTCCAACAACGATTCCCCTCGCGCCACACCCTCGATCGCCTCAGCCAACTGCGAACCCCGCGTCTGCTTCAGCAGGTACGCGGCAGCCCCGCCGAGGATCGAAGACATGACTGCCTCTTCGTCCGCGTAGGACGTCAGCATGATCACCTTCGTGCCCGGCAGCTCCGACCGGATCTCGCGACAAGCCTCGATGCCGCTGCCGTCCGGCAGCCTCAGGTCCATCACCACGACGTCCGGCTTCACGCTCACCGCAACCTCGACCGATTGCGCGACGCTGCCGGCTTCGCCAACGACGGTCATTCCTTCGCGGCGATTCAGCAAGGCCTTGAGGCCTTCACGGACCACCTCGTGGTCATCGACGAGCATGACTCGAATCACGTTCTCGGGCATTTGACTTCCTGGCTGGATTTATATCGACAGCTTACGCGATCGGCCAAGTTTCTGTATCTCGTCCCGAATCGGTTCGGCCAGATCTCCCAGCCCGGAAACCACACCCTCCATGCCCAATCGGGCCTGCGCCGGCGCGTCGTCGAGCACAGAGAGGCAGTACTCCAGCTTCAGTCCCAGTCCAAAGAGGTCCTGCAGAATCCGGTCAAGGAACTCAATATCTCGCTCCGAGAATCGCCAGACCATCTCATGTGAATCAACACGGTCGCTCATGTATTTCACTATCGCCGGACTGCGCAGGGAATTGGAGTGCCGATCGGCGTAAACCCCAGGGCCGAAAGCCTCTCTTGTCGCTACCACGCCCGACGCCGCTCGGGTCCCGCTACGGACTATACGCGGCGTACCGCATTGCGTCGGCAGACAACCCTCGGAAGTCCAAAGGCTGGTCTAAGATGGACTCAACAAGGCAGACGACGGGGACGATGAGCATGCAGAACGATAGCGAGCTGGTCTGGGCAGTCACGGAGGCTTCAGCGGCAGGCGACACCCTCGTTGGCGTCTACTCGAAGCTCACTCGCGCTCGCGCCGTTGTTTCGCAACTCGCTGCGGACGGTCGCCTGCAGGACTATCGCATCGAAGGTCACGCACTCGATATCGTCAAGGAAGCCGGCTTGCCGTGGCAGGTCTCGCTGGCCCGTAATGGCGCCCACCTGGGCACGAGCCGGTTCACCGGCTGCTCCTGCGCCGACGACGAGGTTGAGTTCCACCGTCGCTCGTTCATTACGCGTGACGGGGAAGCGATGAGCGTCATTGTCCTGGCGCCCACCCCCGGCCGCGCCATCGCCGCTGCCGGCCGCTACCGCGGCTGGCTCTTGGAGCAAGGCCTCTGGGCGCCTGACCTTCCGCTCGAGCCTATCCAGGACGCGCCGGCGCCGCCCGTCGCCGCGAGTCCATGAGTGAGGCTGACTGGCCGCAAGACCTGCGCTACAACAAGGAACATCAGTGGGTACGCGTCGAAGGTGACGTCGCCCGCAGCGGCATCACCCACTTCGGCCAGGAGCAGCTCGGCGAGATCGTCTTCGTCTACCTGCCCCAGGTCGGTAGCGGACTCAAGGCCGGCGACAAGCTGCTCGACATCGAGTCCGCGAAGGTGATCTGGGAGCTGTTCACGCCGCTTAGCGGCGAGATCGTCGAGGTCAATCAGGCGCTGGATGCGACGCCGGAGCTGATCAACCAGGACCCTTATGGTGACGGCTGGATCTTTGCAATCCGATTCAGCGATCCATCCCAACTAGACGCCCTTCTCGACGCCAACGCTTACGCGGCGGTACTGGCCGCCGCCGATCCTTAACCGCCGACCGTCCGTCGTTTCGGTATCATCGATCCGATGCTTGGCTTGATAGATCATCGCCGCCTCGTCGTGGGCGCCATTGTGCTTGCGGCGCTGTTCCTGCTGCTGTACGTCCTGGTGCTCGAGCCCGCTCAAGAGACCGATCCCAGCGTCGAAGTCCCGGTCCTCGTCGACACGCCAGCTAACGGCGCCACCGCTGAGGTCGGTCTAAACGTCGGCCAGCTCGCGCCGAACTTCGAGATTTCCACCACGGACGGCCGTCGCGTCCGGCTCAGCGATTTCCGCGGCCGGCCCGTCGTTGTCAACTTCTTCGCCCTGTGGTGCACCAGTTGCCTGACCGAGATGCCGGAGATCAAAGCGGCTCAGGAGGAACGCGGCCTCGATTCATTCGCCGTCCTCGCGGTCAACACCGGCGAGACGCGTGAACGGGCGCTAGAGTTTGTCGACTTCCTCGAAGCGCCCTTCACCTACGGTCTTGACACGAACCTTGTCATCAGCGACGCCTATCGTGTCTACGGCCTGCCGGCCACCGTCTTCATCGACTCCGAGGGCGTGATTCAGACCGTCTACGCCGGCTACACGGGACGCGAGCGCCTCGACATATTCCTCGACGCCGCGATCAACGCTCAACCGCCCGGCGACCTGCCTGTCGTACTTCGCCTGATCAACACGATTCCGCGCGATCGCATACTGAGCGTGGAACCCGTTCGCGAGGACGAGATCAAGCTGACGTCTCGGAGCCTGCGCTGCGACACCGGCTACTGCGGCGTCGAGTCAGTAATCGAAGACCTCGAGTCTTTCGCCGGCGTCTCCGTCATCGCCCGCGATGACGACGCGGCGAATCCGTCGCTGACCGTCCGATTCGATGCGGCGGTGTCGACACGCGAAGAGATAGTCGACATCACGGTACAGGCCCTCGAAGGGCGGGAGGACCCCGTCTACGGTCGGCCCATTACCGTCGCCTACGTTGGCGACTAATCTCGGGGCGACCTGGCTAGCTGATGTCCTGGCCGCCGTGCAGTATCGGCCGGGTGGCGCGCTCCGCGGGCGCAACTGCGTAAACCACGTGCCCGCAGGAAAAGCACGTCGAATCTCCGCCCTCGCTCTCGAGGAGCATCTTGCCTCGGCAACGGGCGCAAGGTGGCAGAATCGTCCTGGGATTGAGAGCCGTCACGGTTCCCCCCTGTCTTGCATAGCCCTCGGCCGGACTGGCATGAACAGTTGACTGCTGGTTCATTCTTGAATCTCGCTTTGCTGCGCAATCGCATCGGACGCTGCCGTCGTGGCATGCGCAGCAGGTGGCCGGCCCGGAAGGTGCTTGTTGCCTTCGATATGCACACCTCCGTAGATCAGGGTCCTCCTGCCATCCGAACACGTCAGCAGCGCGCCCTTCATGCTGTATAGCCTGTAGCGGACGCTTTCGTCCCGGCCCGAGGGCACGTACAGGAGCTCCTCTCCCGCCCCGGTGAGCACCTGGACTCCTTCAGGCAGCGCGGGCTCGCCGTCAGACTCGGCCACAAGGTCGCCAGAGCTGTCGTAAAGGTGGTAAGAAATCACGTCAACGTCATTCGTATCGCACTCGGCCTTCAGGAGCGTCTCCTGGGTAAACGAGTCCACGAAGGCTACGAAGCTGCCGGGTCGCCGCCGCAACCTCATGCTTCTAAACCACTCGAAGCTGCTTTTCGGGCCTTGAGGATCGTCAGGCGCACCGCCCGGCTGCCATGGGTCCGATCCTGCTGCTCGTCGAACTCCACCTCGTCGCCAAACCCCAGTTCAGCGAAGTCCTCCGGATTCAGCAGCGAATCGCGGTTGAAGAAGCACTCTCGGTCGGCGCCGGCAACGCCAATCCGTCCCCACTTCGTGCCGAACATGTGACTCAGGTGGGAAATGATCCCGTGGGTCATCTAGCGCTTCTCGCGTCCGGCTCGACGCGGCGACAGAGACGGCGTTACCTCACCCGGCCTTCGGATCGGGAGTACTCGGTTCCAGGCCCAGAGCTGCCTCGGCGTCCAATCCGGCGTGCTGAATCGGCGCAGAACTCGCTTCAACGGCTCCTCCAAACCTGTGGCGCTGCAGGATGCACCGCGATTTCAGCGTGCCATGTGGACACGCGGGCTCCTTCTCGGAGCCGAAGGGCGGTACGCGCCCTGCAAACGGAGGAGATGTTCGCTAGCGAGCTTGCAGACCTGAGTCCGGGGGGTGATTACCTTGCTTCGGCCTTGCCAGCATACTCCATCCCGTCCGGCCCGGATATGCAGCGATTCCCTACCACCTACCCCTATGCCGGAAATCTGCTATGCTGATCACAAGCCACCTGCGATTAATTGCCCTCTGATGAAATCTCGGGTCGCTCACCGACACGAGTTCCTTTGCCGCGAACATACCGTATTGCGTCTGACGTCTCTTCGGCTTGGTTGACGGTCCGGTACTTGGTTATCGGTATCGGATGGCGCCCGTACCGGGCATAGTTGAGAGAAGAGACAGCGATTTGAACATCTACGTAGGCAACCTCAGTTTCGACACGTCGGAACGTGAACTCGAAGCAGCGTTTGCCACATATGGCGCCGTTACTTCGGCGCGTATCGCGACGGATCGCGACACAAACCGGCCCCGTGGCTTTGGATTCGTCGAAATGGCTAACCAGGCGGAAGCCCAGGCAGCCATCGCCGGCCTGAACGGTACCGAGCTGCAAGGAAGGACCCTCACAGTCAACGAGGCGAGGCCCCGTGAAGAGCGTGGACAGAGCAACCGCCGCGCTGGCAGTAGCCGCTGGTAACCGTCTAACAACCGCATCGGTTGAGGAAGGGGACGGCCCAGAGGGATCCGGCCCCTTCCTCTCTTTTGTCGCA
>Ga0302046_10004135_pt1 | contig 12929 bp, 9 predicted proteins | sample RVTome_11_FD_200261 | JGI IMG/M metagenome (GOLD analysis project Ga0302046, IMG submission 200261) | Soil microbial communities from uranium-contaminated site in the Upper Colorado River Basin, Wyoming, United States - RVT147D111 (version 2) ...
GCGCGTTTATGGCCAACGCCGCCGTCGTAGGCGGCGGCATGTACAACCAGAGCAGCAATCCGACGGTTACGGACGGTACGTTCAGCGGCAACACGGCTTCCGGTTCGGGCGGAGGGATGTTCAACAACTTGAGCGCTCCGGTGGTTGCGCGTTGCACCTTCATCAACAACATCTCCGGGGGCGACGGCGGCGGGATGCACAACGCCGGGAGCCTGAGCGATCCGATGGTTTTCCATTGCGCATTCATCGGCAACACGGCAGGTGAGGGTGGTGGCATGTACAACGCGGCAAGCAGCGGCCCGACCGTCGTGAACGGCTTGTTCAGCGGCAATGCCGTGCCGACGAACGGCGGTGCGATGGCGGTGGTTCAGGGCAGCTCGGCGGTAGTGGAGAACTGCGTGCTGTGGGGCAACACGGCGAATGCGGTGCAAGGTGGTGGGGGCGGCGTGCGGATTGCCGTGGACAGTTCGGTGGCGATGACAAACTGTATTCTGTGGGGCAACGCCGCACCGGTAGGTGATGGTGACGAGATTCTCAACATCGGTACGTCGACCACAATTCGCTATTGCGATATCCAGGGCTGCGGCGGCAGCGGAGCGGGCTGGGATCTCGCGCTCGGTATCGACGGCGGTGGTAACGTCGATGCTGATCCGTTGTTTGTCGACGCGCCGGGCACGGATGGCACCCCGGGCACGCAAGACGACAACCTGCGTCTCCAAGCCGGCTCACCGTGTATCGATGCCGGGGACAGTACCGCCGTGCCCGCCGATGTGTTGGATCTGGACGGTGACGGCGACACCAGCGAGCCGATCCCGACGGATCTGGCGGGCGCCGCGCGGTTGATCGATGACCCGACTACGACCGACACCGGGAATCCGCTCGGCAGCGGACCGATTGTCGACATGGGTGCATTCGAAGTGGGTCCGACGGCGGCATGGGTGCCGGTGCTGGCGGATTCGAGAATGGTCGTCCTGTCGCTCTTGCTTCTTGCCGTCGCCATCGGGACGATACGCAAGCGTCTGTATCACTGTGTGTAGTCGCAATGTTCCTATGGGCACGCCGTGGTACGCTGGGCGTCATGTCCGAACCCATGCGTCTTCTCATCGACCCGCCGACCGAACCGGCCGAGAACATGGGCCGGGACCAGGCGCTGCTGGCGCGGGTGGCCGGTGGAGCGGGGTCGCCCACGTTGCGATTCTATCAATGGTCACCAGCCGCGATTTCGCTTGGGTACTTTCAGCGTTTCACGGAGTACGCGGCCCTGGGGCCGCCGTTGGGCGCGTTGCCGGTGGTCCGGCGCGTGACCGGGGGCGGGGCGATAGTTCATGCCGATGAGCTGACCTATTCGCTGACGCTGCCGGCCGAGCATCGTCTGGTCCGGTCCAATCCCGCTTGCCTCTACGACCGCGTGCACGCGGCGATCATCGCGACGGTGCGAACGTTCGGAATCCCGGCCGACCGACGCGGGCCGTGCAACGCGCCGAGCCATGCTCAACGCGGACCGTTCCTTTGCTTCTCGCGCGCTCATGCCTCCGATGTCGTCGTCAATGGCGCGAAACTCGCGGGCAGCGCCCAACGCCGCGTGCGCGGGGCGGTGTTGCAGCACGGGTCGATCATCCTGCGCCGACGATTCGACGAGCAGCCGAGTGCGGCCATTCGCGGGACGGTCGACTTGGCGAGGTTCATCGACGTGCTGGTGCGCGGTCTCGAAGCCGAGTTGGACATCGAATCGGTCGCGGATGTCTGGTCCGATGAGGCGATACAGATCGCGCGCGAGGAAGCGGCACGGTTTCGCGATCCCACCTGGACGCAGCGGCGATAGGGGCCGGTCGAGCGCTATTTGTGCTTCTTCTGCAGGTCGAGATAGCGTCGGGCTTCGGCGACACCGTCGGTGTTGGCGGCAAAGGATCGGCCAATGATGAGCCCGTAGGCGACCGCGGCTCGGGGCGCGTGTTCGTTGCCGTCTTCCTCGAGGCAGCGCACGACGATCGGGAGTCCCGCGTCGTTCTCGAGTCGACCAAGCATGCCCGCGGCTTTCAGTCGCACCGGAATGGCCGGGTCGGTGAGCAAACGCTGAATGGCTTCTTGCGTCCGCGGGATGCCCAATTCACCCAGGGACGCCAACGCGCTCATCCGGATCTCATCGCTCGAATCCTCGAGCGCGCGGATCAGCGCGTCCGCGGCGACGGTACCGCCCAACTCGATCAGTGCGTCGACGGCGCGGGTCCGCACCACGATATCGGACGACGCGGCCAGGCGCAGGATGGTGGCTTGGGCGTCGGGTGAGCTGCCGGCGGCGGCGCGCGCGGCCGACAACGAATTGAGTTTTGCGTCGCGCGGATTCGACGGGGTCCGGATCGCTGGTGAATCGGCGACCTTGGGGTTCAGGGGCGTCGTGCCCGAAGGTGTCAGTGGATCGTCCGCGGTTCGTGGCCGAAACTGGATGCCGACTTCAAACCACGCCCCACGCACCGCCCGCGAAAACACGATCGTACCCGCCAGCGACGATCCCGACTGTCCGGCCACCGCGACCGTCACGAAGACCGGAACACCGCGCCTGAACCACTGCTTCGTGAGGAGTGCGATTCCACCGCGGGATAGATTACGGCTACGGGCCGCCACGGTTTCGACGCGCGTACCGTCCTGGCTCAGAAAACGGACGGTACAGGCGGTGCGGAAACGTTGACGATCGAACTTGCGCAGCTCCCCGCGGCCACCGGTCGGGCCGCTGATCTGCGAATCCAGCGCCTTGAAGATGCCGGTGAGCACGCGCTGTTCGGCTTCCGCCTGTTCGCGCGGATCACCCAGTTCAACGACCGACATGATTCTCGGTCCTCACCATTCCGCGAATGCGATTCGTTCAGCCGGTTCGAATCTACTTCCCATTGAATCGGTCATATCCGTGAATCGATTCGGTCTCGGCCTCGATGGTGATCCAGGCTTCGGACTGATTCAAAGTCAGATCGCGCGGTCATCGAAACGATATAGACCCAGAGGACGAGATTCGGCTCCGGCGCCGCTCGCGTCCGATAAGGAGGGCTTGCCATGCAGCCGCTGAAAATCGGTAACGTCACGTCCGTCGACCCCTACGGCATACAGGTTCTGCTCACCACCGACGACCTGGACATCGAGCACGAGGGCGAAGCGATTCGCATCGGCCAGCTCGGTAGCTATGTCACGATCCCGCTCGACGCCAACACCCTCGTCGGGCTGATCACGGCGATTGACAAGAACGTGCCCGTCGTGTCCGACTCCGAAACGCCGATGGTCATGTCGATTCAGCTTTTGGGCACGATCCGCAACCACGTGTTCCATCGCGGCGTCAACGAGTCGCCGACGGTCGGGGACGACGTGTGGGCGGCGACCCAGAAGGAATTCGACGTCATCTTCGGCACGTTCGAGGCGATGGTCGCGGGCAGTACGCACCAGCGCAGTTTCACCCTCGGCAAGTTCGCCACCGACACCCGGTTCGACGTCAAAGCGCTCGGCAAGGAGTTTTTCGCCAAGCATGCGGCCATCATGGGCAACAGCGGATCGGGCAAGAGTTGCACCACCGCCAAGATCCTGCAGGAAATCCTGGAACTGCCGCAGAGCCAGGTGGTCTTGTTCGACATGCACGGGGAGTACCGCGCCGCCTTCAGCGACGGCGACGGCAACCTGAATTCCAATGTGACCTACATGTCGGACCGCGACCTGGTCTTGCCCTACTGGCTGCTGCGCTTCGAAGAACTCGACGCGCTGTTCGTGGACCGCTCCGAATCCGAAAACGTCACGAGCCAGGAATCGTTTCTGCGGATGGCGCTGACCGAATACAAGGGACGCACGGCCAAGGATATCGACCTGGAGAAGGAATTCACCCTCGATACCCCGATCTACTACTCGATGGAGCAGTTGAAGACGTACGCCGAGAACCTCAACGACGCGCGTTACGTGCTCAATACCGATCAACTCGCGTTCGACAAACTCGCGCTGCGGAACCTCAAGCCGGCCGAGCAGCATGAACTGATGCTGACCCAACGATGCGATTTCAAGCGGGGTAAGCCCGAAGGCGAGACGCCGCACGCGTTGTACCATGGTCGGCTGCTGGGGCTGATCAACAAGATCGAGACCCGGCTGAACGATCGCCGGTATGATTTCGTGCTCAAGCCGCTCGAGCAGGCCCAGCGCTCACCTTACTTCAGCGACGCGATCAGCCCCAAAGCCTCACCGGCCGAGCTTTCCGGCGCATTGATGCATCTGGTCAAGCTGCTCACCGGGCGTTTGTCGCCGCGGAGCAATCTCACCATCATCGACCTGTCCGGTATTCCGTTCGACATCGTCGACCTGACCGTTTCCGTGGTCACGCGCATCCTCTTCGACTTCAACTTCTGGTGCCCGGTCGAGAAACGCCATCCGTTGCTGCTCGTGTACGAAGAAGCCCACAACTACATTCCGCGCGAGCAACGGGCCCGATCCTTCGCCCGTAAGGCGGTCGAACGCGTCGCCAAGGAAGGGCGTAAATACGGTGTGAGCGGGATGATCATCTCGCAGCGTCCGTCGGAGTTGTCCGAAACCGTACTCGCCCAGTGCAACTCGATGCTGATCCTCCGACTCAACAACCCGGACGACCAGGAATACGTTTCCCGGGTGGTCAGCGATCAGTTTTCGAGCCTGGTCAGCATGTTGCCCGTCTTACGACCGGGCGAGGGGTTCATCATCGGCGACGCCGTGCTCATGCCGCTACGAACGCTGATCGAATTGCCGCGACAGTTGCCACAGAGCGGCGACGTGGATTACTTCAAGCACTGGTCGCTCGACGAGCCGTCCAAAGACATCGAAAGCGTGGTTCGTCAGTGGTGGTGTCAGAACCGCAGTCGTCCCAACGGCTTGCAGCCGCGTATCGACGATTCGGACGGCAGGGTGGTGGCCCAAAAATCCGCCCCGGTCGCCGAGGACGCCGAAGACGCGAAGGGCGATTCCGCCAAACATAAGACCGTATTGAACGTGCCGCGACCCCGGCAGGTCATTCGCTGATCCGACGACGTGGTTTGATACCACCAAGTACTCCGAGCCGCGGGATTCAGCCCGCGCGGAGCTGCGCGCAGTCGACATCCCTACGGCAGCAGACTGAGCACCGCCGGGCTCGGACGCGGGATCACGTGGGCGGCGATGAGCTTGCCGAGATCGCCGACGCGCCGGCGACCCGCCTCGACCGCGACTTTCACCGCAGCCACATCCCCCTTGATCAGAATCGTCACGTAACCGCCGCCGAGCTTCTCCTTGCCGATCACCTCGACGTCCGCGGCTTTGCAGGCCGTGTCAATCGCCTCGATGACGGCGGTGAAGCCCTGAGTCTCGATCAGGCCGATCGCAAACGGTGTCGTCTCTGCCATGGTGGTTGAACCCTCGTCCTTTCGCGTGGCGGCCGACGCTTCGTCGTTGGGGATGAACACGACGTCCTGCTCGATGAGCGGTTGATACTCGCGCGGGCTCTCGATCGCCGACCACGCCCGCGGGTCGGGGGCGTCAATGATGGTCGAGACGCACGTCGCCCCCATGTGTTCGGCGGTGCGTTTCGCCCGGCTGACCGCCGATCGAAGCGCGGCCGCGTCGCCCAGCAGTTTCATGCACACGCCGTAGAAATCGTTCAGCTCGGCCTGGAGCAGACGCACCCCGCTCGCCTTCTCGGCCGCGTCCAGGATCACCAGCGACGGAGCCAGCCCCGTGACCTCCAGTACGGCCAGACCGTCGGTGATACGCAGACTTTCGGTCATACCAAGCCACGCTGTTTGAGCTGGTCGATCACGCCTTGGGCGATGTGGGCGATGCGGTCCTGGTCGATGTCGCCGGTGCGCGGCGGACAGCCCTCGACCGGGGCGTCGACCACGCCGAAGTCGGCGAGGATGCAGTGCAGCACGCGCTGGAGCGAGGTGCGATCGATCTGCTGTGTCTCGCTCATGGGTTGGCGGCTGACGCCGAAGTCGAAGCCGCGCAGCTCGGCCGCGGCCCGGAAGCCTTCGGGGAAGTCGGCCGAGTAGAGCATGGTGTCGAACAGCTCGAGCAACCGGAATTGCAGGGCCTTGGCGTCGTCGAGCTTACCCGCCCGGGTCAGGTCGAAGAGCCGTCGCGTCAGCTCCGGCACGATGCCGCTGGTGGCGTTGGTGCCGCCGTCGCAGCCCATCACCAGCATCGGCACCAGCACCGCCTCCCAGCCGGTGAGGAACACGAAGTCCGGCCGGACCGGCTTGACCGACGACATCATCCGCATCATGAACGCCAGGTCGCCCGAGGAATCCTTGATGCCGATGATCCGCTCGAACTCGGCCAAGCGCCGGATCGTCGGCACGTCGATCGGGCTGGCGAACATCGGGATGTTGTAGAGCGTCACGTCGATCGGCGAGCGCCGGGCGATCTCGCGGAAGTAGGCATAGACCGCCTCGGGGCTGAGCTTGTAGTAGAACGGCGAGACGATGGCGACGGCCCGCGCCCCGTAGCCGTGATAGGTCTCGCAGGCCCGCAGCGTTTCGGTCACGTTGGCCTCGGCCGCCCCGGCCAGCACCGGCACGCGCCCGGCCGCCTGGTCGCAGACGATCTGCACGATCCGCCGCCGCTCCTCGGCGGTGAACCGCGTGAACTCGCCCGTCGACCCGTTGGGATACAGCCCGTGCACCCCCCGCGCGATCAGCCAGTCGATGTACCGCCGAAGCTCCGTCTCGCAGATCCGCCCCGCCCCGTCCAGCGGGACCATGTGCGGCGTGAAGATGCCCTGAAGTTTGTTCGTCATACGCGTGAGTCCGTTTTCGTCAAGTTTCGTGCTTGGATCAGTGTAACGAATCCGAGCCGCGAGCGCAAGCGAGCGGGTTCTTGAACGCCCGATGGCGCGCAACGTAGAACCCCCGCGCTGGCGCTTGGGCGATGGCGCGCAACGTAGAACCCCCGCGCTGGCGCTTGGGGCTCGGATACGTGACACCCGTCATCGTTACTATAGCTCTACGCCGTCAGTGTCACTTCGCACCCATGCGCTGCACGAAGTCGGTCAGAAACGCTCGAAAATCCGGGCCGAGATCCTGGCGGGCGGCGGCGAACTCGACCGTGGTTTTGAGGTAATCGAGCTTGTTGCCGATGTCGTGGCGGTGGCCCTTGAAGTTGACGGCGAGCATGCGCTCGCGGGCCCGGAGGCGCTCGAGGGCGTCGGTGAGCTGGATCTCGCCGCCTTTGCCGGGCGGGGTTTGAGCGATCTCGTCGAACACCGCGGGGGTGAGGATGTAGCGGGCGCCGATGGCGAGCGTGCTCGGGGCTTCGTCGACGGCGGGCTTCTCGACCAGCCGGCGGATCTCGAACACGCGGTCCTCGAGCGGCTCGGGGTCGATGATGCCGTAACGCGAGACCGTCTCGCGGGGCACGTCCTCGACGCCGATGACCGACGCTTGGTAACGCTCGTAGACCTCGATCAGTTCGGCGACGCACGGGGTCTCGCCGGTGACGATCGAGTCGCCGAGCAGGACCGCGAACGGCTCGTCGCCGACGTGGTGCCGGGCGTGGGCGATGGCGTCGCCCAGACCGCGGGGTTCGCTCTGCCGGATGTAGTGGATGCGGGCGGTGGTCGAGAGCTTCCGCAGCGGCTCATAGTCCGGCCAGAGATCGCTCTTTTTTTCGAGGACTTCTTCGAGGGCCTGGTCACGGTCGAAGTGGTCCTCGACGGCGCGCTTGTCGCGGCTGGTGATGATGAGCAGGTCGGTCAAGCCGGCCTCGACCGCTTCTTCGACCACGTACTGGATCGTCGGCTTGTCGATGATCGGCAGCATCTCCTTGGGCTGCGCTTTGGTCGCGGGCAAAAAGCGCGTACCTCGACCCGCGGCGGGAATGACGGCCTTGGTGATGGTGCGCGATACGCTCATGTGCTTTCCTTACACAACAACAAGAACCCGCTCGCTTGCGCTCGCGGCTCGGATGATGCGCGATCCATGGAGTCCAATCAAACGACCTTCGGCAGGATGACGCTGCATCCCAGATCTTCCAGCGCCCCCCGAGCGCGCTCGAGCGTATTGGGTGAATCGTAGATCCCGATGATCGCACCGCCCGAACCGGTGAATTTGGCCGACGCCCCGGCGCTGCGGGCCGCATCGATCATGGCCTGGTTCTCGGCCGAAATATCGAAGACCTCGCTGCGCAGGTCGAAGTTGCGGTCGATCAGTCGACTTAGACCGGCGGCGTCGCGCCGGTCGATACATTCGCGCGCTTCGTCCACCAGTCCGGCGATCTGCTGCATCACCTTGACGACTTTCGCATCGCCGCGATCGTACATGTCACGCACCGCACTGTGCGGTCGCTCGGTGGGCTCGGCGCGGCGGTCGTCGTAGGCGAGGTAGAGGGGCGGCAGCCCCGACGGATCGAGCGGCTCATAGCGACCGTGCCCGTGCTCGGCCATGTACGCGCGATCGAAGTCCATATAGACCACACCTTCGTAGGTCTGCGCGACGCGATCCTGTAAGCCGGCCTGGATGCCCAGCTCGTCGGTTTCCACCGACAGCACCATTGACGGCAGCTCGGGCTTGGGAATCTCCACGTCGTAGAATTGCATCAAGGCTCGCATCGTGGCGGTGATGATCGCGCTCGAGCCGGCCAGACCCACCAGCCGCGGCACATCCGTCTCGTAGCGAATCGTGAAGTTCTTCGCGGGCAGGGTCTTGCCGGCGTTGCGACAGTACTCGACGAAGCGCTTGATCGACGCCTTGAGCAACCGGACGCCGCCGTAATAGCCGTGCAGACGAACGTCGGAGACCAGCGCGTCGACCGAGTCGAATCGAGTCAGGTCCTCGCGCGCCCTGATGATCTCCATCTCGGGCGATTCGTAGAGCGTGATCCGCGCGCGAAAGTTCTTGACCGTCAGGGCGATCGTCTTGCCGTGATAGCCGTCGGACGGGTTGCCGATCAATCCTGCACGAGCATAGGCCTGCTTGCGGATGATCATGTGCGGCCGCGTTTGAGCGCCTCGGCGACCGTGCCGGCGATGTCGCCGGCCGACAGGCCCACCAGCTCGAGCACGTCCTCGGGCGACTTGCCCGACTTGGGGATGCGTTTGCAGATGGCCGGGTGCACGGTGACCCGACCGGCTCTCGCCGCCGCTTCGGCCAGCGCCGAGGTGACCCCGCCGCCGTAGTTGTCCTCGACCGCGACGATCACACCGCCGGCATTGGCCGCGGCCTCGAGGATCGGATCGCAATCGAGCGGGAAGCTATAAGCGTCGACCACCGCGCACTGGACGCCTGCGGCTTCGAGCTTCTCGGCCGCGGCCAGCGCGACGTGGACCATGTAGCCCGCGGAAACGATCGTCGCATCACCGCCGTCGCGCACCCGGTGGCTGCCGCCGATCGCGAACTTCGTTTGTTCATCATAAAGCAGCGGCACGTCGGGACGGTGCGTGCGCATGTAGCACATGCCGCGATGGTTGGCCATCAGCTCGGTGAGTCGGTAAGCGGCGATGCCGTCGGCGGGCTCGAAGCTCACGCCCGCCGGGGCGCCGGTGCCGTCGTCGACGTTGCTGAACAGACGGAAGTAGCCGACATCGAGCGTGCCCATCTGCGAAGGTCCGTCCGCCGCGAGCGACACGCCCGCGTGCGAGCCGACGAGCTTGATGTTCGCCCGGGTGATGTGGGCCATCTCGATCTGGTCGTAGGCGCGGGCGAAGAACTTGGCGAACGTGCTCGCGAACGGGATCAATCCGCCCGTGGCCAGCCCCGCCGCGACCGAGACCATGTTCTGCTCGGCGATCTTGCACTCGAAGAACCGCTCGGGAAACGCCTTGGCGAAGACGTTGGCGAACGTCGAGTTGCTCACGTCTCCATCGACGGCGACGATGCGTGGGTCGGCGTGGCCCAGCGCGAGCAGGGCGGCTCCGTAGGCGCGGCGCGTGGCCACTTTGGTCACGCCGCTCATACCCGCTTGTTCGAGGGCGGCGGAGTAGGCGGGCAGGGTGATCGGCTTGGGAGCCCCAGGGGCGTCGGCCGGGCCGTCGTGGGATCGTGGTTGCATTTTCTCGCCGTTGGCGGGGAGCTTCGCCGCGATGGCGTCCAGCTCGGCGCAGGCGGCGGCGACCTTGTCGGCGGGCAGCGGCTTGCCGTGGTTCGACTTGTCCTTCAGCGAACTGACGCCCCAACCCTTTTCGGTGCGAGCGACGACGGCCAGCGGCGTGTCGGCGTCCGATGACGTGCTCAGGGCATGGTCGATCTGGTCGGCGTCATGGCCGTCGACGACCGCGACCCGGCATCCGAACGCCTCGAGCTTCGCTTCAAGGGTCTCGGCCGACTGTTGCTTCGAGACGTAGTCGGCCTGGCCCTGCCCGTTGCAGTTGAAGATGGTGATGACGTTGGACAGCCGGTGGTCGACGAGAAAATCAAGGGCTTCCCAGATCTGGCCCTCGCGCGATTCGCCGTCGCCGACGAGGACGAAGATTCGCTTGTCTGACCCGGCCATGTGTGCGGCGAGGCCCAAGCCGCCGGCGACGGAGATCCCCTGGCCGAGCGAGCCGGTGGCGGCGTCGAAGAAGGGGAACCCTTCGGCCGGGTTCGGATGGCCGTCGAGCACGCTGTTCAGGTCGCGGAGGGTGGCCAGGTCTTCAGTCGAGAGGGTGCGCGGCTTGTCCGGGGAAAATCCCACCGCGCCGCCCAGATCGGCGTAGGCGGCATAGACGGCCGGTACCGCATGGCCCTCGGAGAGCACGAGTCGGTCGTTGCGGGCGTCCCAGGGGTTGGCCGGATCGAACCGCATCTGGTTATACATGAGCGAAACCACAAGATGTCCGATCGACAGGGCGCTCGAGGGGTGGCCCGAGCCGGCCTCGGTCGTCATGGTGATCACATGCTTGCCGAGCTCGGCCACTTTGCGGTGCGTGCTGCTAGCCAACGACATCCAGCTCTCCTGTTCGCAGTCGGGGTCCGGGGGATACTCTTGGTTTCAGGCGGCCGGGGTGGACGCCGCTTCGGGTAAGAGCGTATCTGCGGTTCGACGCGGCTTCAAGGGGTATGGCGTTCGATTCGGTGTGGTCGCCGCGCCCGTGCGACATGGATTGGGCGAAAATGGCCTATCAGCGGCCGATCGCATGATCGGGGTGATTAAAAGAAAGAACATCGAGAAGTGCCATGACGTACAAAAGAAAGACCGCCCGTGCGAGGGGCGGTCTTATCTCTTCCCCCACCGGGCTGCTTCCTGCCCCGGGGGCCCTTTACCCCCCGGCTTCATTTTCCCCACCGCGTGGCTGCTTCTTCCGCTGTTTTACCACGCAAGATGCATACCACCGAAGTGCGAGCAATGAATTTCGAGCGGCGCATTCTGCGGTAAGGCCTTTTTTCACAAATGGTTATGGGGATGAAATTCACTCGCCCAACCCTGTGAGGTATCCCTAGGTGGAGCGTCCTGATGTTGAAAAAATGCAACATGGCTTTGGCGTGGTCAATGCCAAAATATAACGTAAGGTTCCCGGACGTCTGAACGTAGTAGGGATAGTCCGTGATGTGTGAATTTGGCGACAGATGATGCCCAAACGCAACGGTTGACTGGGGCATTTGGCGCTGTGAGGCTATTCTGACGGCTTAGCGAACCATTAACCAAGGGGTTTCCCGCCCAGACACAACCGCAGTGCAAGCCGTGGCTACGGAATCGGCGCAGCCCCGTGCCGGCACGGTGGCTCCAGCATCATGCCGGGCGGTGGAGACGACGATTGTCGCTGCAGCTATTCCTTGTCGTCTTCTTCATCATCTACTTTCGGCTTGAGATCAGCCCTGCGCTTCTCGACCTCAGCTTCGCCGAAGCGGTCTTCGAACCATTTCGCCACACCCTTGCCGACGCCTTCGCCGAGCTCGTCCGCACCGCGCCGGACCGCCGATTTGACCACGCCCCAGCAGACCGCTTCGCCGATCAACGTGCCGGTCTCGTCATCATGCAGTTGCATGCGACAGACACATTCATCCCGGCCGCCGATGGTGTTGCCCAGGGACCCGGCCAGCCCCGACTTGCCCGTGTAATGAATCACGTTGCCGGTGATGCGCAGGGTTTTGCCCTCTGGGTAGAACAGGTATGCCTCGGCCAGTGCTTCCGGGGCGCGTCCGTTCAGTTCGGTGATCATTTCCTCGGGCACGTGCTCGCCCAGGCCGGAGGTGAACGGAGCGAACTTGACGCGCTTGTATTGAGTCAGGGTCGCAGAATCGACGACCTTGACTTCATAGAACTTGCCCGACGCACCCTTGACGCCGTAGTAGCTCTGCTTGATGAGCGTACTGCAACCGCTCGAGGCCATCGCCAGAATCGACACCGACAGGAATGCTGAGGTCCGCCACATGTGATACCCCTCATGAAAAACGAGACTTACCAGAACGGCTTGCATGATACCATTCGGGCGTCGTCGCATATAGCCATCATAGGAGTTTTTCCTCGAAGGTTTGCAATCGCGGCTGCGATTTGACACGTTGACTTGGCTGCGTGGTACAATACGGGCAAGAGTCCTTTCAACAGCATCTAGGGTAGTCGGATGTCCATGTCGAACAAGCTCGTGTCCGGCACGACCTCACGCCGAGAGGCGCTGCGCTTGGGCGGGCTCGGCCTGGTGGGTCTTTCGCTGCCCGAGCTGCTTCGGGCCGAGACGGCGGCCGTGCCTAAACGCAAGAAGCGGGCCAAGTCGTGCATCCTCTTTTTCATGGAGGGCGGGCCGGCTCACCAGGATCTTTGGGACATGAAGCCCGACGCCCCGGTCGAGTACCGCGGCGAGTTCAAGCCGATTTCGACCAGCGTTCCCGGTCTGGGCATCTGCGAGCACATGCCGATGCTCGCCCGGCAGATGCATCATGCCGCGCTGGTGCGGTCGGTGCACCACAACGTCAACGATCACAACGCCGGGGCGTATTACGCGCTGACGGGGCGTTCGCCTCGGGTGGACAACCAACTCGTGCAGGCGCCGA
>Ga0302046_10004136_pt1 | contig 12928 bp, 11 predicted proteins | sample RVTome_11_FD_200261 | JGI IMG/M metagenome (GOLD analysis project Ga0302046, IMG submission 200261) | Soil microbial communities from uranium-contaminated site in the Upper Colorado River Basin, Wyoming, United States - RVT147D111 (version 2) ...
GAGCTCGAGTTGATGGTGGACGACCTCAACCAGACCCTCGAATCGTACGCCGAGCTCCGCGAGGTGCCGATCCCGAACGATGTCGTGCCCGCCGTCCGGTTCGATCCCGTGCTCCCCTGGAAATCGTATCCCTCCGAGTCGACCGTGTTCCGGTATACGCGCAGGCGGGGGCTCGAGCGCCCCATCGACCTCGAGCAGGCCGCGTTCTGGCCGGTGACGGATCTGGCCGAGCTCGTGAGGACCCGGCAAGTGACGTCCACCGAGCTCACCCGGATGTACCTCGACCGGCTGAAGCGGCACGGCCCGACGCTCGAATGCGTGATCTCGCTCACCGAGGAGCTGGCGCTTCGGCAAGCCGCACGCGCCGATGCGGAGCTGGCGCGGGGCCACTACCGGGGTCCGCTCCACGGGATCCCGTGGGGAGGGAAGGACCTCCTCGCCGAAGATGGCTATCGAACGACCTGGGGAGCGAAGCCATACGAGGATCAGCACCTGCCCGACGACGCCACCGTCGTCCGCCGGCTCGAGAATGCCGGGGCGGTCCTCGTCGGCAAGCTCACGCTCGGCGCCCTCGCCCAGGGCGATGTGTGGTACGGTGGCCGCACGAACAACCCGTGGAACCTCGAGCAGGGTTCGAGCGGCTCGTCGGCCGGTTCGGCATCGGCCACGGTGGCAGGGTTGGTCGGGTTCTCTATCGGCAGCGAGACGCTCGGCTCTATCGTGTCTCCCTCGACCCGGTGTGGTGCTTCGGGTCTCCGTCCGACGTTCGGGCGCGTGAGCCGCGCCGGAGCGATGGCCCTGTCGTGGACGATGGACAAGCTCGGACCGCTCTGTCGGAGCGCCGAGGACTGCGCGCTCGTGCTCCACGAGATCCATGGGGCCGACGGACGCGATCCGACCGCCCGCGACGTCGCGTTCGACTGGGACGTCGACCGCCCCCTGTCGGAGCTTCGGGTCGGGTATTACCGCTCGGCGTTCGAGTCGGATCGCGATGACGAGTCGCGGGCCGCCGACGATGCGATGCTCGAGCTCGTGCGAGGGATGGGGATCGACCCCGTCCCGATCGAGACGCCCGACGACCTCCCGATCGGGGCGATGCGAATCATCCTGAGCGCGGAGGCCGGGGCGGCGTTCGACGAGCTGAGCCGCAGCGATCGCGACGATCTCATGGTGCGGCAGACGCGCGGCGGGTGGCCCAACACGTTCCGGAAGGCGCGCCTCATCTCGGCGGTCGACTACATTCAGGCCAACCGTCTCCGCACGATCGCGATGGAGCGCTTCGATGCCGCGATGGAGGGAATCGACGTCGTGATCACCCCGAGCTTCGGTGGGAACATGCTCCTCCTCACGAACCTGACGGGGCACCCCCAGGTCGTGATCCCGAGCGGCTACCGGGCAGAGGACGGAACCCCGCTGAGCTTCTCGTTCGTAGGGAGCCTGTACGGCGATGCGGACGCGCTCCGGCTCGCGAAGGCAGTGCAGGACGCGACGGATTTTCACCGTCGAGTCCCTCCGTTGTTCGCGGTGTAGCGAAGCCTCCGCGGCGTAGCGAGGACGCGGCTCGGGCAGGTGATCGATCTCCGGAGCGATACGGTTACGCGGCCTACCGACGCGATGCGGGCCGCGATCGCGGCGGCCCCGGTGGGCGACGACGTGTACGGGGACGACCCGACCGTCCTCGCGCTGGAGACGCGGGTGGCCGGGCTGCTCGGTATGGAGGCGGCGGTCTACATGCCGACCGGGACGATGACGAACCAGGTTGCGGTTCGCGCCCACACCGAGCCCGGTGACGCGGTGTTCGTCGGACCGGAGGCCCACATCTGGCTGGGCGAAGCGGGGGCGCCGTCGCCGATCGCGGGTGTCGTGATCCGGCCGCTGCCGGGCACGCGCGGCGTCTTCACCGCGGACTTGCTCCGCGCCGCGAACCCGGTGGTCGACGACTACACGCCGCGAGCCCTATCCGCCCCGCCGCGCCTCGTCTGCCTCGAGAATACGCACAACGGGGCCGGCGGCTCGATCTGGCCGCTCGAGATCCAGCGCGACGTGCTCAGCGCGGCGCGAGAGCTGGGTCTGGCGACCCACCTCGACGGGGCGCGGCTGTGGCACGCCGCCGTGGCCACAGGGATCCCCGAGCGGGACTATGCGGCGGGATTCGACTCGGTCAGCGTGTGCTTCTCGAAGGGCCTCGGGGCCCCGATGGGCTCGGCCCTCGCCGGCTCCGCGTCCTTCGTCAAGCGGGCGCGGCGGTTCAAACAGCTCTATGGCGGCGGGTTCCGGCAGGCCGGGATGATGGCGGCCGGCGCCCTCCACGCGCTCGAGCACCACCGGGGGCGACTGCCGGAAGATCACCGCCGGGCCGCGGCGCTCGCGGCCGTGCTGGCCGAGCTGCCCGGCGTAGTGATCGACCTCCAGGGGGTCGAGACCAACATCATCCGGTTCCGCTCCACGGGGTTGCCGGCCCACGCGCTCGCGCTGCGGTGCAGGGAAGCGGGTGTGGCGCTGCTCGCGTTCGGGCCCGAAGAGCTCCGGGCGGTGCTTCACCTCGACGTGTCGGATGCGGACGCGGAGCGGGCCGCGGACGTGTTCCGTCGCGTGCTGTCTTCGTAGAAGGAGCCCGTTCGGAAGCCCCGTAGTCCCTCGCCTTGCCAGCCGGACGCCTCGCCGCCCTCCTACTAGCCGTCCGCCGCCAGATCCGCGGCCGCTCGCGCCACCACGGGCGGGGCCGATTCGCTCGCCGCCCCTTCGGCCCCCGCCGGCACGAGCCCGAGCGAGCGTTCGGAACCGAGCAACACGGCCATCCAACGCGTGCTGTCGTTCGTCTGGAGCACGATCCGGAAGATGACGGTGAGCGGCACCGAGAGCAGCATCCCCACCGGCCCCAGCACCCAGCCCCAGAACACGAGGGAGACGAACACGACGAGTGTGGACAGACCGACGCCGTACCCCATCACGCGCGGCTCGAGGATGTTGGCCATGAGCACGTTGACCACCAGATAGCCCAGCGCGGTCACGACCGCGCTCCCCAGCCCGAGCGTCAACCCCGCGAGCAGCACGGCCGGGATCGCGGCCACGAACGACCCGATGTTCGGGATGTAGTTGAGCAGGAACGCGAGCACGCCCCACAGGATCGCGTAGTCGACTCCGATCGCGGCGAGCCACACGGCGATCAGGACGCCGGTGCCGAGGCTGATCACGGTCTTGAGCGCCACGTAGCGCCGGATGCTCATCCCGACCTGCTGGAATCCGGCCTCCGCCTCGGTCGCGTCGTCCTCGCCGAACGCCACCCGGATCTTGTCCTGGAACCCGGACATCTCGAGCAGGATGAACACCATCGTCAGCAGGATCAGCGCGCCGTTGGTGAGCACCTGGCCAAGGCTGGTCACGAGCGTGCCCGCGAGCCCGAACAGTCGAGACGGATCGAAGTAGTCGTTGAGGACCTGCCGCGACACCTCGACGCCGAAGCGGCCGAGGAGATTCTGGAGGTTCGTGAGCTGGGCCTGGATTCCGGCCTCGTACTGCGGGATCGACCGCGTGAAGTCGAAGATCGTGGTGCCGAGAAGACCGCCCAGCACCGTCCCGAGCGAGAGGATGACGAGAACGATGAGGATGACCCCGAGGACCCGCGGGACGTGGTGCTCCGAGAGCCACCGGAGCGGTGTCGCGCACAGGATCCCGAGAAACACGGCGAGCAGGAACGGGACGAGGAGATCCGAGGCCGCCCGCATGCCGGCCACGATGACCACGAACGCCGCCAGGTTGAGCAATACCCGGTTGACTCTGGCAGCGTCTTCCATGCGATCTCCCTAGAAGCGATTTCGCTCGCTTCGTTCCCCACGCGTCCGGCACCACTGTACACCACACGCTGGCCCGTCGATCCCGGTCCAGCGCAGGGTGCCTCTACCGGCGGCGTCGTGCAAGCCCCGCCCCGCCGATCCGCGTTGCCGCGTCCGCCTCGGAGCCCGTAACTTCGAGCCGGTCGGAGAACGGGCGTCTCGGGGCTACAGAAAGGGATCTCGTTGGCGGAGCGAAAGATCCGCGTAATCGTCGCAAAGCCGGGGCTCGACGGGCACGATCGAGGCGCCAAGGTGATCGCCGCCGCGCTTCAGGACGCGGGGATGGAGGTCATCTATACCGGCCTGCACCAGACCCCCGAGATGATCGCCGCCACGGCCCTCCAGGAAGACGTCGACGTGGTAGCCCTGTCGATCCTCTCCGGGGCGCATATGACCCTGATCCCGCGAGTGAAGGACCTGCTCGACGCTCAGGGGATGAGTGATGTGCTCGTCACGGGAGGAGGGATCATCCCCGACGAGGACATCGAGGCGCTCCAGGCGCTCGGGGTCGGGCGCCTGTTCGGCCCCGGCACGCCCACCACCGCCGCGATCGAGTACATCGAGCGCTGGTACGCCGAGACCCGGGCGGATCGCGACGCGCCGGTGACTGACTGACCATGGCGATCGAAGACGAGCGCCTGGCGGAGACCTCATCCGGCGGGCGCATGGCCGAGCTTATCGGAGAGCTGAGGGACCTCGAGGCGAAGATCCAGCGCGGGGGCGGGGAGAAGCGGGTCGCCCGGCAGCACGAGCAGGGCAAGCTCACCGCCCGCGAGCGCATCGACCTCCTCATCGACCCCGGCGGCGGCTTCCTCGAGATCGGCCTCCTCATCGCGTACGACCAGTACGATGGGGGCGCCCCGGCGGCGGGGGTCGTGACCGGGGTCGGGGAGGTGTGCGGCCGCGAGGTTGTCGTCGTCGCCAACGACCAGACCGTCAAGGCCGGGAGTTGGTGGCCGGAGACGATCACCAAGATCCTCCGCGCCCAGGAGATCGCGATGCGTTGCCGCGTCCCGATCATCTACCTGGTCGACTCGGCCGGAGTGAACCTGCCGTACCAGGGCGGCGTCTTTCCGGGCAAGTACGGCGCGAGCCGGATCTTCTACTACAACTCGATCATGAGGCGGTACCTGCACGTGCCCCAGCTGGCCGCGGTCATGGGCCAGTGCATCGCCGGCGGCGCCTACCTGCCGGCCCTGAGCGACGTCATCGTGATGGTCGAGGGCACGAGCTTCATGGGGCTCGGCGGGCCGAACCTCGTAAAGGGCGCTACAGGTCAGGAGGTTGAATCCGAGGAGCTGGGCGGCGCGCGGATGCACAACGAGGTGAGCGGGGTCGCCCACTACCGGGTCGCCGACGACCGGGCGTGCATCGAGAAGCTCCGTGGTCTGGTCGCCTCCCTCCCGGCCCCGCGCCGGCCCGCCCCCGCCGTCGAGCCACGGGATCCGAAGCGCGACCCGTCGTCGGCCGCGGATATCCTCCCCGCGAACCACCGGCAGCCCTACCCGGTCGAGGACCTGCTGGAGACCATCCTCGATGGTGGCGCCTTCGAGGAGTTCCAGGCGGACTACGCCCCGGAGATGCTCACGGGGGTCGGCCACCTGGGCGGGTTCAAGGTCGGGGTGATCGCGAACCGGCGCGGGATGTACCCCGTGGGTCCGGGAAAGCCCCCGAAGTTCGGGGGGATCGTATACGCGGACAGCGCCGAAAAGGTCGCCTATTTCATGGACCTCTGCGATCGCCACCGGACCCCGCTCCTGTTCATCCAGGACGTCAGCGGGTTCATGGTAGGGCCGGATGCGGAGCGGTCCGGGATCATCCGGGCGGGCGCCCGGATGGTGGAGGCCATGGCCACCGCGCGGGTCCCGAAACTGGTCCTGACCACCAATCACGCGAGCGGGGCGGGGTACTACGCGATGGCCGGGCAGGGGTTCGATCCGGACTTCATCTTCACATGGCCGACCGGACGGATGGGCGTGATGGAGGGCGAGTCGGCCGTGAGCGCCGTGCACGGACCCGCGATGGACCGGGCGAGCGAGCTCGGAGAATCCGTGGACGACGAGACCGCCGCGGCGATCGCCCACACGCGCGCGGAGTACGACAAGCAGCTCGACGCGCGGTACGCCGCCGCACGCGGGTTCGTCGATGCGATCATCACGCCCGAGGACACCCGCGCGGCGCTCACCCTCGCGCTCCGTTGCGCGCTCAACAACCCGGCGCCCCATATCGGGCCCTTCACGCTACCGGACGACGCATGAGGAAGCCCATCGACCAGCCCGCATGGAGGTTCTGGCGCACGGGCTCGGCCAGCTCCTCGTTGTTCGAGGCGGGCGCCGGCGCGGCCGTGCTCGATCCTGTCGAGTCGCCGGGTCCCGAAGAGCGACTCGAGGCGGAGGATGCCGGGCCGCGCGGCGAGCGGGTGGTGAGGGTCGGATCCGGGCAAGGGTTCTGGGGCGACTGGCAGGAGGCGCCGAAGCTCCAGGTCAGGACCGGCTCGATCGACTACCTCATGCTCGACTACCTCGCCGAGATCACCATGTCGATCATGCAGAAGCAGCGCGAACGAAGCCCAGACGCCGGCTATGCGCGGGACTTCGTTCAGCTGATCGAGGGCCTCATCCCCGATCTCATGGCCTCCGGGGTACGGGTGATATCGAACGCGGGGGGTGTGAATCCGGCCGGGTGCCGCGAGGCGCTTCGGCTCGTGCTCGAGCGCATCGATCTGCCCCGCCGGCCGCGCGTCGCGATCGTGTGCGGTGATGATCTCATGGGGGATCTCGACGAGCTGGCCGCCTCCGGTCACGAGCTCAGACACATGGAGACCGGCGAGCCGCTCTCGACCGTGCGCGACCGGGTGGCGAGCGCGAACGCCTATCTCGGCGCGGAGCCGATCGTCCGGGCGCTCGAGCAGGGGGCGGACATCGTCATCACGGGGCGCTCGACCGACACCGCTCTCACCTACGCGCCGCTCATCCACGAGTTCGGCTGGTCCGCAGAGGACTGGGACCTGCTCGCCGCGGGGGTGGTGGCGGGCCACATCAACGAATGCGGGTGCCAGGCCGCGGGGGGGAACTCCCTCGTCGACTGGCGACAGATCGATCTCATCGTGCCGGGCTACCCGATCATCGAGGCGAAAGGAGACGGCTCGTTCGTCGTCACCAAGCACCCCGGTCTCGGCGGACGGGTCACGTGGGCGACCGTCACAGAGCAGCTCGTGTACGAGATGGGCGATCCCGAGGAATACATCACGCCCGACGTGATCGCGGACTTCTCTACGATCCGCCTCCGCGATCTCGGTGGGGACCGTGTCCGGGTCGACGGGGTCGAGGGACGCCCCCGAACAGACAAGCTGAAGGTCTCGATCGCCTACCACGACGGCTACAAGGCGATCGGGACGCTCACCTACGCGTGGCCCGATGCGTTCGAGAAAGCCGAGCGCGCGGACGAGATCCTGCGCGGCCGGCTCACGTACCTGGGTCTCGAGTTCGATGAGATCCGCACCGAGTATGTCGGGGCCGGGGCTTGCCACGGCCACCTCGCGGGGCCGCCCCTCGAAGATCTCCCGGAGGTCATGCTCCGCATCGGGGTGCGCGATTCCGACAGGAACGCGGTGGCCGCGTTCACGCGGGAGATGGCCCCGCTCATCCTCGCCGGCCCGCCGACCGTGACGGGCTTCGCCGGGGGCCGCCCGAGGGTGCAGGACGTCGTCGCCTACTGGCCCGCGCTCATCGACCGCCGGTTCGTCGAGAACAAGATCACCGTGGAGACCCAGGAGCTGTGAGCGAGATGAAGGTCCGGCTCCTGGAGATCGCGTTCGCCCGTTCGGGGGACAAGGGCGACACTGCGAACATCGGTCTGATCGCGTTTCGTCCGTCACTGTATCCTGTTCTGGTACAAGAGGTTACAGCTGAACGTGTAAAGCAGCACTTCGATGGCATCTGCCATGGCGAGGTGGAACGATTCGAGCTCCCGAACCTCCGGGCGCTCAACTTCCTGCTCCATAACTCGCTCGGCGGCGGCGGTACGGTCTCGTTGATGCTCGACGCCCAGGGGAAGACCTTCTCGACAGCGTTGCTCCGGATGGAGATCGACATCCCAACAGAGCTGCTCGAGCCGCGGCAGGGCGATCCACCTCGACCCATTGGGTGAAGATGTTCGAGTCGCTCCAGATCGAGATCGACGAGAAAACGGGGGTCAACCGCGTGCTGCTCGACCGCCCGAGGCGGCGGAACGCCCTCGACGGAGTCCTCGTCGGCGAGCTCAAGGAGGCCCTCGCGCTCGCCGGCGCCGATGACCGGGTCGCGGTCGTCGCGATCGGCGGCAACGGCCCCGACTTCTGCGCCGGCGCGGACCTTCGCGAGGTACAGGCATCGGTGGAAGAGGGCGTCATGTCCAGCCTCGACGACGCGCAGTCGCTCGGCGATCTGTTCGTGCTCATGCGCCGTCTCGAGAAACCCATCGTCGCGGTCGTCCATGGTCGAGCCCTGGCGGGCGGGTGCGGTCTCGCGACCGCGTGCGATCTCGTGGTGGCCGTCGAGACGGCGGAGTTCGGGTATCCCGAGACGAGGCTCGGGTTCGTGCCGGCCATGGTCATGGCCATCCTGCGCAGGAACCTGGGCGAGAAGCGCGCGTTCGAGCTCATCTCGACCGGCGAGACCATCGATGCGGCCCGGGCTCTCGAGCTCGGCCTCGTGAATCGGGTGTTCGCGGCGGATGCGTTCGAGGCCGACACGACGCTGTTCCTGGAGGATCTCGCGAAGCGGAGCGCGTCGGGTCTGGCCCTCGCGAAGCGCCTCCTGTATCAGATCGATGGGCAGAGCTTCGAGGCCTCGATCGCCGCCGGGGCGCAGGTGAACGCGCTCGCGAGGATGACCGAGGATTGCCAGGAGGGGATCCGCGAGTTCTTGAGCCGGTGAGCGCGCGGGAACCCGCGGCGGAACGAGGAGTCCGAGGATGACGGAGGCGGTGCAGGACGACAGCGGGATCCCCGGATCGCCGTTTCTATGGCGGGTGGTCGCTCTCGGGACCGCCGGGGCGGGCATCTTCCTTCTCACGACCGGGCGAGCGACGACGAGCGTCGGGATCATGCTGCTCGTCGTGGCGCTCGCGGCCTCGGGGGTGCTCCTCGGCGGCACACCCTATGGTCCCGCGCAGGAGGGCCGGCTCGATCTGAGCGCACGGCTGGGACTGGGGTTGCTCGGCGGCGCGCTCGGGGGGCTCACCGTGGTCGCCGTGCGGTGGTTGCTGTCGGCAATCGGCGTGGCGGATCTGTTCGGCGTGCGGTTGGGCGTCGGTTGGTCGGGCCCTGGATTCCTGGCGCACCTCGGAACCGCCGCCGTGTGGGGCATGGTGCTCGGAATCCTCTACCCGCACCTGCCCGGACGAACCCCGGCCGGGAAGGGGGCGATCTTCAGCCTCGTGCCCAGCCTCCATCTCCTGCTCAAAGTCTACCCGTTCGACAGGGGCCTCGGGTGGTTCGGGTTCGAGCTCGGGGCGCTCACGTTCCTGTTCGTGATCGGCCTCAACCTGTTTTGGGGGCTGGTTGCGGGGGGCGCGATGGGCTGGGGTGAGGGAGATGACGGCCCGGTTTCCCGCCTGATCTCCGAGTAGGCCGGATGGCGGACGATTCGGCCCCCGTCCAGACCGTGCGCTGGTGGCTGAACCTCCAGGTCACCTTCGCCATGGCGGGCGGTGCGGTGTGGTTCGCCGGCGCCATGGTGGAGCAGGATTTCGTCGCCGGGGCGGGCTGCGGGCTGATCGTGGCGGCCCTGCTCCTGCGCCTGGGACGCGGACACGCCGACGACGCGGGCTGATCCCGGGTTGAAGAGGCGTCCCGACTTCGAGGAGGGCGGACCGGAGGGCCGATGAAGAGAGCGCACGGCACTGTCCAGCCGGGGCTTCGATGGGGGCCGTTCACCGCGCGAATCCCCGGGATCCATCTGGGCTTCGAAGGACCGGAGTTCGCGCAGGGAATCCTCCTTTCGGCAGCGACCGGGCTGGCTCTCGTCCCGGTGATGACGACCACGCTCGGCCTGACGTTCGGGCAGGCCGTCTCGATGGCGTTCTTCCACGCGCTCCTCGTGAGCCAGGCGCCCGTGCTGTTCGGGGAGCCGTTCGCCACGGGGTGGATCACGCCGGCGCTTCCGTTCGTGCTCACCCTGATCACGGGCGACCGGTTCCCCACGCCCGACGAGAAATTCCAGGTGATGACCGCGCTGTCGCTCGACCTCGCGATCATCCTCCTCGTGCTCGGCACCACCGGGCTCGGCCGGCGACTCATCGACGGCATTCCGCGGGCGCTCAAGGGGGCGATCATCATGGGCGCGGCGATCGCGGCGCTCGAGCGCGTGCTCGTCGATGACGCCCCGACCGCGCTGTTCGCGATGCCCTGGTCGATGACCGTCGCGATCGGTGTGTCGCTGCTCCTCGCGTTCTCAGCCCCGCTCCACCGGCTCAAGACGCGCTCGAGACCGCTGGCGCGGCTCGTGTCGCTCGGGCTCCTGCCGGGTCTCGTCATCGGCGGTGTCGTCGGGGTCCTCGCGGGCGAAGTGGCGTACGTGGTGGACGGGCGGAGCGTGATCCAGTGGGGGTTCGTCGTCCCGCAGCTCGGCGCGCTCATCGAGAAGACATCACCCTTGGGGATCGGCTTCCCATCACTAGGTCTCATGCTGAGCCCGGACATCCTGAGCCTCGCCTTCATGGGGTATGTGATCCTGTTCGGCGACATGATCACGGGGGTCGCCGTGCTCGACAGCGTGCGTGCGTTGCGCGACGACGAGATCATCCCGGTCGATCTCACGCGGACCCACCTCAGCACCGGAATCCGAAACGCCATCATGGGGCTCTTCTTTCCGTTCTTTCCGACCCAGGGAATCCTGTGGACCGGCGTCCACGTCATCATCGCCAACCGGTGGGCCGAAGGCCGGCGCGCGATGGACTCGATGTTCTCGGGGATCGCGTCGTACTACATGTGGGGGATCCCCATCCTCTACCTCATCCTCCCGCTCGTCACGCTGCTCCGGCCGCTCCTTCCGATCGCGCTCGCCCTCACACTCGTGCTGACCGGGTTCGCATGCGCGTACGTGTCGATGGACATGGTCCGGGACCGGGCGGGTCGCGGGACCGTGCTGCTGGGCGGGATGGCGCTCGCAGCGTTCAATCCGTGGCTCGGGCTCGCGACCGCCGTCGTCGCGGTGCTCTTGCTCACGGGCTGGCGTGATCAGTACGACGAGCCGACCGAGCCACGGTCCGGGGCGCGCCCCCAGGGGCCCGCCGGCGCCAGGGCGGGGTGATCCGTACGGGGGGAGCTGTGGCGGCGAGCCTTCGGGTGACGACGCCCGCGGCGGGGATCCTTTCGGGTGACGACGCCCACGGCGGCGATCCTTCGGGTGACGACGCCCGTCCCGACCTGCGTCCTCGCGCTGCTATGCGCGGCGGGGTGCGGAAGAGCTGACGGTGGTGGCCCCTACACGGCCGCTCAGGCCGACCGCGGGGCCGGGAGATACGCGGTTCACTGAGCCGGCTGCCATGGTGATGATCTGCGCGGTGGTGATGGACCCCCGCTTGCGGGCGAGAGCTTCGTGGCCCGTTGGAGCCAGCCGGACCTCACCCCTCGACGAGTTCCTCTACGTCACCGTGGAGTTCATGCCGAAAGACCTGCCTGCGAGCCTGGGCGAGGTCGAGTACACCGATGTGGTCGCGTACGTCCTCCGCCGGAAGGGATACGAGCCGGGACGCGAGCCGCTGACGGCGGAGCCGGCCCGAAACCGCGGAATCGCGGTCGTGCCTCCCGCCACTCGTCGGTAGTTGCCGCGAGTCGCCGGGGCGCCCCCGGGCGGGGGTTGCGCTCGTGGCCGGAGATCTCGGGCGATCCGCTCCCCGGGCAAGCAGGCGAGTCGAGCGAGTGGCGGGTCGGCAGGGGCCGCCACGTCGTCAAGGGCGAGCAGGCCAGTCGAACAAGTGGCCTGCCCCCCTTGACAGATTTTTTCACGACCAATCGCGGAGGCCGGGACGGAGTGCGGATCCGGCCGGGAAGGCGTCTCTCGGGCTTCCTCGCTCGCGATCCCGGCGGATCCCTCCGCCCGTCATCTCCGAGGCCGGGTTTGGCAGTCACGCGGCGGCTCAGAGCGTCGGAACCCCGCTCCGTATATTGGTATGCGCGTGGTGCACGACTCGACTCGGGGAGGAATGATGGGGTATTCGGTGGCGGCTTCGGTGGGGCGTTCGATGAGTCTCTGGTCGGTGACGAACCCGCTCGTCGTGCGTGAGCGGGCCGCGGCATACGGAGCACGGGCGGACGGGATGCTCGCTGCAGGTGATCCCGCGGACGCGGCGGACGCGGCCGATGAGCTCGGCGACCGGATCGTGATGCTGGCCGGGCACCTCCACGCGGGTACCCACGAGCTTCTCACCTTGCTGGCCCGATACGATCGGACCGGTCGTTGGGAGGCCTGCGGCCACCGTAGCTGCGCGCACTGGCTCGCCTACCGTACCGGGTTCGATCTGGGTACGGCGCGCGAGCACGTCCGGGTGGCGCGCGCGCTCGAGGGTCTGCCCGAGACCGGTGCGTCGATGGCGCTGGGCGAGCTCTCGTTCTCGAAGGTCCGGGCGCTAAGCCGTGTCGCGAGCGCGGAGACGGAGGCCGATCTGCTGGATGTCGCCCGCGGCTGCACGGCGGCCCAGCTCGAGCGGCTGGTGAGGGCGTGGAAGGTGGGTAGCCGCCAGGACGAGGCGGTCGCCGAACAGGCCCGGCACCGGTCGCGGCACATGTCGGTGTTCCCCGACGGCTACGGGATGTACGTGGTGAACGGGCTCGTCGAGCCCGAGGTGGGGGTCGCACTGCAGCGGGCGATCGAGGCGGGAGGCGACGCGCTCTACCGCGAGCGTCGGCTCGAGCAGGTGGTATATCGCGGGACTCGGGCGGGCGAGCGTGAGGCGGCGCGCCGGCGGGCGGACGCGATGGGTCTCGTGGCCGAGCGGGCCCTGTCGGCGGGGTTCGTGCGGAGCGCTACCAGGTCGTCCTCCACGTCGAGCCCGAGACGCTGGCGGCCGATGGCGAGCCGGGCCGCTCGGAGCTCGAGGACGGGACACGCGTT
>Ga0302046_10004138_pt1 | contig 12927 bp, 9 predicted proteins | sample RVTome_11_FD_200261 | JGI IMG/M metagenome (GOLD analysis project Ga0302046, IMG submission 200261) | Soil microbial communities from uranium-contaminated site in the Upper Colorado River Basin, Wyoming, United States - RVT147D111 (version 2) ...
GCTGGGCCAGGTTGCCGGCGGGCCACCGGTAGGCATCATCGGTACGATCTACTCGCTGCGGGCAGCCCTGGTTGTCACCGGCGCCATCCTTTCACCTGCCATGGCACTCTACGCTCGAACGCTGCGCCAGTTGCCCCAACCGGCCACACCGGGTGAAAAGCTTGGGGTCTCTGGAGATTAGAGATTGGAGGTTGGAAATTGGGGTACTTTAATCTCCATCTCTAGTCTCCAATCGCTGAAAATACTGCGTTGTTTCTGGTCGAGTCCTGATCTTGTGTTACAATGAGGCTGGGGAACACGTCTAATGGCCTATCGATTTCGCCGGCTGGATGAAACTGCCATCTTTACAATTGCGGAGTGGCGTTACGAACCACCTTATGATATCTATGATCTCGGGCCGATTGATGACGAAGATCTGGCCTATTTTCTCGATCCGGAGTTGGCCTTTCATAGTATCGTCGACGAGGCCGGGGCGTTGGTGGCCTACTGTTCCTTTGGTCTCGACGGCCAGGTGCCCGGCGGCGATTACAGCATTGAGGCCCTGGATATCGGTCTTGGCGTCCGGCCCAATTTGACCGGCCGGGGTCAGGGTCCGACCTTTGTCCAGACCGTTCTTGATTTTGCCCAGACGCAGTATGCCCCCGCTGCGTTTCGAGTCACGATAGCGGAGTTCAACCAGCGCGCCTTACACGTCTGGCAAAAAGTCGGCTTTCGACCGGTCCAGCGATTTGAGACAAGTTTTGATGGCCGGCCGTTTATTGTCCTGATGCGAGAGGCCTGAAGCCTTTAAAACGATAACTCAGGGATTATGAACCAAAAAGGGCTCACCAACGCCAGCAGGCCCAACAGCACATAGCAGGCCGCTACCAACCAGGGCGTCGGTACAAACCAATATCGAGCCAGCACAGCCCGGCCCACCATCACAATCAAGGCCATTCCGGTGATCAGCAAAGCCCACTTGTCCAATTCGCCTCTTGCTATCGAGCTAACCACCACCCAGCCAAACACCACCCCCAGACCCGCGACCAGCCATCCGGTCCAGCGCCGGGCCAACCCTTCCTGCAAGCCCAACGTAAAGAAGAGCCCCAACGGAATCAGGGCCGGAAAGAGATATCGCCCTTGAAATTGCTTAAAGGTCAAGTTGTAGCCCAGGTAAGCCAGGACCATAAAAATCACCGTCAGGCCCATCACCACTAGAGCCTTGCTTTGTCCTATCGACAAAATATCATCTGCAGACCGGTCTACCTTAATAGTCTGTCTCCGCCAATAACCCACCAATCCACCCAGCGCTATCAACGTCAGCAAACTTAAAAACAGATAGCTCCGGCTGTCCATCGGCACCGCCATCCAGCCGAATTGGCCCCAAAAGCTGTGAAACGTCGTCCTGACAAAATCGCCGAGATAGGCTCGCCAGCCGACGTCAGCTATATAATCCGCTGTGCGCAATTGGCCGACGACGACCTCATCGTGCCGGGCCAGGCCCAATATATCAAACCGTCCGTACAGGGCGCTGTTGCGCAGATACCAGGGCAGGGCAATGAGCAGAGCCAGGCCATAGATGATAAGACACTGTCTGGCCAGGGCTGCCCAATCGACCTGGTTCTTTTGCGGTCCGACTTTTCTGTTCGAGGCCAGCCAGAGCGTCACAGCGACCAGGGGAATGACAATGTATACCGTGGTCTTGGTCACCAGGCCCAGGCCCAGTAGAATACCCAGCCAGACATTATTCAGGGTTGAAGGTGTTTGATCGGCCAGGAGACGACGAGCCAGGCATAACAACAACACCGCCAAACTCAACTCGGCCAGGGCGTCATTGTTGACCGAGGCCAGCATCGCCAAATGCATCGGCACAAAGGAGACAAAGGCCATCGCGCCCAAGGCGATGGCCTGTTGCTCGGGAAAGATAGCGTGGCCAATAAAGAAAGCCAGCACAACCACGCCCATGCCCAGCCCCAGCGAGAACAGCCGCAGGGCAATCAGCGAGCCATTGCTCAGCTTAAAAATCGGGGCAGCTAGCAGATAATAGAGCGGCGGCTGGTGAAACTCGTAGCACAGCCGGTTGATCGGCAGGCCAGGCGGAAAGCGGCGCGTGGTCAACTGCTCCAGATAAGCTTGATCGTAACAGCCGCTGACCAGTTCGGGAAAACCGGACTCGGTCGCCAGGTAACGCACATAATTGTAGTGCGCCGGTTCATCGGGAGCCTGCCAGGCAGGAGTCAAGACAGCGTACATGGTACCCAGTACCAGATAAGCGATGAGGATCAGGCCAAACAATGAAATACGAAATTCAGACATCAGGTATGATCATAACCGGCCGGTCAGCGGACGTAAATCAGATTCCAAATCAGATTCTAAGGGAGAATTGCTGTTCCATTTCGCGGCGGAGGCGAACCACCGGATGGGACTCGTCAAGCGCAACGTCGTTCCAACTTACGAGCTGGCCGGTTGGTACCGCGTTTTTGAGTGTGACCTGGTGGGCCAGGCCGATGGGCAGGCCACCGGCTTTCAAGGCTTGCTCGGCGGGCAGGAGTTTGCCATAGACGCAGTAGCCCCCTTCACCATCGAGTACCTCGCCGGCGTTTAGATCGCGTTTGGCCACGGCCACGACATCGCCGGTGAGACCAACCGGCACGCCGGTCGCCTCAGCCCGCAGGCCGGCTCTGAGAATGCTGACCGTCAGTTCCAGGCCAACCAGGTGATAAGGGCGAACCATGGCCGTGGTGCGTCCGGTCGAGTCGGTGAGCAGGCCATACTCGGCGAAGCAGTTTTTGACATAGTCGCTGGGAGCCGCGAAGGTTACATAGACACCCCAGCGCAGGTCGCGATAAACCGGACGGCCATCACGCTCCAGGCTGGACACGACCTCAACCGTTCCCGTATGGCTGAGTTGACCGCCCTCACTGCGCGGGCGACAGACGTGGGGCAGGTCATCCACGCCGCAGGGCGGGAAATGCAGCCCGTCTGGCTGAGGCTGCAAGCCGGTCGCGTTGGCTACGGCGGCCATCTCAATCGCCGATTTGGTCCCATCCAGAAACGAGTTGAACATCTTGGGATTAAGGCCACCTCGTTCGACCGCCTCCGGGCTGAAGCCATAATAAGCCCAGACCGTATCAGGGGTCGAGGTATGGTAAACGGGCAGATATTTGGCGCCTTTGCCGGCGCAAACCACCTCAAAACCGCTGGCCTGAGCCCATTCGACCAGTTCGCAGATCAGGGCAGGCTGGTCGCCGTAGGCCAGGCTGTAGACAATGCCAGCCGCAGCCGCCCGTTTGGCCAGCAGCGGCCCGGCCAGGACGTCGGCCTCGACATTGACCATGATGATGTGGCGGCCCTGCTCGATGGCGTGTGACGCGTGCCGGATACCGGCGCCGGGATCGCCGGTTGCTTCGACCACGACCGCCAATCCATCGGCCCGGATCAAGGCGTCGCTGTCATCGGTGAGGTAGGTCGATCCGGTTTGCCGGGCCTGGACGAAACTGCCGGCAGCGTATTGCTCCGGGGGCCACTCCGCTCGTTCCAGCGCCAGCCGCGCGCGCTCGAGCGACAGGTCGGCCACGCCCAACACGTGCAGGCCCGGCAGCCGCCGGGCCTGGCTCAAGAACATCGTCCCAAACTTACCCGCGCCGATCAGGCCCACTCGCAGCGGATTATTCGCCTCGGCGCGAGCGGCCAGCAATTGAAGCAATTGGCTGCCAATCACGTTGTCGCTCCAGAGTTGGATTGGCCCTCATTTTAATGCTTTTCATTAATATCGCCACTAAGGGTATGTGAGATGAGGGATGGGGGATGCAGGTTACTACTCCCCTGGCTCGATCCGTGGAATCCTGCCGGCGGCGACGTAGTAAGTGCCGGGGTTGGCCGTGTAAAACTCAAGCCAGGTGGAAACGGCGTCGGGCGTGGCCTGGATACGCGTGATATGGGCCGGATTGAAGGCGGCGGTGAGGGGTGAGGGAACGGGGTCGCCGCTGTTGACGACGATGGCCCGGTACTCGTAGGCCCGGTCGCCATAGGCGCCGCTGCGCAGGAGGGTATCTGACACCGGGTGATGATCGAAGGGCAGAGCCAGCGAGACGACCTCATAGTCGGGGATCAAGGCCTCGATCAGGCTTTGGCTCAGCCCCAGTTCGCGGCGGATGACCTGATAATGGCTATTGGCCAGGTCGACCCCGCTCACGGTGTAGCTGCCGATCTCCATGCCCCAGGCGACCAGATTTTGCAGTTTCTGCTCCGCTAACTCGGGCTGGCCGAACAGAGCAGAAGCCGGATCTTTTGCCCTGGGCTGGACAAAGAAGGTGGCGCGCAGGGGCCAATCGGCCGGGTGTTCCTGGTGGAATTGGCGCAGCACGCCCACCGCCGAGTTGGGATCGAGGCTGCCATCGGGCAGCAGGCGGTATTGGCTGAGATGAGAACCGTCAAAGGTCAGGACCACGGGCCGCTTGCCGGCCGGGACATAATTCAGGCGACGGTGCAACAGCTCGTCAGAGCGAACGGTGGGCCAGCCGTTTTGGGCCAGCCAAGCCAGGTCCCGCTCATACTTGGTCTGGCCCGTCACCAGATCGCGCAGGTTGACCGGGTAGTAACCGGCGGCCCAGAGCTGCTCCAGATCATGCCGGAAACCGGCGGCGCTCCGCTGCGAGCCTTCGTCGCTGTCGCCAAAGGTCTCGTAACGCAGGACCAACATCTCACCCGCTTCGTTGGGGGGTGCTGACCCGCCGGTCGTCGACAGGGCCTCCGGCGTGTATTTGACACGGGGGTCCCACAACATCCAGCCCCCACCGCCGGAGTCGTAGGCGCCGAACATTTGCGCCCGCACCTCGTCGGGCGTGTAGGTCCGGCCATCGAACTGGTAATCGGGAAAATCCTGAATCCAGGGGCGCACGATAATGTCGGGGTTGGCCGCTTTGACCCGGGAGATGGCGCGGATCATGCTCTCATAGACAACCTCGTAGGGGTAGGCAATGGCGAAGCTATACTGGGGCATGTTGATCAGGCCAAAGTTGTAGGTCGAGGGGTAGAGCATGGGCGACAGCACATCCAGGTAGGGAGCCATCGCCGGCAGGTCCTGGCCGATGTGAAAATCGCCCGTGTGCCAGGTGGTGTAGCCAAAGACATCGACGGCCAGCCGGGTCGGGTAAGGCTCCAGGGCGGTGTGGGCCCTGGCCAGAAAGCCCGTGATAGCCCGTGAGCGGGCGCCGGGGACCTCGCTGTCCTGGGAATAGGCGATGCGGCTGATCGAGCCGTCGGTGGGGAAACGCACGTAATCGAACTGGACCTCATCAAAACCACGTTGAGCCGCTTCCACGGCCAGGGCGATGTTGTAGTCCCAGACCGCTTCGTGAAACGGCTCCAGCCAGGGCAGCTTCTCTCGGTCCAACCACAGCCCGCCGGTGCTGCCGTCGATGGCGGCCCATTCAGGATGAGCCCGGGCCAGGTAATTATCCTTGAAGACAACGATCCGAGCGATGGTGTAAATATCGCGCGCTTTCAGATCGGCCATAAAGGAGGGCCAATCTTGAATCGTAGGGGCGCTATTCGCGCCGATGGCCGTGGCCGTAATTACATCGCTCCTATAGGCGAGCAGGCCGAGGTCGCCTTTGATATCGATGACCAGGGCGTTGAGTTCGGTTGTATCGATCAGATCGAGGGCATGGCTGCGCAAGCCTTCATGACCGGCGGCATGGTAGGTCAGATAAAGTCCCTTGATGTAAGTGGGCTGCGCCGGTTCCAGATCGGTTTCGACGTCCGGGGAATAGGTGATCGAATAAGCCGCGGTGGCAGTCAGCGCCTCGGCCGGACCGGCGGCGGATCGAGGCGGGTCAGCGGCCCGCACGAAGGAAGGCCGGATCAGGACGCCCCCCATTAGGCAACAAAGGATCAGAGCTGGCAGGGTGAGTCGCGTGAGCATGAATCGTCAAAACCTTTCTTGGGAAAAATTTGGTAATTTTAAAGGATCGATGTATATTGCTTGCAGTTCAAACAGGCAAGGCTGTGAGTTTCCAAAGACCTGACAGGTTTCCAAAACCTGTCAGGTCTGAGTTAGCTGCCAAACAATATACGTACAGCCGGAATCATACATCTCGTCCTATTGTATTTCAAATCCGGTATATCCATCACGTGCGTCGCCCAAGCGTCGGAATTGCGACGGTGTTTCAGCGGTTAGACTCATCCATTTCTCAGAAAAACGTGGTAAGATAGTCATGTCACTCAAGCTAAAGGTTTTCGGAGCAATAGCGTATAATACAATGCAAGACCAGAGACCTCCCGAGAAAGACGTGACGGAACAAGCCATTATCGAGCGGTGGCAGAACGGTGAAACCGACGCTTTCGACCAGTTGTACTCCCGGCACGCTCCGGCGATTTATCGTCTGGGTTGGGCCATGCTGCGGCAGGAGCAATCGGCGGAAGATGTCGTGCAAGAGACGTTTATGCGCGCTTATAAAGCTCGCAAGCGTTTCGATCCCAGCCGGGCCAGCTTTGGCACCTGGTTATACCAGATTGCCTTGAATTACTGCCGCAGTCACCTGCGGCGTAAACGACTGCTGACGATTTCCTGGCTGCGGCAATCGGAAGACACGCCCGATTTGCCTGACACCCGACCCGGTCCTGAAACCAGCGCCATGCGCGGTGAATACCGGCGGATGTTGTGGGAGGCCGTTCAAAATCTCAGTGATCCGCTGCGAGAGGTCATCACCTTGCATTATTATATGCAGCTTCCGGCTGTGGAGATCGCCGTTATGCTGAACTGCCCGGAGGGAACCATCTACTCCCGGCTGCATAACGCGCGCCGTCGCCTGGCCGAGACCCTGTCCGAAAAAGGGGTCACTGCTCCGGAGATGCTTGAGACACAAAATGCGCACTAAGCATGTAACTCAGACATTCGAACGTTACCTCGACGATCAACTACCGGCCAGCGAAAAGCGGTTGATCGAAGAGCACCTCTCGTTATGCCCCACCTGTGCCCGTCATTTCTTTCATGCCCGCCGGTTGCGAACCGAACTGGGCCCTGTGATGCAGGCGGCCCTGGGTCGCCCCAGGCTGCCGGCCGCGCTGCGCCGCCGCGTTCGCCAACGCCTGGATAATACCCGCGAGTCCCGGTTACCACGCCTGAACTGGGCCGGACCGGGCCGCATTCTCAACGGGCTTGGGACGTTGGCGGTGCTGGCGGTGCTGGCTCTGGCCGCTTTCACAGTGATTCAAAGCCAGGTAGTGGACTTCAATGATCTATCCAATATCGAAGCCGCCCAACCTGGCGAAGATATCGTCCCGGAGAGCATACCTCTTCAAGAAGTAATCACCCCAACAGTCCAAGCCCAACCCACAAAACTACCGATACATGAAGATGTAACCCTGGGCGACACCCTGAAGATCGGTCCCGTTGCGCCGGAAAGCTGGCCCAGTGAGCCGGACGACGCCGGTATTGGGATTGCCTCCGATGAAAAAGCTGTTGGCATGGGCGAAGTTCCCTTGAGTAACCGGCTCCAGAAAGAGACAGCCGGGTTGGACATCCCCGGCAGCAGTCCCGGTCCAGTCAAGGATCCGGAGGGAACCATCGCCTTCTCGTACTTTAATGCGGCGGCATATCGTCAGGCGTATGAAACACATCTAATCAGCCCGGATGGCGCCAATCATCGCATTTTCCCGCTCGACGGCGTTTCAGAACCGGCCCTGCGGTTGATGGGTCATGGCTACCAGCTCGTGTCCCGGGCCTGGAGTGAACCGACGGCCCCGCGCGCGCTGTTGGTCAGTAATTTGGAAGGGCGATTTCTGACCCAAATCAGCAACTTCTGGGAAGATGCCCAACCCGATTGGTCGCCTATTGAGCATCGTGTAATTTTTGCCTCGCAACGCGAGAGCGACCGGCACTGGCGGCTTTACACCAACCTGGGTGATGGTTCCGAGGAGATTAATCTGCGCCGGGAGGGGAAATCTCCCACCTTCGCTCCTGATGGCTATCGCTTCGCCTTTGAAAGCTGTGATGATAGCGCCAATCGCTGTGGTTTGTGGCTGGGTGATTTGGATCACAGCGAGTATGACTCCCGGCCATTCCTGGAGGACCCGTTGGCTCGCTCGCCCGATTGGTCGCCGGTCGATGAAGAGATCGCCTACATGGCCAACCCTGACGGAAATTGGGACCTGTATCTGGTCAACAGTAACGGCCGCAACGTGCGCCGTCTGACCGATAATCCGGCCATCGACGGGCTGCCGGTCTGGTCGCCTGATGGCGAATGGCTGGCCTTCCTGTCCGACCGGGGTGGTAATTGGGGTATCTGGCTCTTACACCCCGGCAGCGCTGAACTGCGCCAGGTCTTTGATTTTGACGGCGGTACCTTCACGCCCCCTACCCGCCCCCCCTACGGCGAACGTCATTGGTGGGACGAGCAAATAAGCTGGAGCGAGTAAAGGGACGGTACTGCACGCTGCTGTTTATCCCCAGCCCGGACAAGGCCGCTTCGCTTCCAAGGCCGCTTCGCTTCCAAGCCAGAACCAATCTAAAATTAACCATGAAGGACATGAAGGGCATGAAGTTTTTTTCTTCATGTCCTTCATGGTTGAGTATTTTCTTGCCCGAAAAACAAGATTGGAACTGCGAAGATACTACTTCCGTCATACCTGGCAAGGAATGGGCTTCGACCAAATTCGCTCCCTCAGTGATCTCCTCAAGCGACCAGCCTCGCTCGGCCAGTTCCTGGCCTTTGCCAAACAGCATCCGCCGGCGGTCAAGAACCGCCGCCGTGCTCTTAGAAGGACCGCTGCGGCGGCCATTGTCGTTGCCATTACGGGTCGTGCGCCATAGAGATGGATACAGACCCACTTCGGTCAGGACCGGGATATTGCCTTTGAATACCCGGCGGACCGTGCGTTTGAACTGCGTGGTCATAGCGCTGGCGGCGCCACGGGCCTCAGCCTCGGCCTCGGTAGCCTTCTTTTTCTCCCAGGGCGGGCTGCCACTCGACAGGACCGGCATAGTTTGCTACAATAGTCCTGAGCATACGATCCATTGACAGCCAGCCGACCAAGCGCCTTCGACCCCAACCCGATCATCTTGCTCAGCCTGACCGTCATTGGGCCAATAACCCATAACCGGAATCCAACGGGCAAGATGGGGCGGCTGCCCTCTGGCCATGGAGTCGCCCTGGGCCTGGAACAGTGGATCGTGGCAGATAGGGGGGCAAAGCATCTAACAATAGAGCTATCGTATTAGATGCAAGTATCTAATTTTAGATACTTTGAGACGATTCGGTAATTCCTGGTACGTAGCTATCCGGCCTATCACCACCGAATGAATTCGGTGGCTGCTAAGGAAAACCTGTTGAAACAGGTTGTTTGGGTCGTCCTTAACGTGTTTTCAACACGTTTCTTTTATCAGGCTGCGAATTCATTCGCAGATGTTGAAATACCGAATCGTCTCACTTTAGATGCAAGCATCCAATATTAGATACTTAGGGTATCGGCTCAATAATTGTTGGGCGCAAAATCTCATACGTTACGGCAGCAGCCATCCAAAAAAGGAAGAAGAAGAATATGTCCTTGCAGCACAAACTCTGGCAAGCTGACAATATCAGCAATGATGAGGCGGTAAACAGTTGGAATGAAGCCGCTCAGGAATTTACCAGCTTTTTTGCTGAAGATGAAGAATTTTATCATAAGAACCTCATCAACCCTTCGTTACTAGAGTTGATAGGACGTATCGAAGGAAAGACGATTCTTGATTTGGCTTGTGGCGAAGGTCATTTGGCTAGAAATTTGGCCAAGCGAACAAAAGGAAATATCAAGGTTTTCGGGGTGGATGCTTCAGCCAATATGGTCAACATAGCCGCCGAGAAAAGCCAAGCCTTCAGCCGTTGTTTAACTTTTCGACAAGCTGACGCGGGTGATTTGGCTGAATTTCAAACCGATTTTTTTGATATAGCTATTTGTAATATGGCCCTGATGGATATTAAGGACTATGTCCAAGTCATTGGGGAAGTTGCCCGCATCTTGAAGGCTAAGGGTGATTTTATCTTTTCGATCCTGCATCCATGTTTTATGACGCCCCAAAGTGAGTGGATTACAGATGAAAATGACAATGTCATTGGGTGGCGAGTGAGGGACTACTACGCCCGTCTGGTGTGGAAATGGGCCATAAAATCAAAGATGAAGAGTGAGACTTACTGCTTCCATCGGACCTTGGAAGATTATTTTAGGGCATTGAGTAAGTCTGGGTTTGTTGTGACCGACATTCGGGAGCCTGCACCAGGACAGGAGCTAATCGAAATGAAACCAAGGTTAGTTCGCAATTTACAGCGGGCTGATTTCCTCATTGTAAAAAGTGTATTAGGAGGGCAGTTTTAAGAGGTCGCCCTTAGGATAACGTCTTCGGTAATAAGCTGGTTGCGCCTAACCACGGCTTCCACCCGATTGCTTACAGCTCGGTTTATCAATGTCACTTTGCCCGCCAACATACCTGTAATTGGGGTTGGTCTTGCTGGCCCGGCAACACCTGAAACGACGGACCGTTAACTGCTCCCCTGTTACTTTGCTATCCTGCTACAATGAGCATCGACTTTGTGACCTTTTCCCTCATTATTGACGACATTGTCTTCTCCGACGGGCAAACGGCGATGGGCGTGTTAGGCGGCGGTGGTCCGCAGACGGCGTTTGGTATGAAGTTGTGGTCAGAGCGGGTGGGGCTGGTCAGCGGTGTTGGCATCGATTTGCCGGCGGCGGCTGAGGGTTGGCTGGCCGCGATGGGCATCGACACAGCCGGCCTGCGCCGGAGTGAGGACTGGCCCACGCCTCGGGCCTGGCAAATCCTGGAAGCGGACGGTCGCCGGACCCAGGTCTGGCGCGTCCCCGGCCCGGCTGTTGGCCAACAGCTAGGTCGCAGCCCACACAAAATTCCCCCAAACTATCTTGCTGCCCGTGGGTTTCACCTGGGAGTACACCCGGAAGAACCCGACCTCGACTTCATCACCGCCCTGCGGAGTCGAGGGGCCATCGTCAGCATCGAGCCCTTTCGCGCCGCCGAACGATCCCTGACCGATACCGAACTGCGAGCACTCCTGGCAGCCGGGCAGATCTTCTCCCCAAACCAGGCCGAAGCCGAGTCGCTGGTCGGTCCCGGCCAACCGGCGGACCTCATCCGGCGATTGGCCGCGGCCGGAGCCGGCATCGTCGCCCTGCGTCAAGGCCCTGACGGCGCCACCGTCCATCACAGCGATACGGGCGAAACCTGGCAGATCCCCGCCGTTGAAACCACTATGGTCGATCCAACCGGAGCCGGCAACGCCTTTTGCGGCGGTTTTCTGGCCGGCTGGGTCCACCGCGGCGATCTGCGCCTGGCCGGACTCTACGGTGCGGTCGCCGCCAGCTTTCTGGTAGAACAGGTCGGGCTGCCAGAGCCCGACCCGGATTTGCGCCAGCAGGCCCGTGAGCGCTTCAGCGTGTTAGAAGCACAGATTAGGAGAAGCTAATCCAGACCCGAAGGGTTTTTGAAATCCTTCGGGTCTGCCAAAAAGTGAAAGAACAGTTTGAGTATTTGAGGCAAACGCGATATAGTAGATAAAATAATTATCCAATACGGCTAAGGATCAATCGGTCAATAACGCATGCAATCCGCCGAAACACTCGCTGGTCTTCAAGAAGTCCTGGCCCGGCTCAAGCCATCCTTAAACCTTAATGACATGTTGACCAATGTCGCCCGGCAAATGGTCGACATGTTTGAGGTTGACCACAGTGGGGTCCTGTTCTTTGGCGAAACAGATGGTGAGGGTGACGTCATCGCCGAGTACCCTCCACAAGGCGCGGTCGGCCTTAAAGTGCCGTTGACGGATTACCCTTTGATCGACCGCTTGAAAACCGAGCGTTTGCCGATTGCCGTCCTCGATGCCCGGCATGACCCGCTCATGGGTCCGGCCCGCTCCACGATGCAAGCCCTGGGCATCCAATCGATTCTGGTTATTCCCCTGGTTGTCCAGGACAAGATTGTCGGCAGTCTGAGTCTGGACGCACTGCGCCAGGCGCGGAGCTTTACCCAGGCTGAACTGGACCTGTGTGACATCATCGGCCATCAGATTGCGGTCGCGGTCGACTATACCCGCGCTCTGCAAGTCGCCGAGGCCAACCAGCGCCAGGCCCAAACCCTGCGCGATGTCAATCGTGTCTTGAGCCAATCGCTCAATTTAGACGAGATCCTGCCGCTGATCCTGGATCAACTCCAAAATGTCGTTCCGGCCGATGGCAGTTCGATCTTCCTGCGGGTCGAAGAGGGACTGCGGTTGGTGGCCTGGCGTGGACCTTACGGGCCGATTGCGGACCGGGAATTCTTTTCGCTCGAAGAGTTGTGGGGCGCTCGCACCGTGATCGAGCAGAAACAGGCGTGCCTGTTGAGCGACACGGACCAAGGCGAGCATTGGTCCGTCTACGCCGACAGCCCGGTCAGATCGTGGCTGGGATTACCCCTGCTCTTTCGAGGCGAGATTCTCGGTAATTTGAATATGGATGGCTACGTCCCCCATAAATTCAGCGAAGCCCACGTGTCGCTGGCCCAGGCCTTTGCCGACCAGGCCGCGATTGCCATCCATAATGCCCGCTCATACGGGCAAGCTCAGCGGCGGGCTGAACTGCTGGCCTCGGTCCAGGAGATTGGCTTGAGCATGGCTGCCTCGCTGGAACTCCGGGATGTGCTGCGGACGGTCGCGACGAGCATGCTGACTTTGCTGCAGGCCGGCTATGTTCACGTTTATCTTTATGACGCCGGGGCCGACTCCTTTACCCTCGCCGCCGGTTTACAGCAGGGGGGCGAGATCGAGGTCAAGTCAATGTTACCCCGCAAGGACGGGCTTACGGCCACGGTCGCCCGGACGGGTGAACCGCTTGTGGTCGCCAACACCCTGGAACATCCCTTGTTCCGTGATTATGATGAATACGAGGGCTTCAAAGCCATCA
>Ga0302046_10004139_pt1:0-5000 | contig 12925 bp, 6 predicted proteins | sample RVTome_11_FD_200261 | JGI IMG/M metagenome (GOLD analysis project Ga0302046, IMG submission 200261) | Soil microbial communities from uranium-contaminated site in the Upper Colorado River Basin, Wyoming, United States - RVT147D111 (version 2) ...
ACTCATGGCGCCGCGGGGCGCGAGCACGCTTTTAAGCGCGCGAAGTCCCGCGTCCGGATCCGGCAAATGGTGCAGCACGCCCGTACAGCTTATCAGGTCAAACGGTCCCGTACCCATTCCGGGCAGTTTCAGCAGCGAGCCGTGATGCCACTCGATGTTTTCGAGACCGCGCACCCGCGCGCGCTCCCGGGCAATTCGGAGGCTGGCCTCGCTGATGTCGATATAGACGAGACGGGCGTCGAAATCCCTGAGCTGCTCGGCCAGAAATATGGCCTGGTCTCCGGTGCCGCCGCCCGCGACCAGGATCCGCATCCCCTGATTGAAACTCTGCCTGCCGCCGAAGCAGAAGTGATTGAGTTTCGCCAGCAGGTGCTGTTCCGAGACGATCAGGCGCCTGCGTTCATCCGCAGGATCGCGGCGGGGAAACGGGTAATCCTCGTACTGGGCGCGAACGTTTTCCGCATAGTCAGCGGCGATATTCTGGCGCTTGGGCATCTCTGGCAAACAGCTTTGAGCTACGGGGCGGAGGTTTCGCGACGGTTGACGGAAAGCAAGGGTACCTCAAACCGGGCGGAATTGACCGCTCCCGGTGTATCGGCGGCCCGTACTCACCCGGGGGTTTGAATTAATGCCTGGCAGGTGAGTCACGACCGTTCGTCCGGGGGACGAACGCAGCGTGACGAACGCCCGGACCAGGGACGGTCCGGGCCGTCGTTCCCGGCAAGGCCCGGACGGGCCGAGCCGGGAACCGGCACCGGCGGGCGAAGCTGAAAACGGAAGTGCTCCCGCTACACAACCATGAAAAAGAAAAACCCCCGGGGTCCAAACAACCCCGGGGGTTTGAATTAATGCCTGGCAGTGACCTACTTTCGCATGGGAACTCCCACACTATCATCGGCGCTGAGCAGTTTCACTTCCGAGTTCGGGATGGTGTCGGGTGGTTCCCACTCGCTATTGCCGCCAGGCAAACCGAAAAATCTGGAAAGTCGTAAGGCGCAAGGGGTATTGCCGTCGAACCCAGCGCTCAAAACCGCTTGGGTGTTATATGGTCAAGCCTCACGGTCAATTAGTACTGGTTAGCTGCACGCATTACTGCGCTTCCACACCCAGCCTATCAACGTCGTAGTCTTCGACGGACCTTCAGGGACCTCGAGGGTCCAGGGAGATCTCATCTTGAGGGGGGCTTCCCGCTTAGATGCTTTCAGCGGTTATCCCGTCCGTACTTAGCTACCCGGCGGTGCCACTGGCGTGACAACCGGAACACCAGAGGTACGTCCACTCCGGTCCTCTCGTACTAGGAGCAGCTCCTCTCAAATCTCCAACGCCCACGGCAGATAGGGACCGAACTGTCTCACGACGTTCTAAACCCAGCTCGCGTACCACTTTAAATGGCGAACAGCCATACCCTTGGGACCGGCTACAGCCCCAGGATGTGATGAGCCGACATCGAGGTGCCAAACACCGCCGTCGATATGAACTCTTGGGCGGTATCAGCCTGTTATCCCCGGAGTACCTTTTATCCGTTGAGCGATGGCCCTTCCATACAGAACCACCGGATCACTAAGACCTGCTTTCGCACCTGCTCGACTTGTCTGTCTCGCAGTCAAGCACCCTTATGCCTTTACACTCATAGCGCGATTTCCGACCGCGCCGAGGGTACCTTCGTGCTCCTCCGTTACTCTTTGGGAGGAGACCGCCCCAGTCAAACTACCCACCATACACTGTTCCTGACCCGGATAACGGGCCGAGGTTAGAACCTCAAGCATGCCAGGGTGGTATTTCAAGGTTGGCTCCACGAGAACTGGCGTCCTCGCTTCAAAGCCTCCCACCTATCCTACACAAACATGCTCAAAATTCAGTGTAAAGCTGTAGTAAAGGTTCACGGGGTCTTTCCGTCTTGCCGCGGGTACACTGCATCTTCACAGCGAGTTCAATTTCACTGAGTCTCTGGTGGAGACAGCGTGGCCATCGTTACGCCATTCGTGCAGGTCGGAACTTACCCGACAAGGAATTTCGCTCGATGTCTTAACTTAACTTTCGTTAAGCGGATAATCCATTATCCCTGCATGTCGCCATGCAGATGGGACTATATCTTCATCTGAAGAATTCAGATGTCCGGCGTGTAGTCTCTGAGGATTCCAATCGAAATGGATTGGCCTTTCCTGCTGATTGTCCGCACCTGACAGATTGTCACTGCTCCAAATCGGAGTGAGTACTGCCGGATACTCGGGTTTCCCAGCATTTAGCCGGATTTTACTAAGGCAGCGAAACCTACCTTAGGACCGTTCATTTACGTTAACAACGACCTGTTCCGGGTCGATGCGGTGGCGACCGGTTTGATCACCACCCTCCATATCGCTATGGAGATCGGACTATATCATCGCGCGCATCGCATCATTCGCGCGCCTGGCGTGTAGTCTCTGGGGATTTTCCTGACTGCTTCACCAGCTTGATGATCTCGGCGTCGGAATATTTTCTTTTTCCTGCGCCACCGTCATTCATGCCTTTGCGAATTTCAAGAATCTGTCGAATTCCGGATTCTTGCAGATGATTCCCGTTGCGGATCAATCGCGCTATTTGCTTGAACTTCGCAAAATCGCGCTTTTTCTTCTCGGATAAAAATCCAAATCGATCGAAAAACGGAATGACGTTTTCTTGAATTGCCGTGAAGTTATTGACTTCATAATACCAAACACCATCTTCCCGGGTTCGAAGCGTGCCGCATTTCAAGTGCCTCTTGAATAAAGCCAAAATGACCTTGTCTCTCCGGGACACGTTGAAACACAACGAGATCTTCCATGGCATGGAATAATCTTTGCGCTTCCGAAAGGATAGATTAAAGCTGCCTTCCCCGTCGGCAAAACCTGCCAGGTAATAACCGACACGTTCAGGAATGTTCTTGGTGTTTAATGAAGCCATGGTCAGGAACCTTTCCTGCTGATTGTCCGCACCTGCTGGGTTGTCACTGTCCGCCGTCTGCGGACGAGTACCAGAGGATACACCGGAGTTTCCAGCATATAGCCAGGTTTATTTACGTAACTACAAGCGGTCAAGTTCATAGTTACGGCCGCCGTTTACCGGGGCTTCGATCAAGAGCTTCGTCCGAAGACTAACCCCATCAATTAACCTTCCGGCACCGGGCAGGCGTCACACCCTATACGTCCACTTACGTGTTTGCAGAGTGCTGTGTTTTTAGTAAACAGTCGCAGCCACCTGGTCACTGCAACCCCCAGCAGCTCGGGGAGCAAGTCCCTTCACCGCCAGAGGCACACCTTCTCCCGAAGTTACGGTGCTATTTTGCCTAGTTCCTTCACCAGAGTTATCTCAAGCGCCTTGGGATTCTCACCCTGTCCACCTGTGTTGGTTTCGGGTACGGTCACTCGTTACCTGAAGCTTAGAGGATTTTCCTGGAAGCATGGCATCGGCTGCTTCGAATCTCCCGAAAGAGACCCTCGTCATCACGCCTCAGGATTGTGGCTTCGGATTTGCCTAAAACCACTCCCTACACGCTTAAACCGGGATATCCAACACCCGGCCAGCCTAGCCTTCTTCGTCACCCCATCGCAGTAACGAGTGGTACAGGAATATTAACCTGTTTTCCATCGACTACGCCTTTCGGCCTCGCCTTAGGAGCCGACTCACCCTGCGTCGATTAGCGTGGCGCAGGAAACCTTGGACTTTCGGCGAGCGGGTCTTTCACCCGCTTTATCGTTACTCATGTCAGCATTCGCACTTCCGATACCTCCAGCATGCCTTACAGCACGCCTTCGCAGGCTTACGGAACGCTCCCCTACCGAACCAGATGGCAGATTTCAGACATCGGATTTCAGGTGAGTGGCCTTGGAAAGACCGGCGAGCATTTTCACTATCTCACCGTATTCGACTTTCCATTCCCTCCATCGATCTTCTTCGATGTAGTTCAGATCGAAACAATATCGAAGCCATACCCGCATTTCGTCGGCAGAGCCAATCGCCATCTTTATATAACGATTAAACTCGGCCTGAGAAGAACGTTTAGCATATCCTTCCGCAAGATTTGCTGGAATCGATTTACTCGCCCTGCGAATCTGCTCGGCAAGACCATATTGCTCGATCCTGGGCAACTTCAGAGATGCTCGATGTACGTCCAGCGAAATTCGATATGCCCGCTGAAATACATCAAGACGCTCGAATCCTGATGCGTTCATAAGACCTCCTTGTCCGATGTCTGATATCTGAAATCTACCATCTGGCTCCCGCAGCTTCGGTATACAGCTTGAGCCCCGTTGAATCTTCCGCGCGGGCCAACTCGACCAGTGAGCTATTACGCTTTCTTTAAAGGATGGCTGCTTCTAAGCCAACCTCCTGGCTGTCTGTGCTTTCCCACATCGTTTCCCACTTAGCTGTAATTTGGGGACCTTAGCTGGCGGTCTGGGTTGTTTCCCTTTTGACGACGAACGTTATCACCCGCCGTCTGTCTCCCGTGATTGCACTTCTCGGTATTCGGAGTTTGCATCGGTTTGGTAAGCCGGGATGGCCCCCTAGCCGAAACAGTGCTCTACCCCCGAGAGTGAGACACGAGGCGCTACCTAAATAGCTTTCGGGGAGAACCAGCTATCTCCGAGCTTGATTAGCCTTTCACTCCTAGCCACAGCTCATCCGATGATTTTTCAACATCACCCGGTTCGGGCCTCCAGTGAGTGTTACCTCACCTTCACCCTGGCCATGGCTAGATCGCCCGGTTTCGGGTCTACTCCCTGCGACTGAATCGCCCATTTCGGACTCGGTTTCCCTACGCCTACCCTATACGGTTAAGCTCGCCACAGAGAAGTAAGTCGCTGACCCATTATACAAAAGGTACGCAGTCACCCCCCGAAGGAGGCTCCCACAGCTTGTACGCATACGGTTTCAGGTTCTATTTCACTCCCCTTACAGGGGTTCTTTTCACCTTTCCCTCACGGTACTGGTTCACTATCGGTCGGCAACGAGTATTTAGCCTTGGAGGATGGTCCCCCCATCTT
>Ga0302046_10004139_pt1:10000-12925 | contig 12925 bp, 6 predicted proteins | sample RVTome_11_FD_200261 | JGI IMG/M metagenome (GOLD analysis project Ga0302046, IMG submission 200261) | Soil microbial communities from uranium-contaminated site in the Upper Colorado River Basin, Wyoming, United States - RVT147D111 (version 2) ...
TTTTCACTTGATATTCGAAGCGGCGATAAATTCCTGGTGGTTTATGAAGAATTGTTCGAGAACGGCGATAAGGTCGGTGACGGGAACATCCTGGCGGCGGAATTCATCAATCGAAAGAGGACATTCCGCGCTGTCAGGTACGAGGGTCTCGATGGTCGACCGGCCTATTTTTCACCCGATGGACTGAGCATGCGCAAGGCTTTTCTGCGATCGCCGGTCAAATTCGGGCGCGTCAGTTCACGATTCAATCTAAAACGCCGACACCCCATCCTGCACAAGATCCGCGCCCATCGCGGCGTGGATTACGCCGCACCGCGGGGCACACCCATCCGCGCATCCGGCGACGGCAAGGTAATTTTTGCCGGCCGCAAGGGCGGTTATGGACGCACGGTCATCCTGAGACACGGTTCGACCTATACCACCCTCTACGCACACATGAACGGCTATGCCAGAGGAATACAAAGCGGGCGGCGCGTCAATCAGGGGCAGGTGATTGGATATATTGGCAGCTCGGGTCTCGCCACGGGACCGCACCTGCATTACGAGTTTCGGGTACGCGGAGTACACCGGAATCCGCTGACGGTAAAGTTGCCGCAGGCGGCGCCCGTGCCGCACGAGCACCGGCACGACTTCATTCAGAAAACCCGCAAACTCGTCAATCAGCTCGACGTGCTTTCCAAAATACGGATAGCATCCAGCGACTGATCCTTCGACGTCGACCGTCAAGCGGGGGGCGCCGATGTGCAACAACGTGAACTGAACCCTGCGGATTGACCTGAATGTCTTTGTATGTCGGCCTGATGTCCGGCACGAGCATGGACGCAATAGACGCCGTGCTGGTGTGCCACGACGAACATCCGCCAAGGATCGTCGCCAGGCACTCCCACACGATTCCGGAACCCCTGCGTCACACGCTGACAACCATCGTCGAGGGAAAATACGACGGACCCAAGGTGTGGCGCCTGGACGTCGAGCTCGGCGGGCTGTTTGCCGACGCCGTGGCGGAATTGTTAAGACGTGCGGGCGTTGGCGCTGGTGACGTCACGGCCATCGGCAGTCACGGCCAGACGATCTATCACGGCCCCGAAGATACACCTCCCGTAACCATACAGATCGCGGATCCGAACGTCATCGCGGAACGCTCGGGTATTACCACGGTTGCGGATTTTCGACGTCGAGATCTCGCCGCCGGCGGACAAGGCGCACCGCTTGCACCGGCATTCCACAAGGCGGTTTTACAAAGCCCGGGTTCGGCGCGGGTGGTCGTCAATATCGGTGGAATCGCCAATATCACAGTGCTTCCAAAGGATCCGCAAGCCCCGGTCATCGGCTTTGATACAGGACCGGGCAATGCATTGATGGACCTTTGGTCCGGGAAACACCGTGGCCAGCCGATGGATGAGGACGGCAGGTTCGCTGCCCAAGGCTCGGTCGCTGAAAATCTGTTAGCCGCGTTTCTGACAGATGCTTACTTCGGCAAACCGCCTCCTAAGAGTACCGGCCGTGAATACTTCAATCTGGGCTGGTTGCAGCGATTCATCGAAGCGGCGGGCTGCCAGGCCGACCGGCCGGAGGATATCCAGCGCACCCTTCTGGAGCTCACCGTCGCCGGGATCGCGAACGCGATTGCTGCCCATGCACCCGAGACCGAGGAAGTGTTCGTCTGCGGCGGCGGCGCACGAAACCCCGTACTTATGGAAGCGTTGTCGAATTGCATGGACGGTCGCGCCGTATCGTCAACCGCCAAGGCCGGCCTTGATCCCCGTTGGATCGAGGCGGTCGCGTTTTCCTGGATGGCCAAGCGGACACTGGCAGGCGAACCCTCCAACCTGCCAACGGTGACGGGTGCCCGCCGGGCGGTGATCCTCGGCGCTATCTACCGGGTCTGAGCCCCTGCCCCTGAAGTTCACCGGGCAGGACATCTCGTCCGCCCTGCGCCCAACAAGACCCGGGGCCGATCCCGGACCCCGGAAAAACAGACATGAACAGGTGCCGTTCGGCGGATAACGGCGGGTCGGGGAGTCTGTCGACCCCGGGCGGGCCAGGCGAGGAAAAGCGGCTGATCAGTCCTGAATCCGACAGACTGCTAGAGGGAAAAAGACGAACCGCATCCGCAGGTGGTGGCGGCATTGGGGTTGTTAATTATGAATCGCGCCCCCTCGAGGTCTTCCTTGTAGTCAACCTCGGCACCGATCAGATACTGGAAACTCAAAGGGTCCACCACCAGTCGCACGCCGTCTTTCTCGAAAATTGCGTCGTCGTCCTGCGGTTTTTCATCGAAGCTGAAACCGTACTGAAAACCCGAACAGCCCCCGCCCTGAATGTAGACGCGAAGCAAAGCCGAATGCCGACCCTGTTTGGCAATCAGCTCCTGAACCTTGCCGGCCGCGTTGGCGGTCAGCTGGACGGCGTTTAGCGTTGGTGTAGCTGATTCGTTCATAGGTCAATTCAAAGGGTTCGTCCGGTTTTTACCCCCGGATACATCACTATGATGGCCGTTGCGCCCGGATTCAACCCCGGCTTCAGGTTTCTTCGGCCATTTTCAAGGTTGGACCCTGCTCCACCAGTGCCGGCTCCGCTTCCTCGCTACCTCGATGAACCAGGTTGCCGTTGACCTCGGCTCCCATGGCCATCTCAATCAGGTGGTAGTACACGTTGCCCTTGATTCGGGCGTTCACTGACAGTTCGATCTGTTCCCTCGCATGTACATCACCCAGAACCATGCCGTTCAAAACCACGTTCGGAACACGCACCTCCCCCTCTATTGTACCGTGTTCGCTCAATGTCAGCACTGAAGACGAATCCTCTTCGGCCATGACGTTACCTTTCACGGTACCATCGACGTGTAACCATCCGCTAAATCGAACGTCGCCAAAGAGTTCGGTATGACGCCCGATGAGCGAGTCAATTTTTGACGCCTTGATT
>Ga0302046_10004140_pt1 | contig 12920 bp, 8 predicted proteins | sample RVTome_11_FD_200261 | JGI IMG/M metagenome (GOLD analysis project Ga0302046, IMG submission 200261) | Soil microbial communities from uranium-contaminated site in the Upper Colorado River Basin, Wyoming, United States - RVT147D111 (version 2) ...
CGAACATCGTGTGCGGTCCTTTCTCATGCTGCATCGCCGTGAGACGGAACACAATGTCGTGGCGCGGGGCCACGCTCACACAGGTCAGGCGATAGCACGACTCCGCCGAACCGGCGGTCAGATATCGAACAGGCGGTCCGCCAGAGGAGTCGAAGAGGACGCGAGACGCGGAGTGGAAACGAAAACGGCCCCCGCTTCGCGCGGAGGCCGTGATCGAGAAAAAACCCGGCGGCGACCTACTCTCCCACACGGTCTCCCGTGCAGTACCATCAGCGCTGAGAGGCTTAACTGCCGTGTTCGGAATGGGAACGGGTGTGTCCCTCTCGCTAGAGCCGCCGGAATGTCAGACAGCGCGTCCCCACGGTGCGGGAACTCCGCCGCGAGGGCGCATGCGCCCCCGGACAACTGAAGTGTCTGTCGCTTTGCCGAATCTCTCTCAAGAGAAGATGGTCAAGCCTCACGGGCGATTAGTACCGCTCGGCTGAAGGCATTGCTGCCCTTACACCTGCGGCCTATCAACGTGGTAGTCTACCACGGCCCTTCAGGCGGCTTGCGCCGCGGGACACCTGGTCTTGAGGTGGGTTTCCCACTTAGATGCTTTCAGCGGTTATCCCGTCCACACATAGCTACCCTGCGCTGCGGCTGGCGCCACAACAGGCACACTAGCGGTGTGTCCGACCCGGTCCTCTCGTACTAAGGTCGGATCCTCTCAAGTGTCCTACGCCCGCGACGGATACAGACCGAACTGTCTCACGACGTTCTAAACCCAGCTCGCGTACCGCTTTAATGGGCGAACAGCCCAACCCTTGGGACCTTCTCCAGCCCCAGGATGCGATGAGCCGACATCGAGGTGCCAAACCTCCCCGTCGATGTGAACTCTCGGGGGAGATAAGCCTGTTATCCCTGGCGTACCTTTTATCCGTTGAGCGACGGCGTTTCCATTCACAACCGCCGGATCACTAAGGCCTGCTTTCGCATCTGCTCGACCTGTAGGTCTCGCAGTCAAGCTCCCTTCTGCCTTTACACTCTACGTGCGATTACCGACCGCACTGAGGGAACCTTTGCGCGCCTCCGTTACTCTTTGGGAGGCGACCGCCCCAGTCAAACTACCCGCCTGACACTGTTCCCCGACCGGCTTCACGGCCGCGGGTTAGAATTCCAATTGACCAAGGGTGGTATTTCACCGTTGGCTCCACGCGGGCTAGCGCCCGCGCTTCATAGCCTCCCACCTATCCTACACAAGACCAACCGGAACCCAATATCAGGTTGTAGTAAAGGTGCACAGGGTCTTTTTGTCCTGTCGCGGGTAATCGGTATCTTCACCGATACTGCAGTTTCACCGAGTCTCTGGCCGAGACAGCGCCCAAGTCGTTACGCCATTCGTGCAGGTCGGAACTTACCCGACAAGGAATTTCGCTCGGTTAGCCCTCTCGGTTTCCCGAGAGGCCGGACTTTATCTTGACTGGCCTCGATTCATCTGCGCGGCGATTCGTCGAATCTCTTCGATTCCTTCCGCCGTGAGATGGTCTCCCGCCGCCATCTTCAGGAGAATCCGCCGGAACTTCATGAAGTCCTGACGTTTCCTGGTTTTCAGCGGGTGCTTCTCGAAGAATGGGATGATGTGCTTGAGCAGGTGTTCCTTGCCGCGCACCCGGTAAGCCATTCGATCGCCGTGGTTACGCCGAACCACGCCACAACCGAAGTAGGACTTCAAGGCGTGCAGCACTTGCACATCGCGCTCGTGTTGAACGACGGTGAATTCAGGAAGAACCTGAAACCCGGAGCTCATCTCGGGATGCGAATTGATCCCGACATGAAAGCATCCTTCACCGTCCACGAAACCGCTGACCCATCCTGGTTCGAGATTCATTCGGCTAGTCCCCAACGTAAAGTCTCTGAGGGTTCCCGAAATCGGCTTTCGGGCCTTCCCTGCGGATCGTCCCCATGTCCGTCGGATTGTTACTGCCGGACGTTTCGTCCGACGAGTACCGAACGGCTGTTGAGGAGTTTCCCGCACATGGTTGGGTTTTACTAAGGCTCGCGGGGTTTCCCTTGGACCTTAGGACCGTTCTTGACTTGTTACTCGTCGACGACTCATGGAGTCGCGACGGGCACGGTCATTTCTGCCGTGCTCTGCATGTTACCATGCAGAACGGACTGTCTCATCCGCACCTACAAAGGCACGGTCCGGCATACAGTCTCTGAGGATTCCGGACGCTACGGTCCGGCCTTTCCTGCTGATTGCCCGTCCGCACCGGATTTTCACTGCCACCTTCTTCGGCCGCATCAGCCTAGTGGCGAGTACCGGTGCATCAACCGGGTGTCCCAGCATATAGCCAGATTTGTTCTCGGAACTACGGTGGTCCTTCACCATAGTTACGGCCGCCGTTTACCGGGGCTTCGGTTCGCAGCTTCGGGCCGAAACCCTAACCGCTCCCCTTAACCTTCCGGCACCGGGCAGGCGTCAGACCCTATACGTCGTCTTGACGACTTAGCAGAGTCCTGTGTTTTTAGTAAACAGTCGCTTGGGCCGATTCTCTGCGGCCCGGGCAGGCTTACCACGCGAGGTGTTCACCCACCCGGGCACCCCTTATCCCGAAGTTACGGGGTCATTTTGCCGAGTTCCTTAGCCAGAGTTCTCTCGAGCGCCTTGGGATTCTCTCCCCACCCACCTGCGTCGGTTTACGGTACGGTCAGCCTGTGAACTGGCCTAGAGGTTTTTCCTGGCAGTCAGCTTATTCCCCTTTTGTGGGCCTTGTGGCCCTCCGCATCAGCTCTCGGGATTGGCCGGGCGGATTTGCCTACCCGACCTCCGTACAGCCTTGCACCCGGACATCCATCACCGGATGGGGATTCACCTCTGCGTCACCCCGTGGCTCATAACGCGCACAGACTGGTGCAGGAATGTTGACCTGCTTCCCATCGGCTACGCCTTTCGGCCTCGCCTTAGGATCCGACTGACCCTGAGCGGATTAGCCTTCCTCAGGAACCCTTGGGTTTTCGGCGTGAGGGTTTCCCACCCTCATTATCGCTACTCGTGCCGGCATCATCACTTCCATGCAGTCCACCATGCCTTCCGGCATGGCTTCAGCCCGCATGGAACGCTCCCCTACCGCTGCAGCGATCCGCAGACCGCTACAACCCGAAGCTTCGGCGCCTGGCTTGAGTCCCGTGAATTATCGGCGCGGATTCACTTGACTGGTGAGCTGTTACGCACTCTTTCAAGGAATGGCTGCTTCTAAGCCAACCTCCCAGTTGTCTAAGCAAATCCACATCCTTTATCACTTAGCCAGGACTTGGGGACCTTAGCTGTCGGTCTGGGTTGTTTCCCTCTCGTCACTGGAGCTTATCCCCCAGCAGCTGACTCCCGCGCAGCATGTGACCGGCATTCGGAGTTTGGTTGGGTTTGGTAACCGGGTAAGGCCCCTAGCCCATCCAGTGCTCTACCTCCGGCACACTCATAACGCGAGGCGATACCAAAATATCTTTCGGGGAGAACCAGCTATCAGGTGGTTTGATTAGCCTTTCACCCCTACCCACAGCTCATCCGAGAAGTTTTCAACCTTCACCGGTTCGGTCCTCCACGGAGTGTTACCTCCGCTTCAACCTGGCCATGGGTAGATCACCACCCTTCGGGTCTGCGCCACGCAACTAAGTCGCCCATTTCGGACTCGCTTTCGCTACGCCTTCGGGGGGTTTCCCCTTAAGCTCGCTACGTAGCAGCAACTCGCCGGCTCATTATGCAAAAGGCACGCAGTCAGTCATACCGACCCGAAGGCCGGTCGACCTCCTACCGCTTGTAGGCACACGGTTTCAGGTTCTATTTCACTCTCCGTCAGGAGTCCTTTTCACCTTTCCCTCACGGTACTGGTTCGCTATCGGTCTCGAGCGAGTGTTTAGCCTTACGAGATGGTCCTCGCGAATTCATGCAGGATTTCTCGGGTCCCGCATTACTTGGGAGACTGCCGCGGGAGAGCGAATCGCTTTCGCCTACAGGACTTTCACCTTCTCTGGGTCACCTTTCCAGGATGATTCGGCTAGCGATCGCCTTTGTGACTCCCGGAAGCCGCTGCAACGGCCTCCTCGCAGTTCCCTCGACCCCGATGTGGCAACGCTTGCAGGCTTGCACCACACCGGTTTGGGCTGTTCCGCTTTCGCTCGCCGCTACTCACGGAATCGCGGTTGCTTTCTCTTCCTCCGGGTACTGAGATGTTTCAGTTCCCCGGGTTGGCCTCCACCGACCTATGAATTCAGTCGGCGGATACCGCGCGATGAAGCGCGGGGGTTGCCCCATTCGGAAATCCCCGGATCAAAGCTTGTTTGCAGCTCCCCGAGGCTTATCGCAGCTTACCACGTCCTTCTTCGCCTGCTCGAGCCAAGGCATCCACCGTGCGCCCTTTGTAGCTTGACCAAAATCCTCGAGAGAGGTTTTCGGCTTTGCTATTAGGACAGACACTTCAATTGTCAAAGAGCGGGCCCCGATGCGTTTTCGAGGAATCATCAAGATACGCTTTCGGGCCGGCTCCGTCAACGTTTGGTCGACTTCGAGAGCGGAACATCAACTCCCTGGAGCGCCCGCGAACGTGGACCCGAAAAGCCGCGCCACCGCGCGCATCGAGTCTCTTGATCTGACCCGGAAGATACCGTTTTCCGGTGCCGCCGGCCACGAAGAGCGTCGGTCACGAAGGGTCGTCGGGGCGAACCCACACGCCGCAACTCGAAGAGGGTCGGTACGACCACGTACTAACTTCCCAACCTCTTGCCTGACTGCACTATAGCGAGTCGGATTCGGCCAGAGCCGCCCAGCGCGCCCGAATCGCCTCGACCAGCTCCCCGGGGGCCTCGATCTGGGGCGAAGCGCCGGATCCCCGGATGTAAACGCGCCGCGTGTAGGGGAAGGCGGCCCGGATCCGGGGATCCCCGAGCGGTTCCATGTTCCCGTGGTGGCTCCCGCGAACGATCAGGATCGGCACCGGGTTCCGCCCCTCCGGCATCGCGAAGTCGACGGCGAGCCACGAGCGGAGCGAGGCCACCAGCTCCTCCGGGTCCTGGCGGCGCAGGAGGAGGTCGTAGAAGTCCACCAGCCACGCCTCACGGCGCATGAAGAAGTCATCGAACCAGTGGCCGACCAGCACGGCGGCGTACTCCCCCATCGAGGGACGACCGCTCTGGTCCCACCCCTGGAGGAACCGCCCCCAGAAGGAAGCCTCCTCGTTCGTCCACGCCAGGTGGGGCTCGATCAGGGTGAGCGACGAGAACCGCTCGGGATGTTTGAGCGCGGCGGCGATCGCGATCCGGCACCCGAGCCCCGCCGCCACGACGTCGGTCCGCTCCACGTCGAGCGCGTCCAGGACGCGCAGCAGATCGTCCCGGTGGGCCTCGACCGAGTAGTCCCCGTCCTCCGGCGCCTCCGACCGGCCCTGGCCGCGCGGATCGTAGCGGATCAGCCGATGCCCGTCGCGGAGGAGGGGGAGCACCCGGAACCAGGTGGAGGCGTCACCGGCCCACTCGGGCACGAGCACGATCGGCGCTCCCGCGCCGTCGACCTCGTAGTAGAGCTCGGGCGGGGCGGACTGGGCGGCCGCGGGCACGGGCACGGGAAGGACCGCCAGGGCCAGGAGCATGAGGGACGCCCGCATCACGAAGCCGTGAAGGTGGTCGGGGCCTTCCGTCCGCGGAGCGCCCCCCGCAGGGCCGACCGGGCGGCGTGGTAGCCGCACATGCCGTGGACGCCCCCACCGGGCGGGGTCGAGGACGAGCAGAGGTACAGACCCGGCAGCGGCGTCGCGTAGGGGTCCCGTCGGAGGAGCGGCCGGGCGAACGTCTGACGGAGGTCCTGGAGCCCACCGTTGATGTGGCCGCCGACCAGGTTGGCGTTGTGGGCCTCGAGCGCGGCCGGGTCCATCACGTGCCGGGCCAGGATCCGGTCCCGGAACCCGGGCGCGAACCGCTCGACCTGACGCTCGATCGCCTCCGTCATGTCGACCGTCGAGCCGTTGGGCACGTGACAGTAGGCCCACGCGACGTGCTTCCCGACCGGGGCCCGGTCTGGGTCGAACAGGGTCGGCTGGGCGAGGAGGACGAACGGCCTGTCCGGGTGCCCGCCGCGATCGACGAGGCCCTCGCCGGCCTGAATCTCCTCGGCCGTCCCGCCCACGTGGACCGTCCCCGCCCGGGCGCACTCGGCCGCGCGCCACGGGATGGGCCCGTCCAGCGCCCAGTCCACCTTGAAAGCGGCCGGCCCGTACCGGAAGCGGGCCAGGCCCTGCCGGTAGCCCGGTGGCAGGCGCTCGCCGGCGATCCGGAGGAGCTGCCGCGGGGTGACGTCGAGCAGGGTTGCCGCCGCCGGTGGCAGGTCGTCCAGCGACTCGATCCTGCGCCCGGTCACGATCTCGCCGCCACGCTCGCCCAGCATGGAGATCATCGCGTGCGCCAGCCGGTCGGACCCGCCCCGCGGGAACGGCCACCCGACCCGATGGGCGACGATCGAAAGCACGAGGCCGATTCCCGCCGTGAGGGGACGGTCGAGCGCGGTCATCGAGTGGGCGGCCACGCCGGCCCACAGGGCGGCTGCCCTCTCGCCACGAAAGCGCCGGCCCACCGCCTCGGCCGAGCGCAGGGCGAGGAGCCCGAACCGGGCCATCGCGAGGGGATGACGGGGAAGCCGTAGCGGCGGAGCCAGGACCTCCTTTTCGATGTCCGGCCACGCCTCGACGAGCGGCCCCAAGAGAGAGAGCCACGCGTCCCCGTCGGGTCCCAGTCCTTGGGCGGTCGCGTCGATCGACCGCTCGAGGAGGACCGCGCCGCCGTCGGGAAGCGGGTGCGCGAGCGGGGCGTCCGGGTGGATCCACTCGAGCCCGTGCTCCTCCAGCGGCAGCGAGCGGAAGAAGGGGGACGCGGCGGCCATGGGATGGATCGCCGAGCAGATGTCGTGGCGGAACCCCGGACGGGTGAGCTCGGCCGTCCGGAGACCCCCACCTGGTTCCGGTTCGGCCTCGTAGATCCGGACCCCGTACCCGGCCCCGGCCAGGACGAGCGCCGCCGAGAGCCCGTTCGGGCCGGAGCCCACGACGACCACGTCCGGGCGCGACTGCCCATGGCCGTTGCGCTTGGGGATCACGATGTCGCGCACGGCGGGACAGTATAGCGCCCCGGCCCCGCTCACTCGACCGCGGCGCCGCCGAGCGACCGCGATCCATCCCCCTGGTAGACCCAGCGGAACGTGGGACATCCGCTGCGGGCGCCCGGGCAGTAGTAGCTCACCATCTGGAGCTTGGCATAGCGCCCGTCGGCGGTCCGCACGGCGTAGACGCGTGGCCGGGCGGTCAGGACGTGGCTCGTGAAGCCGTAGTCGTACCAGCCGTCCAGGTCGGGCTGGACGCTGTCGCGGCCGGCCGCGGTTCCGCGATAGCCGGTCGCGGGCGCCACGGCCACGCCCCCGAAGGGCACCTCGCCCAGGTCGACGACGCCGCCCCGGCCGGGGAACCCATCGCCCCCGTTGACGAGGATTCGGCTCCGCAGAAAGGCCAGGTCCCACTCGAGCGGACCGGGGCGCTCGACGAGCGAGCCCCGCGAGAAATCGAAGAAGCGCCAGTCTCGCTCGTGAGTGGCATCGACGGTCGTGAGCCGCGGCCCGACCAGGTCACGGGCGAGCTCGGCCGGCCGGGCCGGGCTCGGCGCGTATTCCGGCGGCCGCGGGCGGTCGAGGGAGCCGGCTACGAAGACGACCGCGCCGATCAGGAGGAGGACGACGATCGCCGCGGCGACGACGAGCTGGCGATCCGCGGGAAGACGGATGGGCATCGGGCCTCAAGCCTCGCCCTGGAGGCGCCCGGGATCAAGCCGCGGAGGGCCTACTCCCGGATCCGCTCGAGCCGACCTGCCGCCTTGGCGAGGGGTCGCGCCCGACGGTCGATGTCCGCCCACGGGTCGTCCTTCCGGCCCAGCCGCCGGAACAGGTTGGCGATCGTGGTGGAGCGGGGCCGGGCACGGCCCAGCTCGGACCAGTCGAGCGGGGTCGCCACCGGAGCCCCCGGCAGGGCGCGGACCGCGTACGGGGCGACTCCCGTCTGGGCGTAGGCGTTCCGCCCGGTGTCGACGTAGACCCGCCCGCCCCGCTTGGCCTTGCGGTGCTCGACGGTCAGGTGGTCCGGGCGGCGGGCGACCAGGAGCTCCGCGCAGCCGCGGGCGAACGCGCGGACCGCGTCGAAGTCGGCGCTCCGGTCGAGCGGAACGGTGACGTGAAGGCCCCGCGACCCGGTCGTCATCACGAACGGCACGAGGTCCAGCTCCTCCAGCAGCTCGCGCATCCGGCGGGCGCCTTCCCTGACCGGCCCGAAATCGTCGCCGGAGGGGTCGAAGTCGAAGATCAGCCGGTCCGGCCGCTGGGGCCGGTCGATAAGGGAGAGCCAGACGTGGGGCGTGATGCACGCCTGGCTCGCCAGGTAGACCAGCGCGGCCGGCTCCTCGGCGATCATCATCTCCAGGGTCCCGCCCTCCTTCTCGACCTCCGCCCTCCGGATCCAGTCCGGGAAGTAGTCGGGGACGTCCTTCTGGAAGAAGGACTCGCCCTCGATCCCGTCCGGGTAGCGGAGCATCGAGATCGGCCGACACTTCAGATGAGGCAGCATCGTCTCGGCGATCCGCGCGTAGTAGCCGGCCAGGTCGGCCTTGGTGATTCCGTCGTCCGGGAAGAGGAGCTTGCCGGGGCTCGACACCGGGACGGCCCGGCCGCCCACCTCGAGCTCGAGGGCCTTCGCCTTGCCCATCAGGGCCGCTCCCGGACGACGTCCCTGGGGTCCTTGTCCCGGCGCAGCCCCAGAAAGCGGGGATGCCGCAGCTTGCCGTCGGACGTCCACTCGGTGAACCCGACCTCGGCGACCAGCTTCGGGCTCGCCCAATGGACACCTTTCCGCGCGATCCCATCCGGGTCGGCGAAAGGCGGGGTCTTCCGCTCCATGGACGACAGACGGCGGCTGAGGTCGCGCAGGGTCTGGTCGTCGTATCCCGTCCCGACCTTGCCCGCGTAACGGAGCTCCCCGCCGTCGTAGACGCCGACCAGGAGCGCACCCAGCCCGACCCGCCCGCCCTGCGGCTCGGTCCACCCGCCGACCACGAACTCCTGGCGCGCCACGCATTTGAGCTTGAGCCAGTCCCTCGATCGCCGCTGGACGTAGATCGAGTCGGCCCGCTTGGCGATCAGTCCCTCCCACCCCTTGCGGCACGCCTCTGCCAGATACGCCTCGCCTTCCGCATTCCGGTGCGTGGAGAAGCGGAGCGGACCCTCGAACTCGATCGTCCGCTCGAGGAGGGCCTTCCGGTCCCGCAGGACGAGCCGCGTCGTGTCCCGCCCTTCCAGGTGGACGATGTCGAAGGCGTAGTAGGTGACGGGAACGCTCGAACGAAGCGCCTTGCCCGGGTCGGCGATCTTCATCCGCTGCTGGAGGCGGGAGAAGCTCGTCACGCGGCCGCGGAAGGCGACGACCTCACCGTCCACCACGAAGTCGCGTGTCTTCTGCGCGGCGAAAGCCTCGACCAGCTCAGGATAGAAGGCGTTCTGGCTCTTCCGGTTGCGCGAGAGGAGGCGGACTCGGGCCCCGTGTCGGAAGACGAGACACCGCACTCCGTCCAGCTTGGGCTCGTAGATCCAGCCTTCGTCCGAGAAGGGCTCGTCGGTCAGGGTCGCGAGCATGGGCTGGATCCACTCCGGATGCTTCCGCTTCCGGAGCTTCCGCCTGGCCTCGTCCGGGAGCGGCGCGAACGGATCCTTCATCCGCCCTCCTCTTCGGCGACCTCCTCGACCGTGCGACCGGAGAGGACGGACTCGGGCTCGGTGCTGGCCGGGTTCCGGCGCGCGTCGGCCTCCGCATCGTCCATCTTGACGAGGAGCCACCGCTCGTCCTTGCCCTTGCCGATCCGGGTCAGCGCGTAGCCGCCGCGCAGCTTCTCGCCATCCAGCCACACCGTGAGGTGCCCCCCGGCGAGCGCCTCGGAGACGGGAACCTCGTCACCGTCGTCGTCCTCGGTCAGGTTCCGGTACGTCCCCCGGTCCCAGACGATCACCGCCCCCGCCCCGTACTCCCCGCCCGGGATCACGCCCTCGAAATCGTGGTAGTCGAGAGGATGGTCCTCGGTCGGCATCGCCAGGCGCTTGTCCTTGGGATTCGTGGACGGCCCTTTGGGAACCGCCCACGACTTCAAGACCCCATCGGCTTCCAGCCGGAAGTCGTAGTGGAGCGACCGGGCGGCGTGCTTCTGGATCACGAAGCGCCGGCCCGCCTTCCGGCGGCCCTTGCCGCTGGGCTCGCGGGTCCTCCCGAAATCGCGCCTCTTCCGGTAGGTCTCGAGGGGATCCCTGGCCATCGAGGAGTGATACCCCTCAGATCCGTTCCCGGCGCAGAAGCTGCGCGTTGATGGCCACGATCACCGTGCTCGCCGACATCAAGACCGCGGCGACGGCGGGCGCAAGCAGAATGCCGTAACCCGCCAGAACCCCGGCGGCGAGCGGAATGGCGACAATGTTGTAACCCGCCGCCCACCACAGGTTCTGGACCATCTTCCGATAGCTCGCCTTGCTGAGCTCCACGATCCGCGCGACGTCGCGCGGGTCGCTCCGGACGAGGACGACGTCGCCCGCTTCGACCGCGACATCGGTTCCCGCGCCGATGGCCATCCCGACCGTCGCTGCCAGGAGGGCGGGAGCATCGTTTACGCCGTCCCCGACCATGGCGACCCGCCTCCCCTGACGCTTCAGCTCTTCGATCTTCTTCACCTTGTCTTCCGGGAGCACCTCCGCGAAGACGGTATCGATCCCGAGCTCGCGCGCCACGGCGTCGGCGACCGCGCGCGAGTCACCCGTCAGCATCACGACCTCGATACCGTTCTCGTGCAGCCGCCGAACCGCCTCGGCGGACTCCGGTCGGATCGCGTCGGCAATGGCGAACACGGCGAGAGCGCGGTCGTCTTCGACGAGGTAGACCGCCGATTGACCCTTCGAAGCGGCCTCTGAAGCCGCGTCGGCCAGCTCCTGGACGGGCGAGACGCCCAGCTGCCGGAGCAGGTTGGGACCTCCGACCTCCAACACACGTCCGCTGACGCGCGCACGAACGCCATGCCCGGGAATGGCCTCGAAGCCATCCGCGACGGGTACCTGGAGTTCTCGATCTTCAGCACTGGCGAGGATCGCCCGGGCGATGGGATGCTCGGAGTCGCGCTCGACGGCCGCGGCGAGGCGCAGCGCATCCGTCTTGTCCACGCCCGATGCCGCGCGCATCGACACGACCCGGTGCTCACCGAGGGTGAGCGTCCCCGTCTTGTCGAACACGACCGCGTCCAGCTTTCTCGCCTCCTCCAGCCCGCGACGGTCGCGCACGAGGAGCCCGTTGCGAGCACCCAGCGTCGTGGAGATGGCGATGACGAGTGGAATCGCCAGGCCGAGCGCGTGCGGACACGCGACGACGAGCGTCGAGACCACGCGCTCGACGACAAACGAGGCTTCCGCACCGAGGGCGAGCCACGCGACGGCCGTGATCACACCCGCGGCAACCGCGACCAGCGTCAGAAAGAATGCGGCCCGATCGGCAAGCGCCTGAGCCCGCGAGCGTGACGTCTGCGCCTGCTCGACCAGCCGCATGATGCCGGCGAGGGCCGTGTTCTCGCCTGTCTTCGTGATCTCGACCCGCAACGATCCCTCGCCGTTGGACGTGCCCGCGATCACCGCATCGCCTTCCCCCTTTGGCACGGGACGCGACTCGCCGGTAATCATGGCTTCGTTGACGGAGCTTCCGCCGCTGCGGACGATGCCGTCAGCGGGGATGCTGGCACCCGGCCGGAGGAGCACGAGGTCCCCGTTACGAAGCGCGTCTACCGGCACCTCCTCGATTCGTTCGCCCACAAGCCGCTCGGCGGTGGCGGGCAGCAGCCTCGCCAGCTCCTTCAGCGCTCCCTGGGCCTGGAAGATCGAACGCATCTCGATCCAGTGGCCGAGCAGCATCACCGTCACCAGGGTGGCCAGCTCCTCCCAGAGCGGCATGCCCGGGAATCCCAGCGTAACGGCGGCGCTGAACACGAAGGCCACGCTGATCGCGAGCGCGATCAGCGTCATCATGCCGGGCAGGCGGGCCTTCAGCTCGCGGACGGCCCCCTGCAGGAACACGCGGCCACCGTACAGGAACACCGCGGTGCCGAAGACGGGCGCGATCCATTCGGATCCCGGGAAGGCGGGCGCATGCCAGCCCGTGAGCTGGGGCAGCATGTGCCCCCAGACGAGCGTCGGGATCGTGAGCGCGAGAGCGACCCAGAACTTGTCGCGGAACATCTCGACCGAGTGGCCGGCGTGCTTGTCGTGACCTCTTCCATGGCCTTGCGCGTGAGGCTCGGCGTGCCCGGGATGCGGAGGCTTCGCCGAAGGCTCTTCATCCGAGCGGGCTGGGGCGGGATGCGTGTGGTGATGGTGCTCGTTCATGGGTTTCCGTCGGCCATCATACACGCATTCATGACGGGAGCACGTAGCGCCGCCAGACGGCCGGCAGATTTCCTACGGATCCCAGGGGGCTTGACAGGGCCGGGTTGATCAGTGTATATACATCTACATGACGACGCCTCTCATGGACCTTCCCTGCTTCTCGGCGAACCTGCGCCGGGCCAGCCGTGCGGTCGGGCGGCTCTACGGATCGGAGATCCGGAAGAGCGGGCTGGAGCCGACCCAGTTCACTCTGCTCGCGGTCCTCGCTCGGCTGGACGAAGCGATGCAGCGGGAGCTGGCCGAAAAGCTCGCCATCGACTCCACGACGCTGACCCGGACGCTCGACCGGCTCGAGGAACGGGGCTGGGTCACCTCCCGCCCCGGCGAAGACCGTCGCGAGCGCTGGATCCGCCTCACGCCGCGGGGAAGGCGTCGCTTCGCGGCGGCCGTTCCCCAC
>Ga0302046_10004141_pt1 | contig 12920 bp, 9 predicted proteins | sample RVTome_11_FD_200261 | JGI IMG/M metagenome (GOLD analysis project Ga0302046, IMG submission 200261) | Soil microbial communities from uranium-contaminated site in the Upper Colorado River Basin, Wyoming, United States - RVT147D111 (version 2) ...
TCAACGGCACCAGCGATCCGTTCACGGTCCACCCCGGCTCGTTCAGCCGACTCCAGATCGTGGTCCCGGGCCAGGCGCCCCTCCCCGGCAGCATCTCGGGGTTGACGGGTTCGCCGGCGTCGCAGGGCGCCGGAACGCCCTTCTCCGTCACGGTCTACGCGACGGACAACTGGTGGAATCCGGTATCGAGCGGCGACAACGTCCGCGTCACCTCCAGCGACGCGGGGGCCAGCACGCCCGTGACCGGCGCCATGACGAGCGGATCGCGCCAGTTCAGCATCACGCTCAATACCGTCGGCGCGCAGACGCTGACCGTGAACGACCAGACGAACGGCTCGATCACGAGCATGACGTCCGCGTCGATTTCGGTGACGCCCGCGGGCGCGCACCACTTCGCGTTCCAGACGATAACGGGACCGCTGACGGCCGGGTCGCCGGTCACGGCGACCATCCAGGCCGTCGACTCCGGCAACAACCTGGTCCCGAACTACGCCGGTGACGCCAACCTCTCCGCGAATACCGGTCTCAACAGCATCTCTCCGTCCCAAATCACCTTCGCCAACGGCGTCTGGATTGGACCGATCACGTTCTTCGGCGCGGGGGGCGCGGTCTCGCTCTCCTGCTCGGACTTCTCCTCGCCGCCGCACACGGGCACCAGCAACTCGTTCGCCGTGAACCCCGGCCCCTTCGCCGGGCTCCAAGTCATCCTCCCCGGCGAGACGCCGCAGGGCGGCACCGCGGACGGCAAGCAGGGCGCGCCCACGAACCAGACGGCGGGCACGCCGTTCACGCTCACGCTTCGTGCGGTCGACGCCTATTGGAATCTCGTTTCGGGCATAAACGACCGCGTCGCGCTCACCAGCACCGACGCCTTCGCCGGCATGCCGGCCGAATCGACGCTGGCGAACGGCCAGCTGCTGCTTCCGGTGACGCTCTACAAGTCGGGGGCGCAGACGATCACGGCCACCGACGCCGACAACGGCTCCATCACGGCCAATACCTCCAGCGCGGTCACGGTGAACGGCGGCACCTTCGCGAAGGTGCTGGTGCTGGCCCCCGGCGAGTCGCCCGCGCCGGGCACCGCCAGCGGACGCACCGGCACGGCGACCGACCAGTCGATCAACTACGCCTTCACCGTCACGGTGCTCGCCACCGACGCGTGGTGGAACCCGGTGGGCGGGGCCACGGATCTGGTCCGCATCACCAGCAACGACCCGTTGGCGACCCTTCCCGCGGACGCGGCAATGGTGAATGGCGAGGTCGACATGGTCGTGCGCCTGGCGACGGGCGGCTTCCAGCAGATCACGGTCAGCGACGTCACCAACCCGTCCAAGACGGGAAGCACGACGCAGGTGCGCGCCATCTCGAGCGGCTTCCATCTCGAAGCCACGGTCGCGCCGTCGACCGCCCGCGCGGGCGAGCCGTTCACGCTGACGGTCAAGGTGACCAACGACGCAGGCAGCGTGATCCAGGAGGTGAACTCGTTCGTCACGGTCGTCGTGAAGAACGCCTCCAGCCAGGCGCCGGGGCGCGGCACGCTTCTGACGACCCAGTTCCAGCTGCTGCAGGGACAGCGCTCCGTTTCCGAAACCTACACCTTCGCCGAGCCGATCATCCTGGAGGCGCACGACGACGCGGGAAACAGCCCGGCGGTCACGAGCGTCATCACGATCACGCCCGGCGTGCCGGCGCTGGTCCGCCTGACCAGCGCGCCCCCCTGGGTGGGCGGCAACAAGCACGCGACGCTGAGCGCTCTGGTCGTGGACGCCTTTGAAAACGGCGTACCCGGACAGGCGATCGCGTTCGCCCACCTCTCCGGAACCGGAACGCTGACGCCGATCGACAACGTCACCGACGCCGGCGGCGTGGCGCGCGCCGACTTCCTCAGCCCGCGCAATCCGGAGCACAACATGCTCCGCGCCACGTCGGGCGCCTTGAGCAGCGACCTGGATCTCGAGGTCGCGTTCGTCGACCCGACGGCGGCCGGAGGATTCGTCACCAACTACCCGAATCCCTTCCACCCCGGCGAGGAGCCGACCACGATCGCGTACAAGCTGGACGATTTCGCCAGCGTCACGATCCGCATCTACACCCAGTCGGGAAAACTGGTGAAGCGGCTGACGTTCGATCGCGGCATGCCCGGCGGACAGGCCGGCCTGAATCAGGTGTTGTGGGATGGGAAGAACGGCAAGGGTGAGGTCGTCGCGAGCGGCGGCTACCTCGCATTGATCGAAGCCCAGGGCACGGGCGAAACGTTGCACGTCATCCGCCGCAAGATCGCGGCGGTTCGCTAGGCGAGGAGGAGCCATGATCCGCACGCATCGCCAGCTCGCGGCCGCGCTCGTGGTCGGGGCGCTCTTGATCGGTCCCGCCGCGGCGAACGCCGCCAGCGAAAACGGAGGAGCGCCGGGAGGCTGGCTGTCCTCGTACGTATCGGCCCGCGCGCTCGGGCTCGGAGGCGCCTTCGTCGGCGCCGCCGATGACGCCTCGTCGGTCATCTGGAACCCGGCCGGACTCGCCACGCTGGTTCCGAACGAGGTTCGGTTCGAAGCCGCGCGCCTTTTCGAGGACACGTCGATCAACGCATTCAATTTCGCCGTCCCGGGGAACAAGCTTCCCAGCTTCGGCCTGAGCGTCGTGTCGCTCCGCTCCGGGGAGTTCGAGCGGACGAACGAATTGAACGATCCTCTCGGCACGTTCAGCGAGAGCGAGACCGCCTACCTCTTCACGGTGGCGCGCAACGTGAACCCGCGCCTGGCGCTGGGCGGGAACGTGAAGCTGGTTCGTCAGAAGGTGGAAGACTTCGAGTCCGGCGGCGTCGGATTCGATCTGGGCGGCGTCTACGACGTCTCGCCGACGTTCCGCGTGGGCGCGTCGGTGCTGAATCTCGGCGGACCGAACATCACCCTGCGCGATTCCAAGGAGACCTATCCCGTCGAGTTTCGGGGCGGCTTCGCCGCGACGCTCTTCAACGGGCGCGGCCTCTTGACGGCCGAAGTCGACCAGGCCTCCGGCCCCGGCGTGCGCCTTCGGGGCGGCTCCGAGTACTGGGTGCAGCCGATGCTGGCACTGCGCGTCGGCTACGACGACGCGAGCGCGGGCGGCGGCATGTCCTACCGCTTCGCGGGCAACTACCAGTTCGACTACGGCGTGCTCGACCACCCGCTGGGTCTGACCCACCGCATCGGCGTGTCGTATCGCTTCGGCGGGTTCTTCGCGAGCGCGAAGGCGTCGCCCGAGATCTTCTCGCCGATGGGCGAGCGCGCGACGACCAAGATTTCCCTGAACGCGCGTACGAAATCGGAGCCGGCGTCGTGGGCGCTGACGCTCGTGAACAAGAGCGAGGAAGCGGTCCGTCGCTTCGGCGGCAAGGGCCAGCCCCCCGCCCACCTGCTCTGGGACGGCAAGGACGAAACCGGCCTGCCGCTCGCGGACGGCGTCTACACGTACACCTTGGAAGTCCACGACGCCGACGGCCGCATCATCGAGAGCCGCAAGCGTTCCGTCGAAATCTCGACCGGGGGCCCGCAGGGCTCGGTGCCGGTCATTCCGATCCAATAGCGCGCGGGGGAAATCAGGCATGAATCGAACGCAGGGCCGAAACGGCATGGGACGCGGCGCCCGGGAATGTGCGGAACGCCGCGTCGCCCGGATCCTCCTCGCGGGGATCGCCGGCGCGCTCCTTGGGAGTACCGCCGTGGCAGACGCGGGGGATGAGCGGGAAGAGGCTGCCTCGACGGTGCGGGAGGCGGGCCTTCGGTACGAACACGCCCGGCTGCTTCCCGACGCGGAGCGGATCGCGGCGTTCGACGACGTGGCCCGGGCGGCGGTGGACGCGGCCCGCGTCGGGTCGAACGACGAGAAGGCGGCGGCACGGATGCTGGCCGCGACGCTCTCCCGCGAGCACGGGGACCGCGCCGGCGAGGCGGATGCGTACCGGCGCGCGGCCGCCGGATTCGACAAGGGCCCGTTTGCCGACGATGCGGCGTTCGCCGCCATCCAGGCGCTCGAGGCCGCGGGCGAGGACGTCCGCGCGGCGAACGAATGGAAGGAGTGGTGGGAACGATACCCGGATAGCCCGCTTCGGGGCGAGGCGCTCCTGGCGCAGGCCTGGAACGCGCTTCGGCGCGGGGAGCCGGCGCTGGCCGCGAAGCAGCTCACCGCGATGACGGCGCTGCAGCCGTGGTCCGCGGGAGACGCGCGCGTCGCCCTGGCATGGGCGACGACACGCTATGCGCAGGGTCAGGTCGAGGAGGCGATGGCGCTCCTGACCAAGGACGTGACCGGGCCGGCGGCCACCTACCTCCGGGGGCTTCTCTACCGTGCGGAGGGGAACGTGCTCCGCTCGGCGGCGGCGTTCCAGGAAGTGTCCGATCGCTATCCGGACTCGCCGTTGCGCGATCCCGCGCTCCTGGGCAAGGCCGACGCCTTCCTCATCGCCCGCGACTATCGCAGCGCGGCCGAGGAGTTCCATCGCGCGGCGACGCGAGCCACCGATCCGCGCGTCGTCGCGGAGGCGGAGCTGCGGGCCGCCGGCGCCGTCTCGCTGACGGGCGCCACCGACTCCGCGCTGGTCCTTTTGCGCGGCGTGGCGGATCGCCACGTCGGAACCGACGTCGCGGCGCGCGCCCAGTTCCTGATCGGCGACGTGCTGGCGGTGCGCGGCGAGTACGCCGAGGCGATCGTGGAGCTGAACAAGGTGCTCACGTCCTACTTCCAGCACTCGGTGGCGGCCAGCGCCCAGTATCGCGTGGCGCGCTGCCTGGACGCGCTCGACCGCCCCGCCGACGCGACCGGATCCTACCAAGCGGTCGTGTCGGGGTACCCGGGCGAGCCCGAGGCGCCCGCCGCGGCCTACCTGGCGGGCGTCGGCCTGCTGAGCCAGGACCGTCCGCGGTCGGCCGCGCCCTACTTCCAAATCGTGCTCGACCGCTACGTCCCTCCGGCGGACTCCGCCGGATCGCCGGTCGCGCCGAGCAAGGAGAAGCAGGACGTCGTCGACGCGTCGCTCTGCCTGCTGCTCGAATCGTATCGCCGCGCGGGCGATCTCGGCCAGCTGGCCGGCGCCCCGCACCTGCTGTTGCAGCGGATGCCCCCCAGCCGGTCACCGTGGCGCGCGCACGCGCTCCTGATCGACGCGGACGCGATGGCCGCCATGTCGCGCCACACGGAGGCGCAGGCCACGCTGGAACGGCTGATCGCCGAGTTCCCCGATCACGCGGTCGGCGCCTCGGCCACCAAGCTGCTCGCCTGGACGTACGCGCAGCAGGGCCGGGACAGCCTCGCCATCGCGACCGAGGAACGACTGGTCGCCCGCTGGGGCGGCTCCTCCAACTCCGACGTCATGAGCGGCGCGCTGCTCGACATCGCGCACGTTCGCTTCAATCAGAAGCGGTACAAGGAGGCGGCGGCCGGTTACGACGACTTCCTCCGCCGGTTCCCCGAGCATCCGCGCCGCAATCAAGCGCGGTACCAGTCGGGGCTCGCCTACCTGCGCGTGAATCGCGCGGGGGACGCGGTCGACCGATGGGAATCGATCGTGCGCGACAGCGCGGCCGCCCCGATCGCCGAAAAGGCCTGGGCCCGCGCCGGCGACCTCTATTTCGACGCACAAAAATATAGCGAAGCGAAGCGTTGCTACCGCGGCCTGCTGGAGAACTTCGTCAATGCCGGCGCGGCGGCCCTGGCGTCACTGCGCCTGGCCCAGTGCGACTACAACGCCGGCAACGACGCGGAAGCCCTGGAGGGCTACTCGAACGTGATCCGGGACTACGCCGACAGCCCCTACGCGCGTGAAGCGCGTCGCGGCACGGAATTGGCGCTCTATCGATTGGGCAAGTCCGCGAAGGGAACGGCCACGCTGGCCGAGTTGGTCGAGAAGTACCCGACCAGCGCCTACGCCGCGGACGCGCTCTTCCAGGTCGGGAAGGGGCACTACCAGGCCAAGGAGTGGGACCAGGCGGCGGAGTCGTTCCGCCGCGTCGTGAGCCAGTTCCCCGGCAGCCAGTCGGCCGACCAGGCGCAATTCCTCCTGGCCGACGCGCTCACCAAGCGGAACGCGATCGATGAGGCGGCCCGCGCGTACGAGCAGTTCCTGGCCTTCTTCCCCGAGAGCGAGCTCCGGCCGACGGCGATCTTCCAGCTCGGCCTCCTTCGCTTCGGTTCGCAGGACTACGGCCGTGCCGCGGTCGCCTTCACGCAGGCGCTGGACGAGAGCGCGTCGGTGGAGGTTCGTTCGGCCGCCCGGTTCAATTTGGCCCTCTGCCAGCGCCAACTGGGACAGTCCGATCTCGCGTACGCCTCGCTGAAGCAGCACCGCGAGGAGTACCCGACCGACAAGCGCGCCGCGGACGTCGCGTACCAACTCGCCGATCTGGAAGAGGCCATGGGTCGCCCGGCGGACGCCGAGACGGAGCTGAAGCGGGCGCTTGACGCGGGCCCGAACGGTCCCCTTTCGATCGAGCTGCTCTTCCGTCTCGGGCGTGTCCTCGAGGCGCAGGACAACCAGAAGGAGGCCGTCCGGGCGTACGAGCGCGCGGCGGCCGCCCCCGACAAGAAAAACGCGTTTCGCCTTTCGGCGCTGGCCCGCTGCGCCGCCTACTACGAGCAGACGAAGCAGGTCGTGAGGGCGATGGATGCCTATCGCGAGATCGCCAGGAATTCCAAGGACCACGACCTCGCCGAAGCGGCGGCAGGACGCGCGTCGGAAATCGAAGCGGCCCGGAAGGGCCGCTAGCCCCCAGGACCCAGGAAAGGAACGCCGACGATGTTCGAGAATTTCGATTGGATCGGTGCCATGCGGCAGAGCCCCGTCATGGTGGTCATTCTTGTCTGCAGCGTGCTGACGCTCGGCTTCGCGATCGAACGCGCGCTCTACTACTGGAAGCGTCGCGGCAACCCGGACGGCGTGCTGGCGACGGCCGTCGTGGCGATTCGTTCCGGAAACCGCGAGGAGGCGCTTCGCGCCTGCGCGACCACCACGCATCCGGTCGGCCCTGTCGCAAGCGAGCTGATCCGCAGCTTGGATCTTCCGGCCGACGCGGCCGAGGAGAAGCTGCACATCGCGCTCAGCGAGCAGAAGCTGCAGTTCGAGCGCAACCTCGGCTTCTTGGGAACGATGGGCAACACGGCGCCCTTGATCGGCCTGCTCGGGACCGTGTGGGGCATCATGCGTGCGTTCCACGACATGGCCAGCACCGGCTCGGCCGGACCGTCGGTCGTGGCGGCGGGGATCGCGGAAGCGCTCTTCACGACGGCGGCGAGCCTCATGGTCGCCGTGCCGGCGGTGATTCTCTACAACAACTTCATCCGGCGCATGAACGTGATGCTCACGGTCGCCGAAAACCACGCCCGAACGATCCGGCTGACCGCCGCGTCGTCGAACGCGTCCACGAACGTAACCGCGCGGGCCGCCTAGCCCCGAATTCCGGAGACCGAAAGGAGACTCGCGCGTGGGACGGAAGAAACGGGGTTCGTACGGCACCGACGGCATCCACGACGTCAACATGACGCCGCTGATCGACGTGTCGCTGGTTCTGGTCGTGATTCTCATGGTGGCGACGCCGATGGCGTTTCAATCGAGCATCGCGATCCAGCGGGCGGCGCAGGCGGCCCGAAAGGCCGCGGCCGAGGCCCATGCGGAACGGATCGAGATCATGATCGTCTCGGCGGATTCCCTGACGGTGAACCGCGCCCCGGTCCCGCGCGATCGGATGGAGCTGACGCTCCGCCCGCTCCTTGAGCGCAGTGCGACCCGCATGGTCGTGGTGCGCTGCGCCGACACCGTGCCGCACGGTTCGTTCGTCGGCATCCTGGACGAGGCGAAGCGGTGCGGCGCCGCGGACATCGCCGTGGTAGGGGGCTGATATGGCGCGACGCTTTTCCGACTCCTCGGGCGGCGACATCATCGCGAAGGTCAACGTCACGCCGATCATCGACGTCTGCCTCGTGCTGGTGATCATCCTCCTGGTCACGGCGCCGCTCCTGACCGCGGCCGATCTCCCGATCGACCTTCCGCAGGCGCGCACGCGGGAAGCCGAGGACGAACGGAACGTGAGCATCACGCTGGGCTCGGACGGATCGCTGGCGGTGGACGAGGAGCGCGTGTCGCCGGAGGCTCTTCCGGCCGTGCTCCGCGCGCGCCTGGCGGAACCCGGAAACGCTGACGTGCTGGTCGTCGTGCGGGCCGATTCCGGCGCGCCGTACGGCCGGATTAAGGAACTGCTCCATCAAACGCGCGCGGTCGGCGCCCAGCGCGTCGCCATCGCGACCCGACAGAAGACGGAGGTGCTCCCGTGACCGCCGCCACGCTACGACTCGACTCCGAGTTGGCCGGGCGGAGAACCCGATGGACCATGACGACGAGCGCGGTCATCCACGCGCTCCTGTTCGCCTGGGTTTTCCTGCAACCGCCGGTCAGCGCCGAGTTGGCTCCGATCACCGAGATCACCTATCTCGAGCCCGGGGATCTGCAGGGCACGCCGGAGCCCGCCCCGAAGGCTGCGCCCGCGCAGGAGGCGCGCTCCGGCGCGGCGTCGCGGTCCACGAGCGAGGCTCGCTTCCAGCGGGAAGCGTTGCAGGGGGACGTCACGCTCCAACCGATGTCGCGCGACGTCACGGCCGACCGATTGGAGGCGCGCCTGAGCGCGATGCAGCAAACGGCGATGCTGGCCCCGGCGGGGACCGGCACGACGGTGATCCCGGCGTCGCTCTTCGGATCGGGCTCGGCGCCGATGGGCGGCTCGGGCGGAGGACCTGCGGTGTCGCTGAACCGCGGAGGATCGGGCGGAAGCCCCCTTCCCCTGACGCGCGGGGGATCGGGCGGCGCGGGCATCGCGCCCTCGGCCCTTCCGGCGTCCAAGGGCGGCGCGGGCGGAGGCGCTCCGGCCGCGGCCGACATGGGCGAACGCGCCGCGCGCCGCACGGTGGCCGGAGCGTCGTTGGCGGGACCGATCGCGGACCGGAAGGTGCTGGGAAGCGTGGTTCCGGTCTATCCCGATTGGGCCAAGCGCGAAGCGGTCGAGGGATCGGTGACGCTCTACTTCGTGGTGCTGCCGGACGGCGCCGTGAAGGAGAACATCGTGGTCCAGAAGACCGCGGGCTTCGGTGATTTCGATGAAAACGCCCGAACGGCGCTGCGCGGGTGGAAGTTCGAGCCGCTCCGCGCCGGTCGCACCGGCGAACAATGGGGAACGATCACGTTCCGCTTCCGTCTGCGGGATGTCGGCTAAGGGGGATTCGATGCGGATCATGGAGCGCTGGGTTGGAAGGGTCGTCGCCGTCGTGGCGGCAGGATCGCTCGTGGCGGGCGTAGCCGCCGGCAACGCGGCGACCGCGCCCGCGGACAGCGGCTATACGATCAAGGGCGGACAGGAGCGGACCGATCTGAAGACCCTTACGGTCGAGGGCGAGGATCGGGTCCACGTCGTCGTGGAGCGGCCGGCGCTGGCGCTGGCGCTTGACCCCACGAAGGTCGAGGGTCTGCTGACAGGCGACGCGCGCGACGTCCTGGACCGGGTGCCGCCGGATCTCATGACCGCGTACCTCGCCAGCTCGGCGCAGGAGCGGACGCCCTACTCCGGACGGCCGTGGCTCGGTCAATTCGCCTCGGGCGCCGTGGCGCGCTTCCATCCCGAGGTGAAGGGGGCGGATCGCTGGCGGTTGGTGGTAGCCGATTCGCGGGGCCAGACGGTGACCTCGTTCGAGGGCAAGGGAACGCCGCCGAAGGAGATCGTCTGGGACGGAAAGGCCGCCGCCGGCGCTTACGTGACGCCGGGCGTGACCTACTCCTACGTCTTCGAGGCCAAGGACAAGGCCGGGAACAAGCGGAATTTCGTCGGAGAGGGGTTCAGCGTCAGCGCCTATCGCCTCGACGGCGCCGACGGCCCGACGCTCGCGTTCTCCGGCCTCGAGATCGCGAAGGGCTCTGCGACGTCGCCCTACGGCGCCGCCGGCGCGACCCGCGGAACGCCGACCATCCTCCTCGAGGCGGCGTCCTGGCTGAATCAATCGCCGCACGTGACCCGGGTCGTTCGGGTCACGGCGACCGGCCGATCGGCGGAGCAGGCGCGATCGCTCGCCAACCAGGTCACCACGGCCCTCGCGGCGCATACGATCGGAGACCCCGCACGAATCCAGGCGGTCCCGGTCGTGGCGACCGATGCGCCGGACGGCGGTACGGTCCACATTACGCTGTCCGGGCCGACCCTGAAGCCCGCCCGCCTATCCGGCGCCAACGGAACGACCGCCGCCAGCGCGGGGTCGAAGGCGAAGGGCGGCAAGCAGACGTCCCGAACAAAGTCCTCGAAGTAGTCAACGAGCGCCGGCCGCGGTGGGCCGTGATGGGCGATCGCGGCCGGTTCATTGCCCGGTTGCCATTTTCGCCCATTTCGTACAATATATTGGTATGAGTACACCGGTCTTGTCGGCACCTGCCAAGGTGGACCGGGCGACGCAGGCAGAGACATCTCGACTCACCCCACGCGGCCCCGGACGAAATACCACCCAAGAGACCCTGCAACGCGTTGCGAAAGAGACGGTTGCACCAGCGAAGCTGGTCATCGCCTCGCATCGCGAACCCTACCAGCACGTCCGACGCGACGGCGTCATTCGGGCCGTCCGCAGCGCCGGCGGCCTTGCTTCCGCGCTCGATTCGATCGCCCAGGCGACCGGCGCCACGTGGGTCGCGCTGGGATCCGGTAACGCGGACCGCGAAACCGCCGACGCCGATGGCCGCGTTGCCATGCCCCCGGGCAAGGAGCGCTACTCGCTTCAGCGGCTCTGGGTCGATTCCGACGGGGTGCTCGACGCCTACCGGCGCTTCGCGAACGGATGTCTTTGGCCGCTTTGCCACGCCGTTTACGTCCGGCCCCACTTCGATCGGGATCAGTGGGAGGCGTACCGCGACGTGAACCGGAAATTCGCCGAAGCCGTGCTTCGCGCGGTCGGGGACGAACCGGCGATCGTGTTGTTGCAGGACTATCAACTGGCGCTCGCGGCGCGCATGCTGCGCGACGCGAAGCCCGACCTCTCGCTCGTTCTCTTCTGGCACATCCCCTGGCCGAACGCCGAGGTCTTCCGGATCCTCCCTTGGAAACACGAACTGCTCGACGGCCTGCTCGCCACGGACCTGATCGGATTCCATATCAACTACCACGGGTTCAACTTCATGGAGACCGTGGCGCGTGAGCTGGAAGTGCACGTCGATCGCGAGCGCTCGGCCCTGAAGCGCCGCGGGCACCGCACGTACGTGCGCTCCTACCCGATCGCGCCCGACGCGCTGGAGATCGCCCGCACGGCCGACATGCCGGCGACGAAGCAGGCGGCGCTCGACCTGCGTCGCGAACTCGGCCTGGGAGACGCGCGCGTGATCCTGGGCGTCGACCGGCTCGACTACACGAAGGGGATTCCGGAACGGCTGGATGCGTTCGAGCGCCTCCTGGAGCAGCGGCTCCCCGGCTCGGACAACGTCGTGATGGTGCAGATCGGCGTGCCCAGCCGCGTCGACCTCCAAGACTATCAGGCGCTGCAGTCGGTGGTCTCGGAGCGCGTGGACCAGATCAATGCCCGCTTCGGATCGCCCGGTAGCCCGGTCATACACCTGATCATCGACAGTCTCGGCTTCGACGATTTGATCCCGTACTACGTCCTGGGGGACGTCATGGCCGTCACGCCGCTTCATGACGGCATGAACCTGGTCGCGAAGGAATACGTGGCGGCGCGCCTGGAGGACGACGGGGTGTTGGTGCTAAGCCCCTACGCCGGGGCGGCGCGGGAGCTGGAGCACGCCATCCAGGCGAACCCGTACGACATCGACACGCTGGCGCTGGCGCTCTCCCGCGCCCTCACGCTCGACCGGGAAGCGCAGCGCGTCCGGATGCGACCCCTGCGCGAGGTCGTCGCCTCGCACAACATCTACGACTGGGGCCGGGCGCTCTTCCGCGATATCAGACGCCTCCATCTCACCCCCGAGGTCCGGACCGCCCGAGAATCGGTGTGACGGCCGAGCCCCTGTTCGGGCGATCGGCCCGCTCCGCACTCGATGCCATCGTCGCGGCGGACGGCGGCCGCCTGCTCGTCGCGCTCGACTGCGACGGCACGCTCGCCCCGATCGTCCCGCGGCCCCAGGACGCGCGGGTCCCCGCCGCCACCCTCCGATCGATCGCGCGTTGCGCCTCTCTGCCGGGAGTCACCGTGGCGATCGTGAGCGCCCGCGTTCCAAGCGAGCTGCGCGCGCTGGTTCCCCTGAAGGGGGTTCGCCTCGTCGGAATCTACGGGCTGGCGGACCGGGCGATCCCGAGCGGCACGCGCGCCCGGTGGCGGCGCCGCGTCCGGCGGTTGGAGCGGACCGCAACGGCCGCCTTCGACGGCATTCGCGGCGCCTGGCTGGAGCGGAAGGGCCTTGCCCTGGCGGCGCACGATCGCGGCGTGCGCGATCCGGGCGAAGCGCGCCGGTTCGCGCGCGCCGTACGCGCGGTCCGGAGGGAGGCGACGCGCCTTGGGCTCCGGGCCACGGGGGGCCGGCGCGTAATCGAGTTCATTCCGCGCGAGGCCGGAAAAGACGCCGCCGTTCGGCGCCTGATTCGATCGAGCAGGGCGCGGCGCGCGGTCTATTTTGGAGACAGCCCCGGAGACGACCCCGTATACCTGCTCCTGCGCCGCCGCGGGTTGCTCCGGAAGGGGCTGGGCGTGCACGTCGGCGCGGGGCCGACGCGCGCGGGCCACCGCGTCCGCGCCCTGGCGGATGTTCGCCGCTTCCTGGACCACCTGTGCGACGCGCGGGCACAACGCCTCCGAAGGGCGGCTTGACCACTCCCCATCGTCCGTCGATGATCTCCCCGTGACCAAGCAATCCGGCGGCGGAGCCGAGCACCCGGCCGACGCCGAGCGCCTGGCGACCTTCGTATTCTCGCGGTTCGAGC
>Ga0302046_10004142_pt1 | contig 12918 bp, 9 predicted proteins | sample RVTome_11_FD_200261 | JGI IMG/M metagenome (GOLD analysis project Ga0302046, IMG submission 200261) | Soil microbial communities from uranium-contaminated site in the Upper Colorado River Basin, Wyoming, United States - RVT147D111 (version 2) ...
CAGGACGACGTAGATCGCGCGCGCAAAGCCGATGAGCAACGCGGCGTACGCCATCTCGCGAAAGCCCTTCACGTACGCGTCGGCGGTGCCGGTGACGCCCATGCGGCTCACCAGGCCAGCGATGACGCCCATGATGAAGAACGCCGCCGAGAGGTGATTGAAGCCCCAGCCCCAGCGGAGCAGGCCGACAACGATCAGCGCGAAGGTCAGAACCACCATCGCCAGGACGAGATGGTCGCTGCGGGTGAGCGCCGCGTCCTCGGAGGGGTCCGTCACCGCCGTGGGGGGCATGCGTGTGCGCGAGGCGTAGCGCACGGTCGCGCCGATCCACAGCGTCAGGGCCACGACGAGGAACACGGCGCGGAAGAACGCGCCGGAGAGGAACGGTAGCTCGGCGAGGCCCTGCGCGATCTGGACCTGGAACGGATTGATGGGGCTGAACGCCGCGCCGACGTACGCGGCGCCCATGCTCATGGAGAGCGCCACGAGCGGCGTGAACCCGACGCGCCGGGTGAGGATGAGCAGGAGGGGGATCAGCGGGATGATCTCCTCCTGCATGTTGTTGGCTGCGCCCCCCATCGCGAAGAACAACGACACGACCGGAATGACGAGCAGGTCCTGGCCTTTGAGGGAGCGCACGAGCGAGCCGATCGCGCGGCGCAGCGTTCCCGACTCGTCCACGACCGTGAACGCGCCGCCGATCAAGAAGACCAGGAAGATGATCTCGGCGGCGTCGGTCATGCCCCTCGGCAGCGCGATCATGGCCTCGAAGAGCCCGACCGGGCTCGGCTCGACGTCGTGAAAGGTGCCGGCGACGACCACGATCCGCCCGGTCGCCTCGTCCTGGGCGCGGTCGAACTCACCGGCCGGCAGCACGTAGCTCGCGCCGGCGGCCAGGACGACGCAGCCGGTCAGCAGCACGAGAGGGTGGGGTACGCGCAGCCGCCGGAGTTCGGTCATATCGGGTGCTCGTCAGGGGCTGAGCGGGAGCACATCGTCGAGCGCCCGCAGCGCCGCGAGCACGGTGCGCACGGAGGCGACGTACTCGTCCGCGTCGACGCGCTCGAAGTCGTCGGTGGGGCGGTGGTAGTCGGCGTGATCTTCCACCCCGAAGTACACGAACGGAATGCCCGCTTCGTGGAACGGCCCATGATCGGACGCGCTCGTCCAGTCGTCCCCCTCGGGCGCGTTCGGTCGGTCGTGACCGAGCCGCAGCGTGAGCGGCGGCTCCGCCGTCACGGCCTCCAGGACAGGTCGGAGCGCGGGCGTGTGGTACGCTCCGCCCGCCCAGAGCACGCCGTCCGCCCTGGCCACCATGTCCAGGTTCACGTTCAGCAGGACGGCCTCAAGCGGGACCGGCGGGTCGGCCACCAGCGCGCGCGCGCCCTGCAGGCCCGACTCCTCGGCGTCCGTGGCCGCGAGCACGAGCGAGTGGCGGAGCGGCTCGGCCGAGATCGCGCGGGCGATGGCCAGCAGGGCCGCCACGCCCGAGGCGTTGTCGTCCGCGCCATTGTAGATCTCGCCGTCGCGGATGCCCTCGTGGTCGTAGTGAGCCGTCAGGACGATGTAGCGATCGGGCACGTCCGTCCCGGAGACGAGCGCGACCAGGTTCTGCCCGGCCCGCTCGGACCAGGTGAACGGGTGCGCGTACGCATCCCCCACGGGCCGCACGCCAGCCTCCGCGAGCGATCGCTCGATGAACGCGCGCGCCCGTGCGGCTCCCGGCATTCCGGTCTCGCGGCCCTCCATGGAGTCGTGTGCCAGCACCGACAGGTCGGCGAGCAGCCGGGCCGGATCGACCTGGGCCTCCGGGGGAGACGCGGTGCCGGTCGCGCATGCGCTCGCCACACCCACGAGGGTGCCGAGCGTGAGCGGTGAGCGCGCGCGCACGGCGGTCCGCCGTCGATTCGGGAGTCGCTCGGCTTTCATGGGCCAGCAGCTTGGGGGCGGGGCGTGGCGGGCGCCAGGTTGCCTCAACTCAGGACGAGCTGCAGAACACGCGGGCGATGAATCCTCGGGGTAGTCCGTGCGTTTCACAGCGATGGTGCTCGAGCTCGCGAAGGCCTAGTGCTGTGAAGACATCGGCGTAGTTTCGCGGGAAGTGGCGCTCCGATATCGACCGCTCGTCTTCGATCGTGATGAGGGCACGCCCGATACGTGCCATCTCAGCGAAGACGAACTCACTGGTCGTATGGATGTGCTCCAGCACCGCCATCGTGAAAACGAGGCCGAACTCGCCGTCGGAAAACCGGGTGACGATCTCCTCCACCGGACCGGAGATCAACTGCGCCCTCCCCGCGGTGTCGGGGAACGCGGACCGTGCCAGCGCGAGCGCCCTTTCATTGATATCGAGGCCGACCAGGTATCGATATCCACCAGCGGCGAGGTAGTGAAGGTTTCGTCCGACGTTACAGCCGAGCTCGAGGATGCGCTCGTCGGTCGCCACGTGACGCGACACGAGCTCTACCAGGAATTCACTCCTTCGCCTCTGGGAGTCCTTTTCCCCGACATACAGCTCCGGCGCATTCGCCGCGTCGCGGGGGTCTCGCCAGTAGTCATGCAACTCCTCTCGGCTCCTTTGCGCTGCGCGTGGCAGCCATCGTCGTGCGAGTGTCCCAAGCGTCTGGGAAATCACGTTGGTTACGTTGCCTAGAATGAAGCGTGCACTTGCTGGAGGAGCGGTGTTGACTCGAGTAGCCCTGGCGATGGGGGCCACGCTGCGCCGAGCAGCGCGCCCCGACGAGCGCGGGGAACAGTGCACCAGCGACGGTGACAGCGGCAAGAGCTGCGCGGTTCGTGTTGCGCCGTTCGTGTTGCGCCGTTCGTGCGCGGTTGGTGTGTCGCGGTTGGTGTGCACGCACACCGTTCGGCGGCCCGAGCCGCCCGTGCGCGCCTGAAGGCGCCGCGGCGTTACGAATCGGCTATCAGGCGGCCGAAGGCATAGGTGGCGCCGCCCTCCTGGACCTCGATGCGCCAGCGCACGCTGGAGGGCGTTTCAGCTGCAACGTGCACCACCAGATAATGCGGTTCTTCCGCCTGCAGCAGCTCCGGTGGATAGTAGACGGAGAACACCAGGTAGGGGGTCGGCTGCGTGCGCGCGTACCCGACGATGCGATTCATGGGCTCCAGCGGCAGCACGCGCCAGTCGCGGTCCGCGAACAGCGCGATGGCGGGGTGCCAGCTCATGACGGTCGCGTGAGGGGGCGTGGCCTCCCGCAGCGCCGCACCGACCACCGCGTTCTCGGCCGCCACGATGTGGTGCGGCGAGCCCACGGCCAGGCTGAGGTAGAGCCTGCGGGCGTGCGTGGCGAACAGCACGAGCGCGAGCGCGCCTGCCACCAGGCCTGTCGCGAAGATCGTGCGGACCTCGGCGCCCACCTTCGCTTCCAGCGCTCGCGCGGCCACCAAGGTGCCCCGCGCGGCGTAGAAGCACGCGAGCGGTGCCACGAACAGTTGCGTGCGCGGATCCGTTGCCACGAGGACGGCGATGAGGACGCTAGTGCCGATGATGGGTGCCGCGACCAGCGCCTCGAGGTCCGGGCGGCGAGCTTCGTCCGGCGCCGCGGACGCGGGCGAGGAGCTCGTGCCGCCCGGCGCCGTGGGGGTCGCGCCGCTCGAGGCCGCCGGTCCGCGACCGGCTCCGGGCGCGCCTCGCCTCGTCACGAGTGCCGGTGCCGCGACGCCGAGCGCCACGAACAGCCATGCGTACCACGGGACGGCGATGCCCATGGCGCGCACGTAGCGGCCCAGCGAGCCGAGGAGGCCGCCGTCGGGGGCAGGTCCCTCCGGCGGGGCGGCGGCTCCGCTCGGCTGCGCTTCCGCCTGCCCCGGGGGTGCCGCCGCCGGCGTGGCCGAGGGCGCCGCCCGTGCGGAGTCCGGCGTCGCGGGGCGTGATTGCCCTGAGGTGCCTTCCATCCGGCGGCCGGACACCGCGGCGCCCGTGTCCGGCACGGCGCCGTCCTCGTCCGCACGCTCCGCCCCGGCCGGTCGCACGCCCCAGTAGCCGTTCGCGAGCGCGGTCCCGGCCGCGTTCAGCGAGTAGAGCGCCCGCACGTACGTCGACTCGTCCCACCAGAGCATCGCCTCGATCCTGTTCGCCGCTGTGCCGGACGCGGCGGCGCCATTCCTCGGCGACGGCACCACCTGGATTCCTCGGCCGGTGATGGCCCATCGGCCCAGCGAGTCGTGCAGATACGACCAGTAGGGCGTCGCCGCGAGAGCGAAGGCGGCGGCGCAGAGCGCCGCGGGGAGGGCCCGGGCGCGGAGCGAGCGGCGGGCCGCGAAGGCCGCGACGAGCCCCAGGAGCGCGAAGGCGACGATCGCCTCCGCCCGTGCCAGGTACGCGAGCCCGAAGGCCAAGCCGCATCCCACGGCGGCGCCCTTGCTCCCGCGCTCCCACGCGTGCAGGAAGAACGCCAATCCGGTGAACAGGAACAGGTGCAGAAGCGGCTCCGCGCCCACCCACAGGTCCCAGCCGATCCAGTAGGGCGCCACGAACGGTGCGAGCGACGGCATGAGCGCGACGAACGAGCAGGCGATGACGGTCGTCGTGCGCCCGGCGAGCCGGTGGAAGATGAACCAGCACGGTACGACGACCAGCCCCGACGCAACGGCCGCCACGAGGCGGCCGGCCCAGACGGCATCGCCCGTGACGGCGTCGAGCGCCCCCGCCAGCACGGGGAACAGTGGCGAGAGCGCCACGTGCTGAAGGCCGGAGAGCGTGTAGCCGTCCCCTGCCCAGAGGTTGCGGCCGAGCAGCAGGTACCAGCCCTCGTCGAACGCCACGTAGTGGCCGCGACCGAGGAAGAGGAGGAGGCGAAGGAGAATGGCGGCGGTCGCGAGTCCCACCAGTGATCGGGGCCAGCCCGGCCCGTTCGGGGCATGGTCCGGGGGGGTGGCCACGGCGCTCCGCTCGTGTCCGGCGTTCACGCCGTCTCCCGGTTCGACCTGCCGGTTTCGTGGCGCCTGCCCGCCGCCTCGCGCGCGATCGCCTCGACCTGGTCCAGCCACTGCTCCCGTCCGAAGAGACGCACGCGCTCGAGCCCCCGTTGCCGGAGCTCGGCACGCAGGGCCGGATCGTCCTTGAGCCGCGTGATACACGCAGCGAGCGCGTCGGAGTCGCCGAGCGGGAAGTACAGCGCCGCTTCCCCTAGGACCTCCGGATGACCGCCGTGACGTGAGGCGATGACAGGCCGCCCCGTCGACATGGCCTCGAAGGCCACGAGCGGGCAGGGCTCGTCTCGCGACGGAATGACCACGCAGTGCATCCGTTGATAGAAAGGAACCACGTCCTTCTGGAGCCCGGCCAGCTCCACCTTCTCCGAGAGGTGCCGTCGGGTCAAGGTCTGCTCCACCTCGTCACGTCGCTTACCGTCGCCCACCAACAGCGCGCGCGCTCCCGGTACATGGGCGATGGCACGAAGAAGGTCGGCGACCCGTTTGCGGGGCTCGAACTGACCCACGAAGCCCACGGTGAACGTCTCGTTGGACCGGGCCGGTGGGACCGCAGAAAGCGTCGGGAACTGCTCGAACAGAACCTCCGAGCGGCCGCCACCGCCCGGGATCCGCTGAAAGGTCTCGGCCACGAAGCGCGACACGGGCACCGACACCGCCGAGCAGGCGCGGACGAGCCAGGCCATGGGCAACGCCGCCGGACCGCGCAGATTCCGCTCGTGCAGGTGCCAGACGACGGGCGTGCCGGCGAGGCGGGCTGCGATGGCCGCGAGCGGGTTGAACATCGAGTTCACCCAGACGACGTCGTATCGGTCGCGTCGGATCGCCCCGTGCAGCCGCAGCAGCGCCGACGGCGCACCGGCGACGTAGCGCGCCATCTCCGAGGCGTTGCGAGGCAGCCGGGGGCGTTTGCTGTGCCAGACGCGGACGCCTTCGAGCTGCCGGGCCGCATCCAGGGCGGGCCCATCGTGAGGGAGCTCGATGGTTACCGAGTGGCCGCGGGCCGCGATTCCCTCCGCCAGAATCAGCAGGACTCGCTCGGCGCCGTAGGGCGAGGCTCCGTGGGAGCTGAGCAGGAAGCGAAGTCGGTCCGATCTCACGGCGTGGCCCGTCCGGGGGGGCGGGCTCCGGCAGCGATGGCGCAGCGGTAGGTCTCCAGCGTCTGCTGCGCCGTCCGGTTCCAGTCGAAGTCCCGCTCCCGCTGCCGTCCTGCCTGCGTGAGCCGAGCGCGCAGGGGCTCGTCCTCCAGCAGCCGCTCGAGACCCGAGCGCAACGCGTCGACCGATCGTGGGTCCACGCACAACGCGGCATCGCCGGCGACCTCGGGCAAGGACGCGACGTTCGACGTCAGGATCGGCGTTCCGGCGGCCATGGCCTCGAGGAGCGGAATCCCGAAGCCCTCGTAGAGCGACGGAAACGCGAATACGCGCGCGCGCTGGTAGAGCGCCATCAGATCGGCGTCGGGGACGGTGCCCAGCACGTGGATTCGCGCGCGCGCCGGCGAGGCTTCGATGGCTTCGCGGATGGGCCGGCAGCGCCAGCCCCAGCCGCCCGCCAGCACGAGACTCAGGTCGGAGAAGCGCTCCGGGAGCCCCTCGAACGCGCGTATCATTCGCGCGTGGTTCTTGCGCGGCTCGAGGGTGCCGACCATCAGGACGTACGTCAGCCCCGTCAGGTCGTGGCGTCGTAGCACGGCGCCGACCGGCGCGGGCTCGACCCCGTCATGCCCGCGCGCTTCATAGATGCGCTCGACCCTCGCGGGGTCGATCCCACCTTCTTCCATCAGGTCGTCGCGCGTGGCGTCCGACACCACGATGATCCTGGCCGCGTGGCGCTTGATCCAATGAAGCCGGCGCCCGTGAAGCCATCGATTCGAGCGCTGGTGGTACTCGGGGAACCGCTGGGGGGTCAGGTCGTGAACGGTGGCGACGCAGGGCGCGCTCGGCGCCGTCGGAAAGTAGAACTCACCCAGGTGGAAGACGTCCACCGAGCTCCAGAATTCGCGCACGCGTGGTGCGAGGGGCAGCCACCAGCCGCCGTCGGGAAACCAGCGCCACGGTCCGGACCCGCGAACGACCGTGGCGCCCAGGCCCTCGAGCCGCGCGAGCGCCCGTTCGCCTTCATCGTATCCGCGTGCGCCGAAGTACAACACGACGTCGGGACGACCGTCGAGATTCAGCAGCGCACGGACGAGGTTGTACACATAGACGGCCGTCCCGCTCGTGACGCCGCGGCGCAGGATGGAGACGTCAATCCCGACGCGCACCGGGTCCTCCGGGAGAGGTGAGCCGACGCGCCGTAGAGGGCAAGCGCTCGGCGAACTCGAGGATCCGGCCGGCGATGTCGATCCAATCGTGGCCGGCTGCCGCCGAGCGGCAATCTCCCGGTGTCGGGGACGTGGCCAGCACGCTCGCGAGCGTATCGCCGAGCGCGTCGCTCGTCCGGTAGAGGTGCACGTGAGGGGTGCCCCGGCGCTCGAGCTCCGAGGTCGAGCGCGCAACCACCGGCAGGCCCGCAGCCAGGTACTCGTACAGCTTCATCGGGCTCCGACCCGGGTTGGCCGGGTGGTCGCCAAGCGGCAGCAGCCCGGCGCTCGCGTGCTGGAGGTACGCCGGAATCCGGGCGTACGGCCGGCTACCGAGAACGTGCACGTTGGGCGGCATGGACGGAGGGCCAGCGACGGGTAGGGGCCCGATCAGGACGAAGCTCGCGTCAGGAAGGCGCGCGGCCGCGCGGGATACGGCGCCCCAGTCGAAGCGGGCATCGAGGGCGCCGACGTAGACGAATCGCGGCGCTGGCAAGCGCGCATACTCGAGTGGCGCCGGTCGCTCCGTCGACATGTGCTCGATGTCGGCCCCGTTCTCGAGCACGATCGCCGGCAACGTGCGATCGGCGAGCGCGAGCACCTCGTCACGAACGGGTAGGGAGGTCGCCACCAGACCGTCGCAGCGTGCCAGGATCGATTTCTGAAGGTGCAGGGTGTGGGAACCCGTCGTGAAGCGGTAGAGGTCGGTCGGCCGATAGATGGACCTGCGCGCGTCGACCAGATCGAAAGCGCCGAGGAGCCAGGGATCGTCCACGAGGAGCAGATCCGCGCGGTCGAACTCGAGCCGCCGGAGGCGCCGCCGAAGCGACGGCAGGGTCGCCGCCATCACCGGATCCCGCCTGCCCGGAACGAAGCGCGCGAGCGAGCCGGGCACGAGGCTCAGCGGCACGAGCTGGCGCAGACCCGGCTGGATGGTTCGCACACCTCCCAGCGCGGCGACCAGGCGGCGTCGCTGGTCGGGGCGGCGCGCGAGCACCGCGTGGAAGGGCGTCACGGCGGAGGCAAGGTGGAGCACGTCGTGTCCGGCAAGCGCCCAGACGCGTGCCAGATGGTGGCTACCCACCACGAAGTCGCCTCCGATGGGCGTGTGGCTCGCGAGCAGGACCCTCACGACTCACGCTGCCCCGTTCCAGACGAGGCTCGCGGTCGCACGCCGCGGCGGCCGACCGGGAGGAACAGGACGTCCTCGATGGTGCGAAGCCCGGTCAGATCGAGTGGCCTTCGGGGCCACCGGAGGCTGAACGACCGGTATCCGACGGCCGTCATGGCCCCCTCGAGGTCCGCCAGCGAGGTCGCAAGGAGCGGGTAGGCTCGGGGCGCGATCTCGCAGACGATGGGCGGCGGCTCAGGCGTCGTCGCCAGAAAGCTCCGCAAGCCGTTCAGGACTGGGAGCTCGAACCCCTCGACGTCGATCTTGATCAAGGTGACGGTCCGGACGCCCCGCTCCTGGAGGAACTCGTCGAGTCTGATCAGCCGAACGCGCTCCGTCCGCTCCTCGCGCGCGGGCGGCATGTGACCGGGCACGAGCGTGTTCCAGCCGGCGTTCGAGGACCCGGCGATCGATATCATCGCATCACCGTTTCGATCCGCAGCCGCCGCCCGCACGGGCACGATGACATGAGCGGGGTTCATGCGGGCCATCCGCTCGAGGCGCTCGAAGTGCACGCGCACCGGCTCGAAGCTGTACACCGCCCCCGTCGTCCCCACGATGTCGGCGGCGATCGCGGAGTGATAGCCTATGTTCGCTCCGACGTCGACGAAGACGCCGCCGGGCCCCAGCAGCCTGCGCAGCGCGTCTATGACACGTATCTCGTAGAGGCCGCAGTACATGGCTCGCGCCATCTCGCCCAGCGCGGGGTCGAACTCGAACAGCACGGAACCGAGACGCCTCCGTCGTGGTGGGCCCGCGCCCAAGCCGGGCCCGCAGCGGACCTTCCGGAGGACGATGCGCGGGACCAGCGCGGGGTCCCGTCCGGCGATCCTGAGCCAGCGGGTGAGCTTTCCGCTCATGCTCGCACCGCCTCATCGGGTGATTCGCCCCCGGCGATCGCGCGGAGTGCGGCGCAGGTACGCTCGAGCGCGCCGGGTCGAAACAGATCCACGTCCGAAGCGCGCGTGGCCGTCATAGGATCGTCATCGACCAAAGAGGCGAGCTCGGCGGGGCTGGTCGCGAGTGCGGCGTGCCCGCGCTCGAGCAGGTCCTGCATGTATTCGATACCGGGCGCGGGCACCAGATACACGCGTGCCCCGAGCGCGAGCCCCTCGAACAGCGCGGTGGAGAACGTTCCGACATGGATCGGGGCCGCGCGCAGGCGTGGGTAGAGCGGCTCCTCGGATCCCGAGACGCGCACGCCTGCCTCGGCCAGCCACGGATAGCGCGTGCGCCACCCCTGCTCCTCACGGGGGTGCAGGCGGAAGATGATCCGGTCTCTCAGGCCTCGATCGGCCGCCTCCGCGGCGAACCGTGAGAGCGTCTCCCCGAGCATCGCCTGCGAGAGAAACAGGATGTCGGCCGATCCGCCTGTGGTTCCGGCCCGGCCTGGTTCCCCCGAGGAGCCGAGGGCGAGCTCCCGATCGAAGCGCGGGAAGCCGACCGGCAGCACCCGCTCGGGTGGCAACGGAAACGCGGCGGCCGACCGCCAGTACCCTCCCCACGCCAGAAACCAGTCCGGGAAGCACGAAGGCGCTCCGGAACCCTCGGGAAAGTGGTAACCGAAGTGGTGACGGCTGAGCACGCCGTGCTGGATCTCGACGACGGGCAGGCTCATGGCTCGAGCCGCTTCCACCAGCGTGTGCTTGTCGTAGCTGCACTCCACGACGACCACCCTCGCGCCGCATCGTTCCAGAAGTCGGCGGTAGTGCGCGAGGCCGACCCGACGACTCGTCAGGTCGGCCCGCACCATGGCGGCGAGGTCGATCGAGACGCCGGTCCGTTGCCGCAGCGCGGTGGCGACCGCGCCGAGCAACGACGCCCCGTCGGCGGGAAGCGTGATGGTGTTGCCGATCATCCGTTCGCGCAGCGCCCACACATGGGTCCGGTCGAGGTAGCGCGTGGGGACGCCAGGGGCCGCCGGACTCCACCGGGCGACGTGGTGCTCCACGACCAACGGGCGCACGCCGCAACCGCGGGCGAGTGGTCCGCAGTGTGGGCTGCACCAGCCCCATTCCGAGTCGAGGACGCGGCGGCCGGTGCCTGCGAACAGCACGTCACATTCCGGGATCCGGCCGAACGCCGACGACCACACGCTGGCCCGTAGGGTCCGCAAGCGCGCACGGAGCCACCCCAACGACGTGCGGCCGGTCGGCTCGGGCGAGCCCATGGTCCCGCTTTCCACCAGGACTCGACGGTGCACCTCGAAGCGGACGCGCTGCCAGAAAGGCGCTCCATCGACCTCGCGTCGAAGCAGGTCGAAGTCCGCCTCCACGTTCAGGATCGCCGCGCTGATTCCCCCCAGCGCCGTCGGCGGTACGGTGGATCCACCCGCCGCGCTCCTCATTCGTCCGCCACGGCGCCTCCCAGCCTGGAGACGACCCCGGTGCGTACGCAGGCTCCGACGTAGAGGGCGACGAGGGTCAGCTTGAGCGCGGCCGCCATGATGAGCGATGTGCGTGCCGTCGCCCACATCGCGCACGCGGCGACGATGAGCAGCCCGAAGAGCAGAACGAGCGTGCCGACCTCGTAATCCACGGCGAATCGCCGCCGCGCGATCGTGGCCGCGGCGACGAAGAGGAAGCCGAACGCGATGAAGGTGCCCCAGGCGGCGCCGATCATTCCGAATCGAGGAATCAGCAGGATGTTCAGGCCCACGTTGAGCGCGGCTGCGCTCACGGTCAGGGGAGCCAGCAACCGCGTCTGCTGCGCGTAGAAGATGGGAGTCACGGTGACGAAATAGAGCGCCTGCAACGCGTAGGCGAGCACGATGACGGGCACGACCGTCGCCGCGCCCGCGTACCGTTCGCCTCCCATCACGAGGACGATCTCCCTGCCGAACAGTATGAGGAGCAGGCCTACGGCGAAGCTCACGCCCAAGTTGACCGAAGCGAGCCGGCCGAGGCTCCGTGGAGCGTCAGCGTGCGTCCGTGCTACGTCGTAGAACATGGGCGCCCAGGCCGCGTTCGATGCGGAGGCCACCACACCCATGATCATCGCGATCTGGTACCCCAGCGTGTACAGCCCGACTTCCGTGAGCGACATCATGCGCGCGAGCAGGACGCGGTCGGCGGCGAGCAGCACCCAGCCGGCGAGGAGGTGCACCATCAGGGGTGCCCCGAAGGCGACGGCGCGGCGGATCATCGCGACGTTGCATCGTGGCCGCGCCTCTCTCAGGAGCAGAACGAGCGTGAGGGCGAAGGCCGAGAGCGAGCTCCAGAAGAGTCCTTGAGCCTGGCCCACGGCTCCGCCGCGCCGCACGACCACGAAGTACGCGACGAATCCCAGCATGAGCACGCCGGAGACCAGCTCGAGCAGCACGTAACGCACTGCCTGCTCACGGGCACGATACAGGCTGAGCAGGACGCCGCCGGCCGCGGCGCAGAACGCTGCCCACAGCGCAAGCGGCATGAACGGCGCGAACGGGACTTGCGGGAGCGTGCGCTCGAAGAGGCCCCTGCCGAACAGCGTGAGCAGCGATGCCCCGACCGCACCGTACAGCGCGAAGGCGGTATATACGCTCCCGAGGTACTCGCGGAGGCGAGGCGGAGCCTCGGCGTGGTCGAAGTACTGCCTGGTGACTGCTCCCCTCAAACCCAGGCCGAAGATCACCGAAAAGCCCGAGAAGACCGCCAGGACCACGCCGACAATGCCCAGCTCGGCCGGCGAGAGGTAGGTCGTGTAGATCGGCAGGAGTAGGAAGCCGATCCCCCTCTGGACGAAGCTCCCGAGCCCGTATGTGAGCCAACCGCGGGAGAAGCGTCTCGTGAGGGATCGCCGGGTGACGTCCCCGCCTGGTTGAACCGCTGCGCGTTCGGCGGTGGAGAGCTCCCTCACGGGAGTGACTCGACGAACGGACGCATGCGCTCGCGGTAAACGCAGTCCATGCGCGTCGTGACCTCGGCGAACGCGGAGAACGCCTGGTCCTGGTGCTGGTCGAGGGCCGCCAGCGTGCGGGCCACGGCATGCTCGTCGGCGCTGGCTCGCGATTGCAGGCTTCGCTGGATCGGCGCGCCCCAGCGGTCCGCCGCGCCCAGGGCAGGCAGAAGCGCCCGCGCCAGCCTCGGGCGCACCCATGCCCGGACTCCGGGAAGGCCCAGGGCCTCGCCGGCTGCGCTCCCGCGGCCGTCCTCCTCGAGCAGCAGCGTCGGCTTGCGACGGCTCAGGAAGAGTAGGTGCGTGTGCAGCCGGTAGCCTACGTGCATGTGGCACTCGACAGCGAGCTCGATCATCCGCGCGACGTCTCCCGACAGGTCGACGGGCTGTGCGCCGCCCTCCTTCGCGGCGTCGCGCAGTTTCCGATAGGCCGACGCCCGGCCCGGGTCGAGGTGGCGGCCCGGCGTCCACCCGTGATTGAACGCAGCGATCAGCCTGCGGGCCGTGCCGCGACGACGAAGCGCCCGCAGGAGCTCCAAGGATTGTCGGAAGAAGCTCGACGACGCCGGCATCGACACGAGGCAAACGCCCAGGTCGGTTGGCGCCTCGAACG
>Ga0302046_10004143_pt1 | contig 12913 bp, 10 predicted proteins | sample RVTome_11_FD_200261 | JGI IMG/M metagenome (GOLD analysis project Ga0302046, IMG submission 200261) | Soil microbial communities from uranium-contaminated site in the Upper Colorado River Basin, Wyoming, United States - RVT147D111 (version 2) ...
AAGAAAGAGTTGAGCGTCGTCTCGATCCACGGGGCTCCGGATGCGCTGACCCCCGACCAGCAGGCCGCGACGAGGATCACGCCGGAGTCTCTCGACGAGCGCCCCGACGAGCTGCTCGAGGCGCGTGAGATGGGAGCCGAGATCGAGGCTGCGATCGCCGAGCTGAGACCGGAGTACAGGACCGCGATCCTGCTACGCCACGTCGAGGGGTATTCGTACGACGAGATCGCTGAGGTCATGGACGTCCCGCTCGGGACCGTGAAAACGTATATCCACCGGGCGCGAAACGAATTGAAAGAGGCGCTCGTACACCTGAGAGAGCCCTGAACTACGGTAGTTTTCACGGCATCGGGTGTTGAAACCGCCGTGTCGGAACGTTCGTAGAGGAGGGCGGTCGCGCGACAGGCGTGCGTCACCATGGAGAAGCACTTGAGCCACCTGATACCGGAAGAGATCGAGCGGATCGCGGAAGCGAGGTCTGGCAGCGGCGATGCAAATGAAGAGGTGCGGGCGCACCTCGACGCCTGCCCTCGCTGTCGCGATGATGTCGATACGGTCCTGGCCGTGCTCCGCAGCCTCGAGGCGCTTCCGCGAATGACCCCGTCGGCGGGGTTCGTCGCTTCCGTCATCCAGCGGATCGATCTGCCCTCGCCGTGGCTCGACCAGCACCTCGCGGCGTTCCCGCGGGTAGCCCCCGCACCCGGGTTCGCCACGGCGGTGATGGCGCGCGTGCGTCTCCCGGTCGCCTGGCACGAGCGGGTCTGGCGCTTGGCCCGCCAGCGTCGGGTCGCGATCGCGGCCGTTGCCGCTTCGCTCGTGGCGATCACCGCGACGGGGGCCGCATGGCTGTTCGGCGTGCAGGGCGTCACGCCGATTCAACTGGTGCAATTCCTGGCGCGCGGCGGACGGGATCTCGCGATCCGTGGGCTGCTCGAGATCGGCCGACTCGGATACGAGCTCGGGCTCGTCGATGCCGGGTCCACGATCGGGGATCGGATAAGCCCGACGACGGCTGTCGGAAGTCTCGCGCTCGCCAGCGTCGTCGGCCTGACATCGTTGTGGGTCATGATGCGTCTTATGCGGGGTCGTGCGGAGCCACGGGCCGTCCGGCTGCGCAGCGCCGCGTGATCCTTTCGAGTCGAAGCAGACAGAGGCGGGGGTCGAACAGGTGGAGATGAACGAGAACACGATGCGGTGGGCGATGCGTTCGGGGGCGTACTGTGCGCTCGGTCTTGCGCTCGTCTTCGGCGGCGGCGCCGCGGCCCAGGAGGGCTGGGGGGACGCGGACCGCGTACAGAGCTCGGTCACCCTCTCCTCGGGGACCACGGGACAATCGCGGCTCTGGGTGGAGCGCTCCGACGGGGCGCAGCTCGAGGTCACGTTCACCGGTGGCGCGATCGCTGTCGATGGCTCACGGATCGGGGCGTACGAGCTCGACGGAGAGCTGGCCGCGTACTGGCGCGATTTCCTCCGCGGCCTCGCCGGGGCGAGCGGCCGGTCGGTGCGGGAGGCGTTGCTCGAGCTCCTCGACCAGCTCGAGGATTTGAGCCGCGACGCCACAGGGTCGGAGGCCGAAGCGGCCCGCACGCTGAGCGGTCGGGTGACGGAGTTCCTCGGCCTGGCACGACCCGCCGCGGTCGTCCCCGAGCCCCCGTCCACTATCGCCGGTCCGGACGGGTCTCCGCTGGCGATCGCGCCCGGCGGCGTCGAGTTCGACGAGTTGCTCGGCCAGCTGGACAGGCTGCGCCGCGCGCTCGGCAGGCTGGGCGAGACCGGTTCCGCGGCCGCCGACCATCTGGCGCTCATCGTTCACGACGACTATTCGATCGCAGCGGACCGCGCGATCGGCGGGAACCTCGCCCTCCTCGATGGTACGCTGCGGCTCGCGGGTCGGGTGTCCGGCGATGTCCTGATGCTCGACGGAGACTTCGTCCTGCTCGACGGCGCTCGTATCGACGGCGATGTCCTCCAGGCCGGGGGTGAGCTCAGCATCGACGGCGAGCTCGCGGTCATCTCGGGGGAGATCCTGTCGGACTTCGCGGTAGCGACCGATGTGGCGGAGACCTCCGACGTCGTCGCTCCGGGCGCCGCGGAGACGCCGGTCGTCGTCACCACCCGCACGTCGCGGGGGCAATCGCGCGGCCCCTTTTCCCGGTTCGCCCGCAACTTCGGCTACGCCGGCGAAGGGATCGTACGGGCCCTCAGCACGCTGGTCACGCTCGGTGTCCTCGGACTGTTGTTCGTCTTCTTCGCGCAGAGCCGGCTGGAGATGGTCGCCGATACGGTTCGGCACGAATTCGCCCGCTCGTTCGCGATGGGCCTGGCCGGCGAAGTGCTGTTCTTCCCCGCTCTCCTGGTGCTCGCCGTCCTCGTGATCACGCTGCCGATCCTCCCGTTCTTCGTGCTCGCCGCGGCGATCGCCATGCTGGCGGGCTATCTGGCCGTGGCGCACGGCGCCGGGGAGATGTTCGCTCGACGTCGTTATCGATACGAGTGGCTCGAGAGACTCCGCCGATCCAACTCCTACTATTACGTGCTCAGCGGACTGGTCCTGCTGTTGCTGCCGTTTGCGGCGACCGCGGCCCTGTGGGTGTTCGGCGGGACGATGGACCTCTTCCGCGGGATCCTCTATTTCGTGGCCTGCCTCGGCACATGGGTCCTCGTTACCGCCGGCTTCGGCGGCGTGCTCCTCACCCGTGCCGGATCGAGAAGCGTCGTCGTCGACTGGTCTTCGGGGACCCATGCCGAGCCGATGGTCGATGCCGAAGCGTTCGTGGATGTCGACGTCACGCCGCCCCACGCACCCAATGACGGTGACGGATCAGCCAGCCCCGGCGGAGAGGAGTCCCCGGGTGTTTGACCGATCCGCTATCTCCCTGCGGATCGCGCTGGCGGTGCTCGTCCTGGGCGCCGGTAACGTCGCCGGACAGGAGTGGCGGGATTTCCGCGCCGCGCGGCAGGCGGGAGCCGTGGCTTCGCTCGATGTGGAGCTTCTCTACGGCGCCGGGCGGCTCGAGGTGGGCGCGTCGGAGACTCCGTTTCTGTATGACGCGCGGCTTCGCTACGATACCGAACGCTTCCAGCCGCTCCGAGCCTGGACACGCTCCGGGGACCACGGGCGGCTTCGGCTGGGGTTGACCTCGGTCGATGACGAGACCGGGCCCGCCACCATCCGCCTCGAGGATTGGGATGTCGATTTCGATCTCGATGATCTCGAACGCCGTGGCGACGAGCTCGGGCATCTGGCCTTCGAGCTCCACCCGGGCATCCCCACGAGCCTGAAGCTGGGAGTCGGTGCCGCCGACGCCCGGCTGGAGCTCGGAGGCCTCTCGCTGACGGCGTTCGAGCTGGTGACCGGCGCCAGCGAGGCCAGCCTCGTGTTCGGGTCGCCGAACCGGGTCGCGATGAAGACCCTATCCATCCGGGCCGGGGCGGCCACCTTCGAGGCGGAGGGACTCGCAAACGCCAGGTTCGAGCATTTCGAGTTCGCGGGGGCGATCGGGGAGGTCGTGCTCGACTTCTCGGGTGAGTGGCGAGCCGACGCCACCGCGTCGGTGAAGATGGGGATCGGAGACCTGAAGATCCGCGTGCCGAGCGAGATCGGGGTACGGATCCGACGAAACTCCCTGCTCATCGGGCTCGACGCCGCGGGGTTCAGGAAGGTGGGCAAGGAGTACTTCAGCCCCAACTGGGACACGGCCTCGATCCGCCTGGAAATCGCGCTCGATGCCGCGCTCGGGACCGTCGAGGTCGAGCGCCGGTAGCCGTGCCGGATCCTCCAGGAGGCTGTGCGAGGCCTCTCAGCCGCCGGACGTCGTCACCGGTTCCCCGGCCTCGAGACACCCGGTAACCGCCGCAGCGATCGACATCAGGGCTTCCGCCTCCGGCGACTCGGGCCGCCCCACGACCGTGGGCACCCCCCGATCACCCTCCTCTCGAATCGCGACACCGATCGGGACCGCCCCGAGAAACGGGATGTCGATCGACGCGGCCAGCCGCTCGCCGCCCCCGGACCCGAAGATATCGTGCGTCGCATGGCAGCTCGGACAGGCGAACCCTCGCATGTTCTCGACGATCCCGAGCACGGGGACGTCCAGCTTTTCGAACATGCGAATCCCGCGTAGCACACCGCCCACCGCCACGTCCTGCGGCGTGGTGACCATGACCGCACCGTTGACCTTGACCAACTGACATAGCGACAGCTGCGCATCGCCGGTGCCCGGCGGAAGATCGACGACGAGATAGTCAAGCTCACCCCACGCCACCTGCTGGAGGAACTGGCGCACGACCCCCATGATGATCGGTCCGCGCCAGATCGCCGGTGTGTCCTCGTCGATGAGAAACCCGATGCTCATCAGCCTGACGCCATGGGCCTCGATGGGAACCACCTCGTTTTCCAGGATCCGGGGCTTCTCCTGGATCCCGAACATCGTGGGGATGTCCGGCCCGTAGATATCCGCGTCGAGCAGCCCGACCCGCGCCCCGGTTCGAGCCCAGGCAGCCGCGAGATTGCTCGAGACGGTCGACTTCCCCACCCCGCCCTTCCCGGAGCTGACGCCCACCACGTGTCGCACCCCCGGCATGCTCGGGGCTTCCGATGGGTGACGGCTCGCTGCGCCCCGGTCGTCCCGCCGCGGGGGCGCGCTCGTGGCGGGCGGCGGCGCCGTCATGATCGGGAGTGCGCGAGAAAGCTCGGAGCTGTCGGACATCGAAAAAACCGCGTCGTGAGGGGGCGCGGGCGGTGGGTGCCGGCCGCGGAGGGTCGGGACAGATTACTCGACGGCTTCCACTGTTCGGACCTCGGAGATCTCCAGCCGCAGCCGTTGCTCGATACCCGCGCGGAGCGTGGCCATCGACATCGGACACGCGTAGCACGCGCCGACCAGACGGAGCTGCACGGCACCCCTGGCCTCATCGAAGCCGACCAACTCGACGTCTCCGCCATCGGCGCGGATGGCGGGTCTCAATTGATCGAGCACCTCGTCCAGGCGCAGGAGGTACTCGGTCTCCGTCACTATGTTCATGCCTGCCTTCCGGGGTCGCGTGGGCCGGCCGCGTGCGCGCCGTAGCCCGGGGGCAACGTCTTTGCGGCGTGCGGAAAAGCTACCCGAGCCTCTCTATCCAGTCAACGAGATCGGGCGCTTCCAGGGGCTCGACCCTCGCCGATGGGGACGAGCCTGAGCCGGCTGGACTCCCGCGTGCGGCGCCGGGTGGGATCGAGCCCGATGGGGACGAGCTCTGCCTCGATCCAGTGTCGCGACATGTCCCGGTAGTGCGGGTCGAGCGGATTCCCGGATTGGCCGGTCGGGAGGAGGAAGTGCCCGATCGGGTCGCCTTCCACGAGGTGAGCGACGAACCGCTCGCTGGGGCCGTACTCGCCGACGAACGGGGGAGCCCAGGACGTGGAGTCCAGCGGCGCCCAGCGCTCCGGATCATCGGGGCGGACCGTGTGGCGACCGCCGGGCGAGGGGTACGGCCCGATGTTGAGTCGGAGGATGCGGTCCAGCCACGCGAGGGCGCCCAGGGTGTGGGCCGATCGCTCGCCGTGGATCTCTCCCCACGCGCGGCCCCTCACGACGCGCACCGCGGTGCGCATGGCCTCGTCTTCGAGGCCCTCGAGCGTTTCACGGACAGGCGTACGGATGTCGTCGACCCACCCGTCATCGCCTGCCGCCAGAATCGAATCGAGGGCCGTATCGGGGAACCAGCCCCCGTCGTCGAGCTCGTCGGTCGCGATCAGCTCGCGGAGACGGTACAGCCACACATGAAACCACCCCGCTTCGGGCGATGCCGTCGTGACCGTGCGATCCCACCCCTCCAGCGCCGAGGCGACCGCGGTCGCTCCGATGCGCCGGGCGGCCGCGATAGCGCGCGGGAGCAGCCGCTCGGCCCACAGGCTGTACGTATCCAGCTGCAGCCTCCTCATGTCGTCCACCGTCCAGTCCCCGGCGGCGCTCACTCGATCGACGATTCGCCGCGCCCGAAACGGCAGCGGATAGTCGACGCCGATCCGACCGAACAGCGCCCGCGCCTGGAGATTGTTCGCGCTGGCGAGAAAGTCCGAGACCGGCGCTCGAAGCTCGGGCATCGAATCCGCCGGCCACCTGCCCGTCCACCCGAAGGGGAGGTCCTGGAACGGGATCGGAGCGCCGGCATCCGCCGAGCCGCGGAGCGGCACCGACCCGGCGAGCCGATAGCCCAGCTCTCCTCCCGTCGTCGCGTAGATCACATTCTGGTGCGGCGACCGAAACCGTTCCAGGGCGTCCCGGAACGCCTCGGCAGTCTCCGCGCGGTTCATGGCCAGCAGACCGTCGGCCGCCCCATCCGCGCCGGCCGGGGTCCAGAGGAGCGACAGCGTGAGCCCGCCGGAGGGGACGACGTCGGTGATGACGGGCCCGCGTCGGGTCGAGCGCACGGTGTGCGTCACCAGCTCGGGGCGGCCACGCACCCGGATCGTTTCCTCGCGGCGCTCGAACGCCCGCCACTCGGAATCGGCGAAGTACATCGAGGCGTCGAGGTTCACGCTCTCGACGACGAAATCCGCGTCGTCGAGCATCGCGTTGGTGAACCCCCACGCGACCCCGCGGTTCAGACCGACAACCACCCCCGGCGCTCCCGGGATCGACAGTCCTGCGGCGTGTATTCCACCAGGCCCGCCGTGAAGCACGTTCAGATACCAGGTCGACGGCGCTCTCAGTGAGAGATGCATGTCGTTGGCCAGCAAGGGCGCCCCATCGGCCGTCCGCGAGCCTCCGACGGCCCATGAGTTCGAGGCGTGGAGGCCGAAGGTGGCCAGGAAGCGGATCGGATCCCGGCGCTTCGAGGCGGTTCGCCCCCCCGTCGGGGCCGGGCCACCGCCGACGACCACCGCGTGTTGCGAAGCGTCGGGCCGGGTCCGCGTCTCGACCGACAGCCCCGGTCCGACGCCCACAGGGCGGAGCTCGGCCGCGGGATCCTGGAGGATCGTCGGCCCCCAGTCCGGATACGAGGGCCGTACCAGTCCGCGGCGCGACTCGGGCAGCCGCGCGAGCGCGTCGATCCGGGACAATTCCGTTCCCCACCCGGACAGATCCAGCGACATGATCTTCCCGATCGCCAGCGAGGCCCGGACCGACCACGATTCGGGCTCGATCCCGAGAACGAGGAACTCGGGCGGCCACGGGCCGCGCCAGGTGTCGATGCGCGCGTTCACGCCCTCGGCGTAGGCTTGCAGCAGCGCCACGTCGGCGGGATCCATCGCTTCGACCGTCACCCCGGCGGCGCCCCAGAGATCGAGCGTGCGGATGAGGATGTCGGCGTCCACGGCCGATTCTCCGAAGATCTCCGCCAAGCGACCCCGGGCGATTCGCTGAAACAGCTCGAGCTGCCACAGGCGCTCCGAGGCGTGCACGTAGCCCTGCGCCCGAAACAGGTCCGGGTCGGACTCCGCCTCGATGGACGGAATCGCCCAATCGTCGAACCCGATCTCGACCTGCGACGCCAGACCCGGAATCCGCTGCTCGCCGGTTCGGCGCTGGATCGATAGCTGGAGGTAGAAATACGCGATCGTGACGAACGATCCCGCGAGGATCGAGGCGCCGACGAGCACTACCGCCAACCGACGAGGGGCGCTCACCTCCCCGGGTCCGATGCGCCCGAGTCGCTAAGAACCCTGCCGAACGACACGTAGCGCTCGCCGTCGCGGATCACCAGCCGGCGGGTATCGAGTCCCTCGAGCAGGGTGATCGCCACCCGGTCCGTCACCCCGATTCGGTCCGCGACGACCGCATGGCCGGCGAGGCCCAGGGCCCACACCGCGCGCCAGGCGTCCGCGAGGTCGCGCTCGATCTCGCCGAGAAGCAGCGGGTCGCCTCCGATGGTCTCGGCCGCCGCCGCGAGCCCCTGACGGCCCAACGCGGATTGGATCGGCTCGAGGTGGTGCTCGTCGATGCCCCGGAACAGGAAGAATCGTCTCGTGCGCGGCGGCCGCGAGGCAGGCCCGACCAGCTTCGCGACGACCTCGTCCGCGCACGAAAAATCGATCAACGGCACGTGGCGGAGATCGAGCACGGCCAGCACAGCCCGGTCGAACGTGTCGAGCTGGTCTTCGATGCTCGTGCGGACCGACCGGCCGGTGTGCCTGGTGACCAGGTAGCTGAACAGCTCGGTGCGGGCGATCGCCGGTACGGTCGTCACGCCCCGGCCTCGACGCGCTCGGGTAGCACGATCAGCACCTGGGCGCCCGGAAACCGGGGCAGACCGGTCTGGAGATCGGGCGTGTCGTCCCACTCCGGCACGCGCGCGATCCTCGCATCGCCGCTCCGGATGCGGACCGCGCCGTTCCACTTGATCACCTGCCGCCGGATCGCCTGGAGCCCCTGGCCCCTTCCGGGATCCCGAAACCTCGACTCGCCGTTCAGAAACGCCGCCTCGAGCGCCGCACCGGCCGACCACGACTCGCCGAAGCGTCGCGCGTGCTCGGCGCCGAGAGATCCCTCGAACCCGACCCCGACGTCCATGACGGCCAGGACCACGACTTCCCGCCCCAGACGCCGCTTCCAATGGTAGCGTTGGGCGCACACCCAACCGATCGAGTCCGCGTGCTCGAGGATGTTCTGGCAGACCTCGGACAACATGACCGAGAAGTGGATGACCGACGGCCTGGTGTAGTGGAGTCTATTGATGAGAATCCGCTGCGCCCGCTCGCGGACGTGCTCGACCACATGGTGCACATCCTCGTGCGATCGGATCGGCGTGATCTCGAGGAGCGTGTCGGTCTCGCCGTGGCGCTTCGGAGGGGCCGCCTCGACCTCGAAGACTTCTGCCGCGGCGGGCCAGAAGTGCATCCGGTCGATGTACGAGCGCACCTCCGGATCGTCCGGCGGTTCCAGCAGCGGCGCGAGACCGCTTCGCCGCCGCGCGGCCTGGCCGACCGCGAGCAGACCGAGAAGCCCGAAGGGCGACACCCAACCGACCTGGCGTGCGTCGAGGAGCAGACGGCTGTCGGGGTCGTCGATCACACCCGCGGCGGCTTCGATGAGCACCTCGAAGGCGCCCTCGTCGAGCGTCGACGGCACCTCGATCACCCGGCTCACTGAGTCGCTCCTCTTCTCGCGCTCGACCCATCGCCGGTCACCAGACCGGTCGAGGAGCGCAGATGCTCGCTGAGACCGGTCGCCCCACGGTAGGCGGCGTTTCGCGCGGCCGCACCGTTGGCCCGCCGCATGGCCTCCTCGAGCGGAGCGCCCGACAACAGCGCGGCGAAGCAGGTCGCACCCCAGACGTCGCCGCACCCGGTTGGATCCGGCTGCTCCACGTGGCGCTCGGCCGGCACTCTCCCGCTCACCAGGGGCCCGCCGGCGGTCTGGAGGGCTCCGCCGATCACCGAATCCAGCGGGCGCTCCCAGAACGCCCGCGTCGCCACCCATGCCGCACCACGATCCGCGAGCGTGACGAACACGGCCCCCGGCGCGGGGCCGACCACCTCCGCGGCGAGCGCCCACGGGTCATCCCACCCCTCGGCGAGGGTCGTGAGCTCGTCTTCGTTGAGCTGCACCGCATCGAAACATCGGAGCCACGCTCTCCAATCCGCGAGCGGCTTGAGGCTTCGCACCCCGTCCGGCCCGACCCCGAGCATCAGCGAATGGAGGTCGCAGTATACCGGCCCGCGCGTCGCCGCGCGGAGGCCCGCGGCCGCGGGGAGGCCGAGCTCCCACCCCGCGATGAAGTTCACGTACAGGGCATCGCAGGATCGCGCGACCAGGCGGATCTCGTCGGCCTCCCACCCCGGCACGCCGCCCGTCAGACGCTCGCAGCGGCGCCCGATCTCGTGGTAGAAGAGCTCCACGCGGTTGTTCGGCTCTTCGACCGTTCGGACACCGTCGAGCCCATCGATGCTCGGCAGGGTACGAAGGAACTCTTCGGCCCGTGGTCTCAGATCGCGCCCGATCTTGATGATCGGAAAGACGGTCCACTCGCCCCCGAGCGCCGCGTCCGCAGCGGCGAGGGCGTAGGCGATCCCCCCCCATTCCTGGATCGGCTGGTCACGCCCCACGTCGCGCGCGTGGATCGTATCCCACACCATCGTCCCCACCACCCCGAGTCGCGGCATGCCGGCAGATCGCTCTAGAGAGGGCTCAACCGCACGACGCGAAATGTCGCTGCGGCTCCGATGACCCCGGCCATGTCGCCGAGCTCGCTGCCCACGATCCGGCACGACTCCGCGTTCGAGCTGAAGGCCCTCTTCCTCACCTCTGCCTTCAGCGGCTCGAACAGATGGTCTCCCGCCCTGGTGACACCGCCGGAGATGACGACCATCTCGGGGTTCAGGATGTTGATCAGGTTCGCGACGCCCGTGCCGAGGAACTTCGCGGTCTCTTTCATCACCTCCGCCGCGTAGACGTCGCCGGCCACGATCGCATCGGACACGGCCTCGGCCGTGATCCGCGCCAGATCCCCATCCACCATGTCGGGGAGGAGGCTCTCCGCGCCGGTCTCGAGGCCCTCGCGCGCGCGCGCCGCGATCGCCGGTCCCGATGCGTATGCCTCCAGACACCCGTAGTTCCCGCAGTTGCACCGCCTGCCCGTCGAGTCGATGGTCATGTGACCGATCTCGGCGGCGGCGTCCGATGCGCCGTGGTAAACGTGGCCGTCGAGGACGATGCCGCCCCCGATTCCCGTGCCGAGCGTGACTCCGACGAGCGTCCGCACACCCCGACCGGCGCCCTGCCACCACTCCCCGAGCGTGGCCGCGTTGGCGTCGTTGTCCAACTCGGCATCGAGCCCGACCGCCCGCGAGATCAGATCGCGCAGCGGGAAGTTCCGCCAGCCGAGGTTCGGGGTCTCGATCACGGTGCCGGTCGATCGATTCAGGGGCCCTGGAGACCCGAGGCCTATGCCGAGGAACGCGTCGGCGTCGAGCCCCCCCTCCCGCTTCGCGTCGTGGATCACGGCGCGGATCATCCCCACCATCCGGTCGACGACGAACTTGGCACCCTGGTGCGCCTCGGTCGGCAGCGACCGCATGCCGAGGACGGTGCCGCCCTCGTAGGGGACCGCTCCCACGTTGATCGACGTGCCGCCAAGGTCGACCCCGACGATGTACCGGCCTTCATCCACCAGCTGTCAACCAGTTCTTCTCCGGGAGGGTTGGGTGCCTGGTCCGAATGATAGAGTCGAGGCACTCTCGTTGCGAACCCGGCGCCCGGCCGGCCGATTCTCACGCGGACGGGCGGCGGACCTCAATCCTCTCCCACCTGGAGCACGGCGAGGAACGCCTCCTGGGGGATCTCTACGCTCCCCACCTGCTTCATGCGCCGCTTCCCCTCCTTCTGTTTCTCGAGCAGCTTGCGCTTCCGGGTGATGTCGCCGCCATAGCATTTCGCCGTCACGTTCTTGCGCAGGGCCTTGACCGTGGATCGGGCGATCACGTCGCGGCCGATCGCGGCCTGAATCGCCACGTCGAACAGTTGCCGCGGGATCAGCTCTTTCAGCTTGCGCGCGACTTTACGGCCGTACTCGAACGACCGCTCCCGGTGGATGATGACGCTCAATGCATCGACAGAGTCGCCGTTGAGGAGGATGTCCAGCTTGACGAGATCCGATGGCCGGTAGCCCGAGAGCTCGTAGTCCAGCGAGGCGTAGCCCCGCGAGACCGACTTGAGGCGATCGTAGAAATCCAGCACGATCTCGGCGAGCGGCACCTCGTATACGATCTCGACCCGCGTCGGATCGAGGTAATGCATGTTCACATACTCTCCCCGGCGGTCGTGGCACAGTCTCTGGACCCCTCCGATGTACTCGGCCGGAGATACGATGCGGATCCGGACGAACGGCTCCCGGATCTCGGCGATGCGCCCTCGGTCGGGCATCCGGCTCGGGTTCTCGACGTGCACGTCGTCGCCGTTCGTGAGCGAGATGCGGTATTCGACGTTCGGCAGCGTCGTGATCAGGTCGAGATCGAACTCCCGCTCGAGTCGCTCCTGTACGATCTCCATGTGGAGGAGTCCGAGGAAGCCGCATCGGAACCCGAAGCCGAGCGCCGCCGACGTCTCGGGCTCGTAGTGGAGGCTGGCATCGTTGAGCTGGAGCTTCTCGAGCGCGTCTCGCAGCTCCTCGAACCGATCCGACTCCGTCGGATACAGCCCCGCGAACACCATCGACTTCGCTTCCTGGTATCCGGGCAGAAGACGGGTGGCCCGCGAATCGGCATCGAGAAGGGTATCGCCGACCTTCGTGTGCCCCACGCGCTTGATCTGGGCCGTCAGATAGCCGACCTCACCGGCCCGCAGGTTCCCCGACGGCTGGAACCCGAGCCGCATGAAGCCGACTTCGTCCACCTCGTAGACGGCATCGTGGCGGCCGAACCCGACGTTCATCCCCTTACGGACCTCTCCATCGACGACGCGAATCATGGGGACGGCCCCCCGATACCGGTCGTACTGCGAGTCGAAGATCAGCGCCCGCAACGGGGCGTCGGGGTCGCCCGAAGGTGCGGGCACCCGCCGCACCACGGCTTCCAGCACGTCCTCCACACCGATCCCGTCCTTCGCCGAGGCGAAGATCGCGTCGGCCGGGTCGCCACCCAGGAGCTCGGCTACCTCGGCCGCCACGCGCTCCGGATCCGCCGCCTGCAGATCGATCTTGTTGATGACCGGAACCACCTCGAGCCCGGCCTCGATCGCGAGAAACAGGTTCGCGATGGTCTGGGCCTCGATTCCCTGGGAGGCGTCGATCACCAGCAGGGCCCCCTCGCAGGCCGCAAGGCTGCGGCTGACCTCGTACGTGAAGTCGACGTGGCCCGGTGTGTCGATGAGGTTGAGCTGATACACCTCACCGTCCGCGGCCCGATAGCTCATCCGGATGGCGTTGAGCTTGATCGTGATGCCGCGCTCCCGCTCGAGATCCATCGAGTCGAGCACCTGTTCCTTCATCC
>Ga0302046_10004144_pt1 | contig 12912 bp, 10 predicted proteins | sample RVTome_11_FD_200261 | JGI IMG/M metagenome (GOLD analysis project Ga0302046, IMG submission 200261) | Soil microbial communities from uranium-contaminated site in the Upper Colorado River Basin, Wyoming, United States - RVT147D111 (version 2) ...
CCAAGCTGTCCGATGGCATCGGACAGCCCTGATCCCATCAGCCGGAGTTTGACGCGAGGCCGAGGGTTCCGGCGATGACGTTGCGCATGATGTCGTCGGTGCCCCCACCGATCGGCCCGACCCGGGCATCCCTCCAGAATCGCTGTGCCGGATACTCCATCAGCGCTCCCGACCCACCGTGGACCTGAACGCACTCATCGGCCACCTTCCAGGCGAGACGCTGGGTGTAGAGCTTGGCCATCGAGGTGATCTTCACCAGCTCCTCCCGTGTCACCTCCTCACCCGCCTCGTGGGCCAGGTGATACCGGAGCGCCCGGTAGGCGAGAGCCTTGCCAGTGCGGATCTGGACCGAGAGGTCGGCGAACCGATGCTGCCAGACCTGGAACTTGATGACGGGTCGTCCGAACGCAGAGCGCTCCCGGGCGTAACTCACGGCGATCTCCAGGGCCTTCTCCGCCTGGGCGATCGCCCCGAGTGACATCATCAGCCGTTCCCACTGGAAGTTGGTCATGATGTGACCGAACCCGGCTCCCACCTCGCCGAGTCGGTCGCTGTCGGGAACACGCAGGTCGGAGAAGAACAACTCTCCGGTGTGGGAAGTGTGCCAGGCGATCATCCTCATCCGATTCGCCTCGAAGCCATCGCTGTCGGAGTTCACGATGAAGAGCGTGATGTTCTCGTGACCCGGTTCGTCCGATGTCCTGGCGGCGACCACCACGTAGTCAGCCCAGGCGCCGTTGGTGATGTAGGTCTTGGACCCGTTGAGCACCCACTCGTCTCCGTCACGGACAGCCCGGGTGGTCAATGAGTTGACGTCGCTGCCGGCTCCCGGCTCGGTCACCGCCAGGGCACCCAACAGCTCACCACTGATGGAGGGGCGCAGGTAGCGATCCTTCTGGGCGTGGGTGCCGAATCGGTCGATGTATAGGGCGGCCAGCTGGATGTGCGCCCCTAGGTCACTGACGGTCCCGAACGTGAGCGACTTCGACAACTCTTCGATGACGACTGCCTCGGCGGCATAGTCGGGTCCGGTCCCGCCCCAGCGCTCGTCGAACTTGGCTCCGAATATGCCTGCCGCGCCGGCCTTCTCGAACAGGTCCCGAGGGAAGTCACGCTCCCGTTCCCACTCTTCGGCGTGTGGGTTGATCTCGCTGTCGACGAACCGGCGGACGACGTCCCGATAGGCCTCGTGCTCCTGGGTGAAGATGGCGGCGAGGCTCACCCGATGCCCATGATCTTGGCGAGGATCTGACGCTGGACCTCGTCCGACCCGCCGCCAATCCGCCCGATCCTCGACCCGAGCCACTCTCGTCCCACGTTGGACCCCTCGACAAGGGCCGCACCCCCCATGACTTGGACCGCCATGTCGGCCACCCGGTTGCCGACGAGCCCGGTCGCCAGCTTGGCCATTGCCACCTCCTCGGTGGCGTAGACGCCCCTGTTCCAGAGCTCGGCGCACTCGTAGACCAGCGCCTCGAGGGCCTCGACCTCGGTTGCCATCTCGGCGATTCGATGGGCAACGGCCTGATGCGTCCCGATCGGCCTGCCAAAGGCTTCCCTATGTCGGGCGTACTCGATGGTCTCCTCGAGGATGGCCCGCGCCCCGGCGGCGCCGCTGACCGAGACCGCCATGCGCTCACCCTGCAACTCCCACATGATCTGCGTGAAGCCCTCGCCTTCGACGCCGAGCAGAGCGTTGGCAGGCAGCCTCATGTCGTCCATGAAGAGGAGGGCCGTGTCGGACATCTTCAAACCGGACTTGCCCAGGGTTCGGGAGACCTCGAACCCAGGAAGTGAGGTGTCGACGATGAACATGGAGATGCCGCCCCAGGGGTTGTCGGCATCGTGCCTTCCGGTGCGCACGACCATCGATATGAAGTCGGCCCGGGCTCCATTGGTGATGAACATCTTCTGTCCGTTGAGGACCCATTCGTCGCCGTCGCGCACTGCATTGGTCCTGATCGAGGCCACGTCGGAGCCGGTGTCGGGCTCGGTGATGCCGATGGCGCCGATTCTCTCGCCACGCAGGGCCGGCTTGAGCCACGTCTCGATTTGCTCCTCGGTGCCGAACTCGAGGATGGGCGGCGTCGCCATGTCGGTCTGCACGCCCATCACCATGGCGATCGAGCCGTTGATCCGACCCATCTCCTCCAAGAACACCACCTGCGACCAGTAGTCACCGCCCTGGCCGCCAGCCGACTCCGGGAAGGCCAGACCGAGGAATCCCAGCGAGCCAGCGCGGAGGAACAGGTCGCTGGGGAACCAACCCGCCTCCTCCCACTCACCGAGGTGAGGCTTGATCTCGGTCTCCGCCCACTCCCTGATGGTCTTACGGAGTAGCTGGTGCTCCTCGGAGAAGGGTGAGGTCTTCATCGGCAATCGACATTAGTTTCGCTCCCTAATGAAGAGACCGGGCATAGTGGTCATCTCTGGCGCCGCCGGAGCGTGGGGCGACTCTTCGCTGTCCACCCCGCAGTTGCTCGCCGACGGCCGATCCGACTACGTCATCTACGAGGGTCTGGCCGAGATAACGATGGCCATCCTCACCCGGGCCAAACAGAAGGACCCCGCCCAGGGCTACGCCCGAGACCTCATCGAGACGATCGCAGCAAACATCGCCAGCTATCGGGCGGGAGGCGTGAGGGTCGTCACCAACGCCGGAGGGGTCAACCCACATGCCGCTGCGGCGCTCATCAAGGAGGCCGATCCGTCGACGTCGGTGGGGGTCGTATACGGCGACGACGTTCTGGGGAACGAGCCAGTCATGAGTGACGCCGGTCTCAGCAACACCCCGCTGTCGGCAAATGCCTATCTGGGGGCCAGGCCGATCGCTGCGGCTCTGGACGCCGGTGCCGAAGTGGTGGTCACCGGGCGAGTTGTCGACTCGGCGCTGGCTCTGGGACCGCTGATCCACGAGTTCCAATGGGCCCGCGACCAATACGACCTTCTCGCGGCAGGATCTCTTGCCGGCCACCTCATCGAGTGCGGGCCACAGGCTACCGGTGGCCTGCTCACCGACTGGCAGGCTACCCGGAGCTGGTCCAACCCTGGCTTTCCGATCGTCGAGGTCTCGACGGACGGCGGGTTCACCCTCACCACGCCGGCGGGCACCGACGGTCTGGTCGACGTGCTCACGGTCAGCGAGCAGCTCCTCTACGAGATCGGTGATCCGGCTGCCTACCAGCTCCCCGATGTGGTGTGCGATTGGACGCAGGTGACACTCGTCGAGTCGGGGCCCAACAGAGTGGAGGTCGCCGGGGCGCGGGGGGCCCCGCCCCCGTCTCATTACAAGGCATGCGCCCAGATCGCCGATGGCTGGCGCACGCAGTTTCTACTGCTCGTTGGGGGCCGGGACGCCCCGGCAAAAGCCCGGCGAGCCGGCGACGACCTGGTGGAGCGGGGGCGCCGCATGCTGGCCGACGCCGGGATGGGCGACTTCACCGCCACCGACGTCGAGGTGCTGGGGGCCGAGACGACCTACGGCGCCAACGCCCGGGCACAGACCCGCGAGGTCGTCCTCAAGATCGCCGTCCATCACGAGTCGGCAGAGGCGATCTCCCGATTCGTGCGGGAGGTTCCCTCCATTGCTTTGGCCGGCCCGCCCGGAGTGACGGGTGGTGGCATTGGCCTTCCCCGACCCACCCCTCTCATCCGACTGCGCTGCTTCCCCGCTGATCGAACCCAGGTTGCCGCGGCGGTCGAGGTGGATGGGCGGGAGGTCTCTTTCGACGATGTCGATCCGGTCGAGACCGTCGAAGTGACGGGATCGGTCGCAGCATCCTCGACAATCGACGTCGAAGCCGGCCCCACCGTCCGGGTGCCGCTCATCGCAATAGCCCACGGCCGCTCGGGTGACAAGGGGGCGGATGTCAACGTGGGTGTGCGGGCCAGGTCCCCGGAGCTGTGGCCGGTTCTACTCAGCGAGCTGACCGCAGATCGGGTCAGCGCCTACCTGGCTCATCTCGGTGCCAGCTCCGTGGCGAGATTCGAGCTCCCCGGCATCCACGCCGTCAACTTCCTGCTCAGGGATGGCCTGGGAGAGGGAGGCACGGCGTCTCTTCGCTTCGACCCGCAGGGAAAAGCCGTCGCCCAGCAGCTCCTCGACATGGAGATCGATGTCCCCGAGCGACTAGTCCTCTAACTTGAAACCCAGGGTTCCAGACACCGCTCAGCGAAGTCTGCCGGCGAATCGAATGGCACGCTTCCTATTCGGTGGTCGTTTCCGCCCTGGCCCTGGTCTCGTCGATCCGGGCGCTGTTGAGACGGGGCAGCGCATAGACGAAGAGGAGGCCGCCGAGGGCGGCTCCCAACAAGAACGGAGAACGCAGGGCCCACTCACGTCCCAACAGAGGCTCACCGACCGCCACCACCACACCGCCGATCGCGGCGCCGACCGGCATCATGCCCCAGCCGATGAAGCGGTAGACCGAGTTGACTCGGCCCAGGATTCGATCGGGAATCAATGACTGCCGCAGTGAGACGGTGATCACGTTCCACACCGTCCCTGTCATCGCGGAGACGAAGCCCATCGCCCAGAAGACCCAGAATGACGACGTCAGACCGCTGACCAGAAGCGAGGCAGCTCCGAGCAGTATCGTGGCGAACAGCGACCCGCCTTGTCCCAGAACCCGGGTGATGCGCGCCGCCGCAACCGACCCGACGACCCCGCCGGCGGCGACGCCGGTGGTCAGGATGCCGAAGCGGGTCGCGTCGAGCTCGAGGATCTCTTGGGCAAAGAGGACGAACGTGGCGAAGGTGAGCATGAAAGTGCCGTTGAGGACACCAAGGGCGAGCGCCATTGGCCGGAAGAGTGGGTGATCCCAGAGCCATCGCACGCCTTCCCTGAGTTCACCCCAGAAAGATGCTGGTGCCACGGGGACGTCTCCATCCTCCTTGGGCCGGAACTCGCCGGAGATGAGAAACACCAGGGCGGCGGCCACGGCGAAAGTCGCCGCGTCGACGAAGAACGGCAGAGCGAAAGCCGCTGCCAGCAGGATCCCGGCCAGGGGCGGGCCCACGAAGGAGTTCATCACCATCTCGGCGCCCCAGAGCCGGCCGTTGGCCGTTTCCAGGTTCTCCTTATCGACGATCGCCGGCATGAGGGTCTGCGCCGAATTGTCACGGAACACCTCGGCCGTCCCCAAGAGGAGGGCTGCGGCGTAGACCAGGACCAGCAGGAGCCCGGCGCTGCCGGGCGGATCGGCGATCCCCGCAGCGATATCGGCGGGAGACGACAGGTCGGCCTGGGTGGCCAGGACCGCCACCGCGATACCGAGGGTGAACACGAAACGGAAGACGTCCATCCATGCGGCCAGGCGACGGCGGTCGACGCGGTCGGTGATGACACCGGCGGGCAAAGCGAACAAGAGCCAGGGGAGGCGGGTGGCCAGAGCCACTGCGGCGATATGGAGGGGGTTTCGGGTCAGGGCCGACGCCAGCCACGGATAGGCGATGGTCGATACACCGTCACCGAGGTTGGACACGACGGATGCCGTCCAAAGTCTCCAGTAGTTGGGGCCGAGAGGCTTGCTCATGACCGGCGTGCATTGAACACCCCTATACGGTGTTCATCGCACGCCAGTCCAGGGAGAAACCTCGACTGGCTCATCACGACTCCGTCCCATGCGGTCTCGGCGGTATCACCGTGGCAAGGGGGCGGTACTCGACCGGACGAAGAACGACCGGCAGAAGAAGCCAGGAGGCCACGGCGGCGGGGGTGGCGAACCAGGTCAGCCCGCGACGGAGGTCGACGTCGAGGAGGGCGAGCAGGACCAGCACGACGGCTCCTGCAGCGAGCCCGACGACGAACTGTAGGGGGAGTGAGCCGATGAGGTGACGCAGACCGATGACCAGTGGCATGAGCACGATGCCCACGATCCCGCCAAACACCAGCCCGAAGACTGCAAAACCGTATCCAGCCTCGATGCCGTCGTTGATCATGCCGATGGCGAAGCCGACCACCGATCCGCAACCCAACCCGTAGAAAACGGATCTCACCACCACCACATGTGTGGGTGGCTCGGTGAATGCTCTTTCCACCACGGCATGTTACGAGCCATTCCCCCAAAATCAGACGTCGCTTATCCTGTAGCGATGAGATCGGCTTGGACCGCCAGGTTGACGTTTCTCGCTGCTGTGTTCGGTCTTGCCCTCGCCGCCTGCGGTGGCGGCACAGACCCCAACCTGACCACTGTCACTGACGATCGCAGCCTCTCCCGGTTCGATATCCCCTCCGACTGGAACACCTACGAGCTGGACGAGCTCTCCACACTCCAGTCACTTCCCTTCGACGTCGCCTATGAGGGCTTCTCCTTCCCGGCCATCACGGCGATCGGGTTCGACGGAGCGCCAGCCGAGGACGTGAATCGGTTGACTGCCAGCCTGCCCGATGTCGACTATCCCATCGGTGCCGCGTCGGTGCGAAGCATCGGCGATCGAGAGCGCGACTTCGTGTCCAGGGCGCTCCTCACCCAGTCGGTGATCCCGTATTACACGTTGTCCAACTTCGACGAGCTTCAGAAGGACGACTTCAGTTTTGGTGGGGGATTCGAGGGAGTGCGCCTGCTGCTCTCCTACGAGAACGAAGCCGGCACCGAGCTCGGGGTGGCGTACATGATCTCGGTGACGAATCCTGACGACAATCGGATCTATTCGATCGTCGCCGGATGCAACCGGGATTGCTACATCGCCAACCAAGACACGATTGCAGAGGTCGTTGACTCATGGCTCGTAAACAAGAAGGGCTGAACACCCGTAACCGCGATCTCAGGGTCACCCGCCGCAGGGCGGACACCTGGGACCGCATCAAGTTCCTGATCCTGCTGGGGATCGCTATGACGGCGATCCTCCTCAGCTCACCCGACCTCGGGTTCCTCTCCTTCGGCGAGGTGCTCGAGAACTTCATCGCGACCACCGCGGGACGGGTCCTCGCCGCGCTGTTCGGTTTGGAGGTGCTTCGCCAGATCCACTATCTCGTCTCTGAGCGGTCTCCGTCATATCACAACTTCTGGCGGCACGGGGTCTTCGGTGGCATGGAGCGCTGGACTCACGATCATTTCAAGCCGTGGACCCGGTTCCGGGTCGGGCGTCTGATCCGGTGGTCGTTCTACCTGTTGTTGATGGGGCTCTTGCTCGACTACTTCATCGACGACGTCAACGGGCCGGTCGAAGCGCTGGTCGAGGCACCCCGGATCTTTGTCGAGGCTCTGCCGTTCATCTTCCAGCTGATGTTCGGCTTCCTGTTCATAACGGTGCAGTTCGTCGGCATCTTCTGGCTCCTGACCCGGGGAGGCACCGACGTGATCCTGCCCGAGGAGGTCACCACCCGATTCGACGACGTATGGGGCCAGGACCACGTCCTCGAGCTGATCAGGGAGAACATCGCTTTCCTGGAGAAGCCTGACGAGATCGAGGAAAAGGGCGGCTACCTGCCCGGGGGCGTCCTGTTGTGGGGCCCGCCCGGCACCGGAAAGACATTGATGGCCCAGGCGATGGCCGGCGAGACCGGCAAGCCTTTCGTCTTCGTCGAACCGGGATCCTTCATCAACATGTTCATGGGCATCGGTGTGCTCAAGGTGAAGGGTCTCTACCGGAAGCTGCGCAAGCTGTCTTTGCGGCACGGCGGCGTGATCGTCTTCTTCGACGAGGCCGACGCCCTCGGCTCCAGAGGTCAGCTCGGTGGTACCCCTCAGGGCCAGCTCGGCCACACCCTGAGTGAGGCCCACCTCATGTGCAACGGCTTCTCATATCTCAGCCCCGCCTCACAGCAGATGCTTCTCGACGAGTGGGGCAGCGAGACATCTTCGACCGACGACCGTGAGCCATCGCGTCGCGGCTTCGTCGATCGTCTGTTCATGGGTGGCATGGCCGGTGGTGGAGGAGGCGGGATGGGGACGCTCCAAGCCCTTCTGACCGAGATGAACGGCCTGGCCAAGCCACGTGGCCTGACCAACCGTCTACGCAAGATGTTCGGGTTCAAGCCGAAGCCACCGCCCAAGTACCGGATTCTCCACATCATGGCGACCAACATGCCCAATGCCCTCGACGAGGCGCTGCTCCGTCCCGGGCGCATCGACCGCATGTACAAAGTGGGCTTTCCCTCGAAGGAGGGTCGCAAGCAGACCGTCGTCGGCTATCTCAACAAGGTCGAGCATCGGTTGTCCGAGAAGGAGATCGACAAGCTCGCCACCGTGACGCCCTACTACTCCGGAGCGATGATCAAGGACATCGTCAACGAGGCTCTGATCATCGCGGTCCGCGACGGCCGCGAGGCCATCGAGTGGAACGACATCTGGAAGGCGAAGGCCCTCAAGGAGCTGGGGCCACCCGAAGACGTCGACTACATCCAGCGAGAGCGTCATGCCGTCGCCATCCACGAGGCGTCTCACGCCGTCACCGCGCACCTCCTCGGGGCGCACCGCAAGATCGACCTCGTCTCCATCGAGAAGAGGTCGTCGACGCTCGGAATGGTGAAGAGCCAGGGCGAGGAGGAGCGGTTCACCCAGTGGAAGTCCGAGTTCCAGGCGGACATCATGGTTTCACTGGCGAGCCTCGCCGGTGAGCGGATGTTCTTCGAGAACGACAACAGCTCCGGGGTGACCGGCGACCTGAGCAATGCGTCCCGGGTGGCCGCCCTCATGGAAGGTTCATTTGGGATGGGGTCGAGCCTCACTTCGGCGACCAACACCCGGCAGAACGCCTCCGGGGGCCCGGCCAACGCGGTCTCGGTCTCACTGCGAGAGAATCGAGAGGCGGTCGAGAAGAACCTCTCGATGCTCTACGACGAGGTGGCCACCCTCCTGGACGAGCATCGGGAGAAGGTGCTCGAGCTTGCAGCTGTCCTCGAGGAACGGAAGAACATCTCAGGTGATGAGGTGAGTGAGATCATGGGCTCGGTTCCCGGCTCCCGGACCATGCGCGAGCCCACCGGTTGGCAAGCCGTCTCCGACACAGTTGCCGGTGAACGTCAACGCGAGGCGCTGCTGAAGGCGGGCCGGCAGGTGGCCCAGGTGGAGAGAGCCTCCCAAGGCGATGGCATGGAGGAAGACGACTCCAGGTGATCAGGTGCCCCATCCAGGGGCACCGGTGCGTGTGATCTGACAGTTGGTCGCTATCGCGTGGAAATTCGACGCGTCGCCCAGTTGGTGGACGTATAGCTCGCGTCCCGCCACCGCCAGGATGTGTTGCCCGTCCCCGACCGGGGCCAGCGACGTGCCGGCGAGCACCTCGGGCAAGGTGAAGGTCTGGGTGTCTCCGCTGATCAGGTTGGCCACGCTGACGATGTTGGAAGTCAGATACGTCATCGACTGGTTGTCGAACCAACCAAGAGGAATTCCCAGGGCCGTCGGCAGGGGCTGTTCGCTGGGTACCCCATTCGAGTCGAGGAGGATCATGTTGAACTGCGACTCCGACTCATCGGTGCCGACGACCATCACCGCAGTCCTATCGAACGAGCCGTAGGCGACTATCGGCTGGCCGAAGTTGGCGGCCAGCGGCACCACCCAGCGAGTCTCCGCACCAAGGGGATCGAAGGCGGCGAGCGCGAAGTTGAACCCGTCGCCTTCGCTGCGCTCGGTGAAGACGAAAGCGATCAGGTCCTGGCCGATCGAACCTATGAGGCTGTTGAGCGTCCACCCCTGGAAGCCGTCGTGCTGGATGGTCCCTCCCGTTATCAGGTCGACTATCTGACGATCGGCGGACCCGGTGATCGCGTACAGCCCTGTGGGTGTGGACACCCAGGAGCCGGAGTCGGGTGCCTCGGTGAAGGGCTGCCAGCGCTTCTGTAGTGGGTCGACCACGAAGAGCCGACCGCCGATCTGGATGGGTCGCACGGCACGTCCGGGCTCGACGATGTCGTTGATGTCGTCGATGGAAACTCGGTCGAAGGCGGTCTGGATGTTGATCCCGATGAACGCCCGAGACTCGTCATTCGGGTTGGTGCCCAGGACGATGGATGCGGAGGCGGGAACCTCGTCTCGGAGGTATTGGACCTCGATCTCATCGCCCGGGCTCAGCCCGTCCATGATCGCCGAGAGCGCCGGCCGGTCGGTGGTTGGTGTGCCATTGACCGCGGTGATGATGTCGTTCTCCATCAATGATCCGTCCGCGGCCGAATCTTCGAAGGTGCCGGTTACGAGCACGCCGAGTGGCTCACCTGTGGCCAGCTGGCATCCCAAGGGCTGATCGGTCACTTCGCTGACGTCGGGCAGCGGGCTGCGCTCGGGTGGCTCGGCGACGCACGCGGCCAAGACCAAGATCAAGATCGAAGCTGTGCGCCGCATCACCGGAGGGTATCGACGGCCTATCTCAACCGGTCAGGCAGTGACCTCCCAAACGCGGGCAGTCCATTGGAAGCGGCTGCCCCGCTGGGTGAGAGCGATCACCTTCTCCTTGAGCATCTTCAAGACGGCGGGGTCCTCCGCCAGGGTCGAGGGGAGGGGGATGCTTCTCTCGGTGAGTTGTTTGAGCGACCCGTAGACCGAGCGGGCCTTGTCGAGGATGCTCGACTCGTCCTGAAGCGAGCCGGTCGGGAGGAAGAGGCGGCCCCCCTGACGGAGAAGTCGCTTCGACTCCTCGATCATCCGCATCGGCAGCTCGGCGCCCGTAGGCCCACCGGATAGGCCGGAGGGGAACCACCCGGAGACGTTGGCGATGTCGTCTGGTATGCCTGACACGTCTCCGATCACGACGTCGGCTTCTATACCCGAGTCCAGAGGGTCGAACATGTCGCCCTGGGCGAACATGATCCTGTCACCCACCCCGTGTGCCGCTGCGTTCGCCGACGCGACATCGACGGTCTCGTCGGCGGCGTCGACGCCGTATACGCGGGATGCCCCCAACTTGGCGGCGATGATCGAGAGGATCCCGGACCCGCAACCGACATCGATCACGACGCTTCCCGGTTTGAAGTGGAGGGCGTCGGCGAGCAAGGTCGAGATCGTGCTGGGACGGAAGGTCGCCGGCCCGACCTTCAAGTCCATGGGCCCGAACCGGCCCTTCCACGTGATCGTCTCTGTGGCCATCCCCCATGAGGCTACTCCTGTTGTGGCACTTTCTCTCATCCGGGGAGCATCTAGCCCCTTACTGGCACGATTTTCCACAGGTTGCCGTCGAGGTTGGCGTAATAGATCTCTCCCACCCAGTCGACGGCAAAGGTGGTGACGAGGGTCATGTCGAGGGCGTCCCACTCCCGGTCCTCGGTCACCTCGCCGTCGGTGTAGCGCATCGTTCGCACCCAGCCACGGCAGTAGTCGGCATAGAAATAGTGCCCATCCAGCTCGGGAATGTCCCTGCCGCGGTAGACGGGGCCGCCGACGATGGCACATCCGGTGTTCTCATGGATGTATCCGTGAACCGGGAGGGTGAATTCCGTGGGGTCGCAATCGGGGACCACCCCGTCCTCTTCGTCGCGGTCGTAGCAGTCGAAGCCCTCCAGAACCGACCATCCGAAATTGTGGCCTGGCTCGTCGATGGGAACGATGTCGATCTCCTCGTACTGGAACTGGCCGACATCGGGGATGTACACGTTTCCGTCGTCGATCCAGATGCGCCACGGGTTCCTCAGCCCGTAGGCCCACACCTCGTCGGCGCCCTCTTCGCTGTCCACGAAAGGGTTGTCTGGAGGGATGCGGTACGGAAGGTCGCTCACATCGAGTCGAATGACGGTGGCCAGCAGTGTGTTGGGATTCTGGCCGTGGCCCCTGGGGTCGCCGATGTTGCCGCCGTCTCCGACGGTGACCCACAGATACCCGTCGGGCCCGAAGATCATCGAGCCTGACTGATGCCATACGTGTGGTTGCGGGATGGTGATCACCGTGCGGAAGCTGCGGATGTCGATCACGGGTTGCGCGGTCCCCGAGATTCGAGCCTGGACCAGCTGAGAGTCGCCCGCGAGATCGGTGTAGAAGAGGTAGATGAGGCAGTTGCTGGCCACGTCGGGGTGGGGCAGGGCGGTGAGGAGACCTTGCTCGTTCTCGTCGCTCTCCACGATGGATCTCATGTCGATCACCGGGGTGTCGCCGACGACCCCGTCCTCGACGATGACGATGCGCCCGGGCTTCTCGACGGCGAACAGTCGTGGCGACCCCGGAAGGACGAACATGTCGCTCGGCTGGACCAGGTCGTCGGTGATCAGACGGGCCTCGAGGTCGATCAGCTCCCCGGTCGCTGGATTTGGCTCCGGGGTGAAAGTGGAGTCGACACATGGGTCGGAAGGCGGACCGCTCACCAGGAGATAGCTGCTGACGATCATCGCTCCGAACACGATGAGGCCAACCCCGATGATCTTCATTCACACGGTTTTAATTGGTTCTCGTGGCTAGGGCTAGGCCCGGAGTGGTTTGCCGTCGGCGGGTCCCTAGTCTTCGTCTCGATGAGCCGGACCCATGAGGTGCTCAATCAGGTGCCTCCGCTCGAGGACTACAACCTCTATCTGACCGACCCGGTCCTCGACCCGGCCGTGGCCAGAGAAGGCAACAAGGACGCCCGCGACCAGCTCGTGGAGTTCGGCGAACTGGCCGGCAGCGCCAACAACTACCGGCTCGGATTCGACGCCAACCGCAACGAGCCCGTTCTGGCTACGCACGACCGGCTTGGCAACCGGATCGACCAGGTCGATTTCCATCCCGCCTGGCATCACCTGATGAATCAGGCCGTGCGATTTGGGATTCACAGCCTGCCGTGGGAGGCGGATGCTCCCGAGGGTGCTCATGTCACCAGGGCGGCCCTCATGTACCTCGACGGCCAGACCGAGCAGGGCCATTCGTGCCCCATCTCGATGACCTACTCGGTCGCCCCGGCACTGCGAGCAACACCTGAAGTCGCCGAACGCTGGATCCCGGGGATCACCTCACGCGTCTATGACCCCACATTCGCTCCCGGAACCGAGAAGCGGGGCCTGCTCATGGGCATGGG
>Ga0302046_10004145_pt1 | contig 12911 bp, 11 predicted proteins | sample RVTome_11_FD_200261 | JGI IMG/M metagenome (GOLD analysis project Ga0302046, IMG submission 200261) | Soil microbial communities from uranium-contaminated site in the Upper Colorado River Basin, Wyoming, United States - RVT147D111 (version 2) ...
GGATTGGCCCGGCAGGCTTACGCCGCGGCGTCCGACCGGCGCCCGCTGAGGTGGTCTGGGGCAGGTCTTGTGCAACCCTTACCATGATCCGTACCGTCTGATACCTGAGAACACACGGGGAGAGTGTTACAGTGACCGAGAACGCCTTGCCGCTGATCAAGGGCACGCTCGACCTGCTCGTGCTGAAGGCACTGAGCTGGGGATCGAAGCACGGCTACGGTCTGGCGACGTGGCTGGAGCGGCATTCGGGTGGTGTGTTCGGGATCGATGACAGCGCGCTGTACCAGTCGCTGCACCGGCTGGAGGCGAAGGGCCTGGTAGAGGCGGAGTGGGGCGTAACGGAGAACAACCGTCGAGCGCGCTATTACGAGCTGACGGGAGACGGCCGTCGGTTTCTGCGGTTGGAGTCAGACGCATGGTCGCGCTACACGGCATCGGTGAGTGCGATTCTGGCGCTCGCGAGTCCGGGCGCCTGAGGTCAGGCGAAGGTGGGAGGTCGGCGGCGTTGGCTGCGATTGCGATCGAAGAACCGTCGCGAGGCCGAGCGTGAGCTGGCAGAAGAGCTGGAGACGCACATCGCGTTGCGGGCTGCGGATCTGGTTCGGAGTGGAATCGGGGAGTCGGAGGCGCGGGCTCGGGCGCGTGAACGTTTCGGTGATTTCGACGAGGCGTGGCGGGAGTTGCGTGCGTCGGTCGTGCAGCGTGAACGCAGGAAACGAAGGAGCGAGTGGATGGGGGCGCTGAAGCGGGATGCGACGCTGGCGTTGCGGCATGCGCGGCGGGCGCCGGGCTTCACGGCGATCGCCGTGCTGACGCTGGCGTTGGGCATCGGGCTCACGACAGTCGTGTTCACGTTGGTGGACCAGGTTCTGCTGCGGCCGCTGGCGTTTCCGTCACCGAACGAGCTGTACGCGCTGTGGTCGGTGACGGAGGGTGGCTCGCCGTTCCCGCAGGTGTCATCGACGAACTGGCAGGACTGGCGCGAGCAGAACCGGACGCTGGCGGCGACGGGTCTGTATCGTCAGGGTGCGTGGTCGGTGGGATCGGCGGACGGAGCGATGCGGGTGCCGGGTGCGGAGGTGGGCGGCGAGTTCTTCGCTGCACTGCAGGCGCCGATGCTGGTGGGCCGCGCATTCAGGGAAGAGGAGGCGCAGCGGGAAGAGCTGGTTGCGGTTGTGAGCGAAGGTTTCTGGCGGGCGCGAATGGGTGCTCGGCGTGATCTTCCGGTCGAGACGCTGGTGAACGGCCGGTCGTTCCAGGTGGTGGGTGTGGTACCGCGGGGATTCGAGTTTCCGAGTGGTGTGGAGGTGTGGCTGCCTCACGCATACGAACGTCGAACAGCCGGCTCGCGCAACAATATCAACTTCGAGGCGATCGCACGTCTGGCGCCGGACGTGACGCGGGCGCGGGCGAAATCGGACCTGGACCGGGTCGCAGCGGAGATCCGTGCGGCAGCGCCGGATGCGCTCTACTCGTGGGGTGTGGGCGTGATCCCGCTGCGGGAGGCGATCACCGGCGACGTGGCGAATCAGCTCCGGCTTCTGCTGGGCGCGGTCGCGTTCGTGCTGCTGGTCGCGTGTGTGAACGTGGCGGGTCTGAGTCTGGCGCGTACGCTGGCGCGACGTGGTGAGCTGACCGTCTGCATCGCGCTCGGCTCGGGTCGTGCGCGGCTGGTGCGTCAGCTGGTGACGGAGCATCTGCTGATCGGTCTCGCGGGCGGCGCTGCGGGAGTACTGCTGGCATGGGCGGGCACTCGCCTGCTGGCGACGCGTGCGGGCGAGCTGATTCCGCGTGCGGAGACGATTGCCGTCGATGGCCGGATCCTCGTTTTCGGCCTTGTCGCATCGATTCTCGCTGGTGTGCTGGCAGGCCTGATTCCGGCGCTCAAGGCGACACAGGTTTCGCTCGCTGCTGCGCTGGGCGGGACGCGGGGCGCGGCGCGAGAATCGCACCGACTCGGCCCGTTCCTCGTTGCAGCGGAAGTCGCGCTCGCACTGTTGCTGCTCTCGGGCAGCGGCCTGCTGCTGCGCAGCTTCGGCAGTCTGGTGAGTCGCGATCTCGGGTTCGACGCCGGCGGCATTGTCACAGCGGACGCAGCACTGATTACGCCGCGCTACTCCGGTGCGGAAGGTGATGCGCTGCGTCGTCGCTACTGGGACGAGCAGCTCGAACGGATGCGCCGGATCCCCGGTACGGCCGGTGTCGCACTGGCGAACTGGATCCCCACGAGCGACGGCGGCAGGGGCTTCATCGAAGTGCCGGGCTTCACCGGTGACAACGTCGGCGCAGGCTTCCGCGCGATCAGCGACGACTATTTCGACGTGCTGGGCATGCCGCTGCTGCGCGGTCGCACGTTCGATGCGACCGATGACCGCGGCGCACCACCGGTCGCGGTCATCAATCAGGCCATGGCGGAAATGTACTGGCCGGGCGAGAACCCGCTCGGGCGGACCGTGCTGGCGACGAGCATGGAGCCGCCGCGCGGCGGCACGAGCACGCCCGAGCGCACGATCGTCGGCGTCGTCGGCGACATCCGCCACTACGGGTTCGAGGACGAGGCGGACCCGGAGATGTACGTGCCGTTCCACCAGACACTGCCCGTGTGGATGACGCAGATGACGGCGATCGTGCGGGCCGGCGCGGCGCCGGTGAACGACGTGCTGGTGCATGTCCAGCGCATCGGACGCGAGCTGGATCCGCAGGTCGCAGTCGAAGTCGCGACGCTCGATGCGCGGCTCGATGACCTGGTGCATACCCGTCGTTTCGTGATGACGATCGTCACCGGTTTCGGTGCGCTCGCACTCTTCCTCGCCGCGATCGGACTCTACGGCCTGCTCGCATTCACGGTCGCCGAGCGCACGCGCGAGATCGGCATACGGGCCGCACTCGGTGCCCGGCGATCCGGCATCATCGGGATGATGCTCGGACGGGCAATGAGAGTCGTTGCCGCGGGAACGCTCGCCGGTGTGCTGGCCGCGCTCTGGCTGAATCGACTGCTCTCATCCATGCTGGTGGACATCGAAGTGACCGATCCGTTGACTTATACATCAGCGATCGTGGTCCTGGGCGCGGTCGCAACCATTGCTGCGTTCCTGCCGGCGTGGCGTGCCGCGCGCGTCGACCCGCTCATCGCGCTCCGCTCCTCGTGACTCGCACGGCGGCCGGGCAGCACCCATTCGGGTAACAGCCCCGCAGTCCGGTTGATCTCCATGGCTCCAGAAATTGCGAGCCGAACCGACGCGTCTGCGGGGAAGGCGGTCAGGCCGTTTGATCGCATGGCTGCGGCGGGATCACCGAGGACGGCGAAGCGCGTGTCCACCCTTGCGACCCGCGAGGTCGGGGTTCAGGATGCCTGCCAGGGGCATCTTCCTCGAGCTGCGAGTGCAAGGAGCATGACAATGTCCGGCAGACGATCGCTGCTGCACTCAGCCGGGTCCGCTCTGCTGGGTCTCGTGTTCGCCGGTCCGCTCATCGCCCAGGCGAACGTGCCGACACCGGCATCCGTGCTGGGCTTCGAGCCGGGCGCCGACTTCAAGCTGGCCCGGTACGAAGAATCGATCGACTGGTTCCGGCGTCTGGATGCGGCGAGCGACTACGTGCAGCTCATCGACGTCGGCCGCACATCCGAAGGCCGGCCGTGGACGCTGGCACTCATCTCGTCGCCGCAGAACCTGGCGAATCTGGAACGCTGGCGCGACATCGCGCAGCAGCTGGCGCGCGCGGACGGCCTGACGGATGAGCAGGCGCGCGCGCTCGCGCGTGAGGGGCGTGCCCTGGTCGACATCAGCGGTGGACTGCATGCGAGTGAAGTGGCGGGCGCGCAGCACACGATCCAGCTGGCGTACGACCTGGTGTCGAAGTCGAGCGAGCCGCGTACGAAGGCGATCCTGGACAACGTCGTGCTTCTGCTGTGGCCGTCACTCAATCCGGATGGCCAGGACATCGTGGTCGACTGGTACCGCGAGAACGTGGGTGGCCCCTACGAGACCTCGCCGCTGCACGAGCTGTATCAGAAATACATCGGCCATGACAACAATCGCGACGCGTACATGCTGAACGTGGTCGAGTCGCGCGTGATCACGCGGGCATGGCGGCACTGGGAGCCGCAGATCATTCACGTGCATCACCAGTCATCGCCGTTCCCGACGCGCATCTGGCTGCCGCCCTTCGCGGAACCCGTCGCGCCGCGGGCGCCCGCATTGATTGCGCGCGAGATCAACGCGATCGGCATGCTGATGGCGCAGGCACTGGAACAGAACGGGCAGCCCGGCGCGACCCACATGGGCACCGGCTTCGACGCGTGGTACCCGGGCTACATCGACTATCTGCCCATCTTCCAGAACATTGCCGCGTACTGGACGGAGACGGCGCTCTATCGCTACGCGACGCCGTACTTCTACACGCTCGAGGATTATCCGCCCGGCATGCGCGATTTCCGGCCGCAATCGCTCTACTCGAGTCCATGGAAGGGTGGCTGGTGGCGACTGCGTGATGCGGTCGACTACATGGTGACGGCTTCATTCGCGGTGCTCGACTATGCGGCGAAATACCGCGAGGACATTCTGTACAACCGGTATCAGGCGGGTCGCGACGCGATCCTGCGCTACCGTACGGAACCGCCGTATGCGTACATCGTGCCGCAGTCCCAGCGTGATCCGGTGGCCGCGGTCGAGCTGTTGCGACGCCTCGCCTTCAACGGCATCCGCGTCGCGCAACTGGAGGCGGATGCCGTCGACAATGGCACGACGTACGCGCGCGGTACCTGGGTGATCCCGATGGACCAGTCATACGCCGAACTGGTCCGCCAGCTGTTCGATGTGCAGACCTACCCGGACCTGCGCGAGTTTCCGGACGGACCGCCGGAACAGCCGTACGATGCCGCCGGCTGGACACTGCCACTGCAGATGGATGTGCGCGTGATTGCAGCGACGTCGCCGCTCGACGCCGCGTTCACGACGGCAATGCAGCCGCTGGGCGCGGCGGCAGTCGCCACTCCGAACGGCGATGATGCGCCGTTCGCATCGAATCCGGTCGCGGCCGCCATCGTTGCGCCACCCGGACGCATCACGGGGAGCGGCGCCCGTGTCAGCCTCGATCCTGCCCACACCAACGCGTTCCGCATCGTGCACCGCGCTCTGGCCGCGGGCGGGTCGGTCCGCTTCATCGAAGGGTCGCCCGGCAGTGGCGGCGCGAGCGGTACGACCGGCCGCTATGCGATCGACGGCATTGCGTCCGGCACGATGCAGCAGTGGGTCGAGGAGCTGGGCGTGCAGGCCGAGCGCACGGGTGCGACGGGTACCGTCGTACGCGCACGGACAGCGCTCTACAAACCGTGGCGGGCCAGCATGGATGAAGGCTGGACGCGCTGGCTGTTCGATGAGTACGGCATCGCCTATACGACCGTGACCAATGCGGACATCCAGAACGGGCAGCTGCACGACCGGTTCGACGTGATCGTCCTCGCCTCCGACCCGCCGGCCGCGCTGCTCAACGGGTTCACGGCGGGATCCGTGCCGCCACGCTATGCCGGCGGTATTGCTGACAGCGGTGTTCGCGCGCTGGACGCGTTCGTCCGGGCGGGTGGGACGCTCGTCTGTTTCAATCAGAGCAGCAACTTCGCGATCGAGCAGCTGCACCTGCCAGTGCGCAACGTGGTGCAGGGTGTGAACCGGCGCGAGTTCTTCGGCAACGGCTCGATCCTGGAAGTGCAGACCGACCCTTCACACCCGGTGATGGCCGGTATGCCGGCGCGTGCGAACGTCTTCTTCGACGGCAGCCCGGTATTCACGACGCGACCGGGCTTCGAGGGCGTGATCCTGGCGAAATACGCGGCGCGTGGATCGCCACTGCGCTCGGGCTACCTGCTGGGTGAGCGTCATCTGAACGGTTATGCGGCCGCCGTCGATGTCAGGCATGGCGATGGCCACGTCATTCTCATCGGATTCCGGCCGCAGTGGCGTGGGCAGCCGGCGGGCACGTTCCGCATCGTGTTCAATGCCGCGCTCTTCGGCGCCGAGCTGGCCGGCCGGGCTGGCGGTTCAGCGCAATTCTGGAGCGTGCCGGACACGGCGACGACGGGTGTGTCCGGGGCGGGCAGCTTCAATCGTTGAATGGTCGGTGTGCGCGAACGGGGGTCCACCGGGAAACCCATCGTCGACCATACTCGGGGGACGGATCATGAAGCGGATCGTGAGGTCGTTTGCAGTTGCCGCCGGCCTGATGCTGTGGGCGCACCCAGCCGATGCACAGCTGTTCGAGCTGGGCGCGAAGATCGGGCTCAACTATTCGACCGTCAGTGTTTCCGATGAGGACGAGGAAGCCGGCAGTCTGAGCGGGATCGGCGTCGGCGTGTTCGCGCGGCTGACGCCCGGCCGCATCGGTGTTCAGGCAGAAGCGCTGTACCTGCGCAAGGGTGCGACCGAGGATGATCCCGAAGGTGGTGACGACACCGATGTCCGCTTCAACTACCTCGAGATCCCGCTCACCCTGGTCGTGCCGTTCGGAACCGGGCCGGCCACAGGGTTCCTCTTCGGCGGGCCGGCATTCGCATTCGAGGTGTCGTGCAACGTGACGTCCGCGCAAGAGGACGCCGTCGATTGCGACGAGCCCGGCCTCGACTTCATCGAGCGCAAGACCTTCGACCTGGGCGGTGTGATCGGCGGCGGGCTGCGCGTCTCGGCCGGCATCGGCGCGTTCTTCTTCGATGTCCGTTACACGCTCGGCTTCACCAACCTGATCGACGATCCGGGATCCGATGAAAGCGTCAAGAACCGCAATGTCTCGGTGCTCATCGGCTACGGCTTCGCACTGAGTCGCTGATCCTCATCGGCGCGACGTGCCGACTTCAATCCGCGCGCAGTGCAACGGCCGGGTCCACGCGCGACGCCTGGCGCGCCGGCAGGTACGCGGCCGTCACAGCGACAGCCGAGAGCAGCACCGCCACGGTCGCATAGGTCGTCGCATCCGCAGCGCCTACCTGGAAGAGCAGTCCGCGCAGGAAATGCGTCAGCAGCAGCGAACCCGCGCTACCGGCTGCGAGTGCGATCGCGAGCATGACGATCCCTTCGCGCAGGACAATGCCGAGCACTTCGCTCCTCTGAGCGCCGAGGGCCAGGCGTACACCGAACTCGGGTGTTCGCTGGCTGACCGCAAAGGTGAGAACGCCGAGTACGCCGACGGCCGCAATGGTGAGGGCGAGCAGAGCGAACGCACTGAAGAGCGTGGCATTGAGGCGAGGCGGGGCGAGGTCCTCGAAGCGCAGCGACTCGAGCGAACGGATGTTGTCGACAGGTCGTTCGGCATCCAGGTTGCGCACGAGACCGGCCACGTGCTGTGCGACAGCGCCTGCATCGCCCTGCAGGTGGATCAACAGGCTCTGTCCCGGAAACGCCTGTGCCGCCGGCCGGTAGAGCGTCTGTGTGCTCGCGAGCGACAGACCGTACTCGCGGGTGTCGGCCGCCACGCCAACCACACGCAGCCAGGGCCCCCACTCGCCATTGAACTGCTGCTGCGCAATGCGGCGGTCCAGCGCATCGTCGTCACCGAACAGTACGCGCGCCAGGCTCTGGTTGATGACGGCGACCGGCTCGGTCGCGGCCTGATCAGTGACCTCGAAGCCGCGGCCCCGGACCAGGGAAACGCCGACCGTACCGAAGTAACCGGGACTGATCGCATTGAACGCCGTCTGTGGACTGGCTACGCCTTCATTGTCGCCGCCTTCGATGCGAAACTGCTGGCGCGAGAAATTGGCTGTCGAGAAAGGCGCACGCGACGCGAATGCAGCCTCGCGCACGCCGGGGAAGGCGCGTACGCTCTCCAGCAGCTGGTCCATCAGATGGCGATTGGCCTCGACCGGCATACCGGTGACGTTGGGTGCTTCCATGCTCACCACGTCCCGGTACTGCAGGCCGGGATCCACCCGACTGAGCGCGAGCAGACTGCGTACGAGCAGGCCGGCACCGACCAGGAGCGTGAAGCAGAGTGCGAGCTGGCTCACCACCAGGAACTGCTGCGTCCGTTTGCGCGGCAGGCCCACCACGCCGCGGGCGGCACCGGCGACACTCGAGGTGCCACCGCCCGTCAGGCCGGGCAGCGGCGGCGCCCATGCGAGCAGCAGCGCAATGCCGACTGCGATCGAACCGGTGAACGCGAGTACGACGAAGTCGATCCCGATTTCGCCCGTCCGCACCGTGAACCGATTGGCGTAGCGTACGAGCAGATCCATCCCGAACACGGCGAGGATCAGTCCGAGCGTTGCGCCAGCCACGGCGAGGACGAGGTTCTCGACGAGTAGCTCGCTGCGCAGCCGTCGCATGCCCGCGCCGAGTGCGGCGCGTATGGCCAGCTCACGCTCGCGCCGCACCAGCCGCGTGAGTGTCAGGTTGGCGACATTGGCGCACGCCAGGACCAGCACGAGCGCGACCGCACCCGCCAGAATGAGCAGCATCGGCCTCGCCTCGGCAGTCAGCTCGTCCTGCCAGGGCGCCACGGAAATCGTTATGCCGAGGCGTTCCGGGTAGGCCTCCGGATACTCGCTGTGCAGCGTCCGGTTGATCGACTGCAGCTCCGCCGCCGCCGCCGCCACCGTCCGACCGGGCGCGAGCCGCGCGAACACGTCCGTCATCCGGTGGTTCCGCTCATCCAGCATCGCTGCGCCACCATAGTGCTCGCTGGACGCGTAGTTGACGAAGAAGTCCTGGCGCCGGGTGCCCGTATAGAGCGTGCCCGGCCGCAGCACACCGACGATGCGCACCGTTTTCGGCTGCGAGAACACCCACAGCTTCACAGTGCGGTCCAGTACGCCGGGATCGCCGCCGAAGGCGCGCTGCCAGTAATCGTGGGTGAGCACCATGACCGGCTCACCGTTCGAGCCGTCGTCCTGGGGACCCAGCACGCGCCCGAGCTGTGGCCCGAGACCGAGCACACCGAAGTAGTTCGACGAGACGAGTCCGCCCACGGCGCGGTGCGGTTCCGCATCCGACACGACATTGAACGTGAGGTCACCGTACTCGACGAACTCATCGATCGTGCGCGCTCCACTGCGGTAGTCCGCAATCTCGACAAAGGAGAAGCCGAGATCGTCGATGCCTGCGAGCGGCGCCGGCTGCCGCAGGTAGACGATGCGCTCCGAGTCCGTATACGGCAGAGGCCGCAACAGCACACCGTTGACCATGCTGAAGATTGCGGTATTGAGGCCAATGCCGAGACCCAGTGTCAGCACGAATGCGGCCGACTGCACGGGTGTCCGCGCAAGGCGCCGGACCGCAATACGCAAATCGTTCACCATGCCTGCCTCATGATGCTGCGCGATACTGTGGATGCCTGTTCCCGCGGGCCCGAGCGTGGCCGTGCATCGCGGCGGCGGTCGGGCTGCCCTCGATCATCGAACCTCAGGGCAGGTCCACGCAATGCATCATCATGCGAATGGCGTGGCCGAAGTGTGCGCGTTCGGTGAAGAATTTTCGCTGAGGTCGATCGACGAGACATCGATCGACGAGACCAGGGTCAGTGCGTCAGCGCATACACGATGTAGTTGACGCCGAGCTTGAAAGCTTCGTTCGTCATGTCGAGTGGAAAGAAGCCCTGGCCCGACCACTCCCAGTATTCGGCGAGATCGCTGTTGTGATTGGCGAGCACCATCACGCGGCGGTCGGGATCATTATCCTCGAAGATCGCGTAGTAGCGAGGATCGACGCGGACCAGCGGGTGCGGCACATAAATGTCGTCGACCTGGAAGAACGACTGGAAGATTCTGTGGTCGGCGCCGATCTCGACCCACTCGTACTCCGGCAATGCCCGCTTCACGTTCTCCGCCATGTTGTACCACTGGTCGGCCTCGAAGTCGTCGAAAATGACCAGGCCACCCTTGAGCACGTAGCTCCTCAGGTTCTGCACGTCCTCATCGCTCGCGGCCCAGTAGCCCGGCTCCGAAATGTAGATCAACGGGTGGCGGAAGATACCGGGATCCTGGAGTGTGAACACGTTCGTTTTCTGGCCGGGCGTACGAATGTAGGTGAAGAAATCGAGGATGTAATGCATGTTGCGGTCGGCTGCCGGATAGTCGTGCGCCCAGCTGTTCGAGAACCCTCGCCGGAACCCGCCGTAGCCGCCGTACGCAATGCGTGTGAACGTGAAACCGCCGTCGTAGGGTGGATTGTCGGCCGCATACTGACGGCCCTGGCGGCTGGCCGGGCCCTGCAGCGCCAGCAGAGCGAAGCCGCCGGCGAGCAGCAGACGCGACGTCAGGCGAGCGGTCAGCGTCGAGCGGAGCGTGCGGAGCATGCGATCCCGATATCTTCAGCGAGCGACGAGCGGATCCCTCGAACGATGCGACCTTTTTTCCGCCCGGACAAGGGCGTACGGCGTCCGGTTACGTGCCCGGCGCAGCGAGGCGCCGGCTAAGCGCTGGCGCCAGCCGGCAGGCAATGCCGGCGTGCAGTCGGCGCGGCGCAGCAACCCGACATCGTCTTCTCGATCGGCGTACAGGCGCACTACGTCAGCCACCGTGATGGCGGCGGGATCCGTGCTGACGCGGGTGACCGTGTCACCCGCGGCCAGCTCGCCTTCCTGGCTGACAGCGAAGTAGACACCCATGCGGCCACTGGCGAGAAACCGTTCGATCATGTCCGTGCGGCCGAAGCGGAAACGATCACCATGGAAGGCAGGTCAGGCTTCACTTGCCGGCCCGGCCTGTGACATGCCGCGGGCGAATCGCCATTCGCCATCATCACCACGGCGGAGTACGAGGAACGCGCGCTGGCGACGGGTCCGTGGTGCACTGCCGTCGCCGGGTCGTATGGTCTGCACATCCCAGCCTCGCTCGACGGCGAGGTCACCGGAGATGATGCGTTCTTCGAGCTCGAACGACGGTTCGATGTCACAGACCTCGAAGGTTGCCTCGAACAGCAGCCGCACGGCTTCCGGCCCGACGACCGGTGGCGAGCCGGGCGACCACAGCACGTAGTCGGGCGTCAGGAGCAGGATCAGCGCATCGATGTCCGCGTCCTGTACGGCCCGTATCCAGCGGTCGTGCAGCGCCTCGATCGCCTGGTCGTCCGTCATGCGTCCACGGAGGTTACGGCGGCGATCGTGCTCACACGTCCGGACGGGCGTTCTGACACCATGTTCACACAGAGGGCACGGGGGCACAGGAATGGCTGAGCGCACGCGCGCGCGGCGTGAGGTCGCCGGCGATCGCGGTGCCGGATGCCGGAACCGGAACGAAGGCCATGGCTCGAACCCTCACGAGACGGGTGTGTGCGGGCGGACGCTTCGAACGAATGCGAGGAACCCTTCCTTCTGCGCCAGCACACTGGCAGCCGGTCCATGCAGCTGGACGTAGAGATTCCCTTCCGGCGTTTCGACGATAGCGGCCAGCAGTACCTGGTCGGGCTTCGCCTCCGTGGCGGCTCCACCCATACCAATGTTGCGCGCGTAGCGACCGCGCAATTCGACGACCGAAGCCGGAAAGGCAGCGTCCGTCATGCGCGTGATGCCGGGTTCCGGACGACTGCCGTCCTCATGGGAGAACTGCGTCCGCCAGCGCTCGACGTTCGCTTCCAGACTGCCGCCCTGGCCCGCGCCGAAGAAGTAGACGACCGCCTCGCCGGGTTCCTCGCCGGCTGCGGCCGGAGTGTCGTACTCGGCAAGTCGCATCGAGCTGCCGGCCGGTTTCGCCGTCCAGCTCGCGGGTGCGACGGCGACATACTGGAGCAGGGTAACGGGCGTGCCGTCGAGCGGGACCGCCTGGCCGCGATCAGTCGAGCAACCTGCAGTCAGGGCCAGCGACAGAACGGCGAGCATGGATGCGCCAGGCGCGGGCCGACTGCGCCGCAGGCGAATCGTCACACGGGCCTCCTCGAGCGTGCGCCACCATGTGCTGGCCAGCACTTCAGGAGATTGAGCCATGCCCGAATCTGATGCGATCACCCACGCCGCGACAAGCTGGCTGCGCCGGCGTACCTGTAGGCCTCGTCATGGGCGCTCCGCAGTTGGCGCCTGGCAGCGGATCGGGCGGCCGTCGCCACGCACGCTGCCGCGCTCAGTGCAGCGAGGCTCGTCGATCAGGCGGTGGCGCCTGCGGCGACGGGCGCGCCCGGCGCATGCGCGGCGGGCAGCGCGTCCACTTGCCCGGCGAACGACGCCGCGAACCGCTCGACCTGCGCCCCGTCCGTGTACTCGTGATACCGCGCGTTCAGAACGGCCAGGGTCCGCGCGCGCCGTGCAGTGCCGGCTGAGGTGGCGCCGCGGCCGGACTGCAGTGGGTTGCCGGCGCCTATTGAACGGTCACGGGAACGTCGTGGTAACCGAAGTCCTCGTGATCCTCCTCGATGTGGAAGAGTGCGAACTCCATCGAGGTCTGACCGGCCGCCACACCGATGAGATTGCCGGTGAACGTACCGGTCCGCGTGAATGTCGCGATGTTCGTGTTGTTCGAAATGACGTCGATCCGGAACTCGGCGTCGAGGCCGGTCACCACCTGATTGTTCGCATCGAGGAACGCCGCCGTGACTGTCGTCGTGCCGACCGGAACCGCAATGGGGCCGCCGGTGACGGCGCCGAACTCGTCGACGGTGATCGTCTGGCTGCCCACGGTGAGACGCATGGCGACGACGGCTTCTGCCGGATCGCCCTCATCGGCCGGGTCATCGTCGCAGGCAGCAGCGGCGACCAGCGTGATCAGTGCGAAGCGCGAAACAAGCTGCATGAAACGGTGGCGCAGGAACATGTCGGTATCCTCGTTCGGAGTGAGTTCGTCAGAAGGCCAGGCGATAGAGCAGGCTGATGTTGCGCCCGGGGCCCGGCAAAATGTCCTTCGTGCGCGACATGTGGTCGCGGTACTCGGTGTCGAACAGGTTGTCGACGCGCAGGGTGATGGTGTGCAGCACGCCGCCGCGCACAAGGCGCAGGCC
>Ga0302046_10004147_pt1 | contig 12909 bp, 14 predicted proteins | sample RVTome_11_FD_200261 | JGI IMG/M metagenome (GOLD analysis project Ga0302046, IMG submission 200261) | Soil microbial communities from uranium-contaminated site in the Upper Colorado River Basin, Wyoming, United States - RVT147D111 (version 2) ...
ACTTGTCAATTTCATTAATTGCAAGTTTATCTCTTCCAATAAGGTTGAATTTTTGAAGAATTGCTTCAAATTTAGTTTCTTCTTGTACCTGTTCTTTTACAAACCATTGAAGAAAGTCAAACGTACTGTGATCTTTTTCTTTTTGCGCAATTTCTACCATTTTATGAATTGCTTTTGTAACTGATTGTTCATTTTGTAGAGCAATTTTAAAGAGCGATTCAAAAGAGTTGAAATTTTTTGGCGGTTGCTTGATTGCTGGAATTATAGCCTCTACACCAAGCCCATTTAAGAAATGGACAATTTTCAACATGTGTAGTCTTTCTTCATCTGCTTGAGCAAAAAAATAATTTGCAGCACCTTCATATCCAGTAATTTCGGCCCATGATCCCATTGACAAATAATAATTTGATGCGTAACCTTCCATAGCTACTTGATCGTTCAGTAATTTTTTTATTCTTTGTGAAATTTTCATATTGGATCACTTGTATAGAACTTTGTTAAATACGTTCTCACTTTATGTTTTGCAGCTTTATTGCTTCCTTCTCAAAACTTTCTTTAAAACAATCCAAATGAATTTGCTCTTCTGAATCTTTATTACAATTTTTACAATGAAATTGAATTGGTTTATCGCAAAATGAACATGTTTTAATTATTTCAAGAGGATTTCCACATTTTCTACATGAATCTTTTCTCATGAGTATTATTCAATAAATTATTCTTTTAAATGATTTGAAAATTAGACTGGTCTAATTAGTTCACACTAATTTTTGTTGAAAGTCATTCTAACTTTAAAGAATAAATCAAACGATTGTTTGTTACAATTTATGCCATTAATTACCGTCTCAATGTATCCTGGACGTTCACAGCAACAAAAAGATGAGTTTGCAAAAGCAATAACAAAATCAGCTGTAGAAATTCTAAAGACAAAGGAACAACACGTTATAGTTGTTTTTGAAGACAATCCCAAAGAAAATTGGTTCTTAGCGGGAAATCAACTATAAACTATCTTTTTATTTTATTCATTTTATCGAAACTTATGCCAAAAATAGCAATAGTACAATTCAAAGCGTCAACAAACAAAAATCAAAATTTAAACAAAATTCTTGATTATATTGAAAAAGCATCAAAAAAAGGTGCTAAACTTTGCGCGTTTCCAGAATTTATGATGTTTTATACAACATCATCACAATCTCCAAATAAATTAGCAAGTCTTGCAGAAACAGTTAGCGGAAATTTTGTAAAAACAATTGCAAAACAAGCAAGGAAACATTCTATTGAAGTGATAGGAACATTTTATGAAAAAAGCAAAAAGAAAAACCGTGTTTACGACACATCATTTTTAATCAATAAATTGGGAAAAGTTATTTCAACATATAGAAAAATTCATCTGTATGATGCATTGGGCTTTAGCGAATCAAAAAAAATGGAAGCTGGTTCTAAAATTGCAAAACCAAAAGTTACTTCTATAGGAAAAATTGGAATGCTAATTTGTTTTGATTTGAGATTTCCTGAGATGTCCCGCGCGTTAGCGTTATCTGGTTCTGAGATTTTAGTTGCCCCTTCTGCTTGGGTTAAAGGTGAAATGAAAGAGGAGCATTGGATCACCATCAATAAAACACGTGCAATTGAAAACGGATGCTATCTTGTTGCACCAGATCAAGTTGGAAATATTTACTGTGGGAGAAGCATTGTAGTGGATCCATATGGAAAAATTTTACTTGATATGAAAAAGAAACAAGGAATTGGATTTGTAAATATTTCATTAGATAAGGTGAAAAAGACCAGAAAGGTCCTACCTTTGCTAAAGAATAGAAGAATCGATATCTATTCTAGCTTCAAGATTTAGGCTTTCTAGACTCACAGCTTATGTTTGCACACTGTCGTGTCCATTTTTGGGTTCTAGAATACCTAAAAATGATAATTGGCCACAAACAGTGTTCACATTTTTGTTTTGTAGCACGTAATCTTGCCTTTTGAAGCAAGGGTGATGATGCTGTACAGCCATTGTAATAATTCGAACATCCAATGAATCGTTTTCTAGTTTTATTGGATCTTATTACCATTAGTTGACCCAAGTGACATTTCGGACATTCAACTAGTCCGTTTCTAGGAGAGTTAGTCCCTAAAATTACGTATTTTTTTTTCTTTGCTGACCATGAAAGAAATCCATTGGTATCAAAGTATTGATTGATTTCATTTTTTAGTAAAACCGTAATTCTTTTTGAAGGCATTACAACATTTCTTGCTTTTACAACTTTTTTTTGTTCTACCTGAATTGAATGCTGGGGATGACTCTTATTCAAAATTTTTCAACTACAGAAATTACCTGTTTCGTTTTTATAGGGAATACGGTCAGCGACTTTTGTGGAAAAGGTTTGTGTTCTTGGTGCTGGTAGCACCAAATATGGAAAATTAGATGACAGTATTTCTGATATCACTATACAAGCTTCAGTTGATGCAATCGAAAGTGCAGGAATTGAACCAAAAGAGATCAAAGCTGGTTACATTTCAAACGTATTTGGTGTTGCGGACAAACAGGTTCATTTGGGACCTGTAGTAATGAGTAATTTAGGAATTTCAGAAAAACCATCTCTTTCTATAGAATCTGCTTGTGGAAGTGGTTCAGTTGCATTTAGAGAAGCATTTGCAAATGTATATGCAGGGTTTTATGACGCAGTGCTTGTTACTGGAGTTGAAAAAGTAACTCACACAGGAACTGAATGGACCACAACATACTTTTCTTATTGTTCCGATTTCTTTTATGAAGGTGGAGCTGGTGCTTCTTTTCCAGGACTGTTTGCGTCAATGGCACGTGCATATCTTAATGAATTCAAGGCAACAGAAGAAGATTTTGCACTAGTTGCAGTGAAGAATCACGATAATGGCTTTCTTAATCCAAAAGCACACTTGAGAAAAAAAATTACAGTTGATGATGTTATGAAGTCTCCTGTTGTTGCAAGCCCACTCAAGCTTTATGATTGCTGTCCATTCTCAGACGGTGCAAGTTCCGTGATTTTATGTAGTGAAAAATTCGCTAAAGAACATTCCAAAGATTACATTCAAGTAATTGGTTCAGGAAGGGGTGGATCCCCTGCTGCTCTACAAGGTCGTGAACACCTGACTACAATTCCAAGCACAAAAATTGCTTCTGACGCAGCATATAAGATGGCAGGAATTTCTCCAAAAAACGTTGATTTTGCAGAAGTTCATGATTGCTTTACGATTGCAGAAATAGTAGACACTGAAGATCTTGGATTCTTTGAAAAGGGACAAGGTGTTCAGGCTGTTCGAGAAGGGCAAACAAAACGCAACGGTCAAATTCCAATTAACCCCTCAGGTGGACTAAAATCAAAAGGACATCCAATTGGCGCTACAGGGGTTGGGCAAGTAGTTGAAGTATTTGACCAATTAACTGGCAAAGCTGGTGAAAGAACAATCAAAGGAGCAAAGATTGGTCTTACGCACAACTTTGGTGCAACTGGTGCAAGTTGCGCTGTTCATATTTTCCAAAGTGTATAACATGTCTGCAAAACAAGAGTTTGTTGACACTGTAAAATCTGGTAAAGTTCTAGCTAGAAAGTGTACAAAATGTGGTGAGCTTCACTTGGCAACAGTTTACTATTGCAAAAAATGTGGTAATAAGGGGTTTGAAAATGCCATACTTGATGGCAAGGGTAAAATTGCAACTTATACAATAATCACAGTTTCTCCTGCAGGTTTTGAAAAATACACGCCTTATGCCTGGGTAGTCCTAAAACTGGATGAATCAGACTTGAGAATCTCAGGGTTTATGGCTGGAATTAAGACCCCAGTAGATCTTCCGATTGGGACTAGAGCCAAAATTACTGGCTTTGATGACCGTGGAATAATCATAGAAAAGCAGTAAATTAATTTAGTACAATTATTAAAAAAGTTAAAATAGATTTTTAATTAATTTGGAAAAAAAGGATCATTACATGTCTGTTGAAGTAACTTGCGGAAAATGTGGTGAAAAGATCACTAACATGAAAATGTTAAAATCGTTAAAAGATGTAATGAATCCTTATAATGGAAAGTGTCCATCATGTGGACAAGCACTATCTACGTCAGAGTTTACATTAGATGTTAATGAGAACTGATCTAAAGTCTGATCAACGATTTATCACAAAGCCTTATTTAGCTTAATTTTTTTAGACATGGATATGGAACTGAGCGAGGAAATAGCGGAGCCTAAACGGGGAGCTCTCTTACAATCTACATCAAAGCGTGTACGAATGATCTTTTCTGTAATGGCAAGTCCAAACAGGATAGACATACTAAGAATTTTGAATTCCAAAGGACCATTAACCTACTCAGAGTTAAAGTCTCTTGCCGGATTCAAATCAAAAAAGGAAAGTGGAAAGTTTGCTTATCACCTAAGAAAACTGTTAAGACAATCCCTTGTCGCTTTAAACAAATCGGAAAGACGATACACAATCACAAATCTTGGAAAACTGGTTCTTAGCTTGGCAAGACAAATTGAAGAAAGATCCATTATTGAAAGTGGCAAAATGTATGTACGAACTTCACACGAATCAATTGAAGAATTTAATTCACACAAAATAATTCAATCACTTGTACGTGAAGGAAGTCTTCCATTGGAGCTTGCTCAAAAAATAACTGAAGAAGTGGAAAATAGAATTTACAAATATCAAACAACTTATCTTACTGGTTCACTTATCCGCGAAATGGTAAACTCTGTTCTTTTAGAACATGGTCATGAAGAATACCGAAACAAATTAGCAAGACTTGGCTTGCCCGTTTATGATGTTCAAGAAATGCTAACTGATGTTGATAATGTCGATAACGGAGCTGAAGGCCTGCTCTTTAAAACAGGCCAAAGAGTCTTCGCAGAGCACCTCCTCACGAATACCCTGCCTAAGGATGTGGCTGATTCACACCTTTCAGGCGACCTCCATATCACAAACCCAGGTATCTGGTCTTTGGTGCCTGACACCATTTTTGTTAATGTAAAGGAATTGATTGAAGATGGTATTGATCTTGGCGGTAAATATCTTGACGTATCTAGAATTTCATCAATAAAAGATATTGATGATCTTACTTGCTCACTTTCAATGATTATATCATTACTTACAAAAGAAGTATCACAAGAAGTTGTAATTGACGGATTACCACAATTATTATCAAAATATGCAAAAGATACTTCAGAATTAGAACACAAACTTACAGATACACTTGCAAGTATATCAATTACTTCAAAATATGATAAAACAACAACACAAGTTTCATTCAATCTTCAATTAGGTCCTGATACCAAAATAGTTGAAACAATTCTCTCAGCTTACAAAAACTATGTAACGATTACTCCAATTCCAAAGATTGGTTTAATCATTGATCATGAAAAAGGTAAATTATCTGATGTTTCTAAAATACTTGCAGAAATTATATCACTTGGAGGAAAAGTTATCTTTTCAAAAGGTTCTGTATCAAGTATAGGTATTTCCAATCAAACTACAAAGACATCTGGATCACTTGGAATAAAATTACAATCCGTCTCAATTAATTTACCACGTCTTGCATTTGAATCAAATAAGGATGAAACTTACTTTAGAGCAAGATTAGCTTTATTAATGAAACCGGCAATTTCTTCAATGGCATTAAGAAAGAAAGACATTTCTGATCTAACTAGACGTGGTCTTAATCCAATTCTTGCAAAAAATACTCAATATATGCAACGCAATTCGATCTCACTTGTTCTAAATCTAGTCGGATTACGTGAAGCCATCTTTAATATTCTTGGTTATGAAGATAACAAAGATGGACGAGAAGTTTTGCACAAAGTCATTGAAACAGCTGTCGATGTAGCAACAAAAAAAGGAAAAGAACTTGGTGAAGATGTTAGAATATGTATGACAGAAAATGAAAGTTCCTCAAGATTTGCATCATTAGATGGAGAAAAATATGGTAAAAATTCACTCATAAACACATTTGAAGGAGATTCTTATTCTGAAGGAGTGAATCTAAAAGGATCTGAAATTGGAGGACTTTCAACCAAAAGTGAACAAATCTCTGAATGTAACAAGATTGCAAAGATGCTAAATGGAGGCCTTTTGGTACGCCTACAGGTTGACAAGGAATCTAAGATTGACGATATCAAGAACGTAATAGAAAAGACCGCTTTACTCACACCTTCATTCAAACCTGTGAAGGAAGTAACCATTTGCGGTGAGTGTGGCTACAAGAATGAAAAACTTGGAGACAAGTGTCCCAAATGTAAATCACCTTACATAATACGAAATTCGTAAAAAACACTCCGTTTTCGATCAAATCGTGATCAAAGTTTTGATCTTTTTTAGATCCTAATTCAAATTTACTAAGTCCACCGGTATGAGGTTCATAGTACCGGTGTAAAAATTATTGAACTAAAGTTTGATCTAAGAGAAAAAAATTTTGCCACATAAGTTATATTCATTTGATTCTTACCCCTTGCGGGGAGATTATAATTGGATAATTCACAAATAGAAAATTCTATTGGTCAGATCAGAAAGCGTAATGGTTCTATTGATCCTTTTAATAGGGAAAAAATTTCAAACGCCATCTACAAAGCATTAGCCGCTACATCCGACCCGGATCGAAAATTAGCAGACGAACTAGCAGATGGAGTTATCACAAGATTAGTTGAACATGGATTTTCTGCATCACAACCTCCAAGCGTTGAAGACATTCAAGATTTAGTAGAGTCCACTTTGATAGAAAAAGGACATAGCAATATTGCCAAGGCCTATATTTTGTATAGACATGAGCGCAGAAAACTCAGAGACGAAAAAATGAAAGTTCTAAACCTAAGAACTTTGGATTCTGTTTCTAAAAAATTTGATCTAAACTGTCTGCGAGTTCTTGCTTCTAGATATCTTATGCGCAACAACAAAAATGAAATCATAGAAAGTCCAAGTCAAATGTTTGAACGAGTTGCAGTTCTTGTAGGTATAGGTGATCTGTTATATGATAATGAAATATTTTCAAAAGACGGAAGCTACAAGCAAGACATTGACGAAGCAAAATCTTATCTTGAAAAGCTTGACAACTTTAATTACAAATTCAAAATTGGCGAATATTATCTAAACAAATGGCACTTTAGGGCTTTAATCAATCAGTACATTACACTTGCTGAACACGGACAAATGAAAGTTGGCTTTAAAGAACTTTTGACATTAATTGCTGCTAAGAAGTTTGATAGCTATGCAGAAAAAATTTCAGAATATAACGATCTAATGATATCACAAGACTTTCTACCAAATTCTCCAACCATGATGAATGCAGGTGGACGTCTTGGTCAACTGTCTGCATGCTTTGTTTTAGACATGCCAGATGATATGGGAAGAATTATGAAATCAACATCTGACGCAGCATTAATTTTTAAGTCTGGTGGTGGAGTTGGAATCAACTATTCTAGTCTACGTCAAGAAGGTGATATTGTAGCATCAACATCTGGAGTTGCATCAGGCCCTGTTTCCTTCATGAATATTATCAATACAGTGACTGAAGTGGTAAAACAAGGAGGAAAACGAAGGGGTGCAAATATGGGTATAATTGAAGCATGGCATCCAGATGTTGAAAAATTCATTACAAATAAGACCGAACCAGGTATCTTAGAGAACTTCAATGTCAGTGTAGGAGTGTGGGAAGACTTCTGGCATGCACTTGTTAACACAGAAGAAGGAAAATACATGCTTCGCAGCCCACGAGACAAAGCTCCAATTCGTGAAATTAATGCACATCAACTAATAGACTTGATTGCACTTTCTGCGTGGAAAAGTGCAGAACCAGGATTGATCTTCTTTGATCAAATAAACAAATACAATGTTTTTGCAAAAGCAAGAGGTGTACCATTACGAGCTACAAATCCATGTGGCGAACAAAGTCTATATCCATATGAATCATGCAATTTGGGTTCAATCAATCTAGCTAATCTTGTAAAAAGAAAAGCTGATGGAGAATACGAATTTGATTGGCAGAGATATGAAGAAACAATTAGAAAGACAACTAAATTCTTAGACAATATTATTGATGTCAATCTTTACCCTGTCAAAGAAATTGATATTGCATCAAAAGACTCTCGAAGAATTGGACTAGGCGTAATGGGAGTTGCTGATCTTCTATACAAACTTAGAATTCCATACAACTCTAAGGAAGGTTATGAGCTACAGTGCAAACTAGCAGAGGCCTTGACTTACTACTCCATGGAAGAAAGTGTTGCACTGGCAAAATCAAGAGGTGAGTTTGCACTTTGTTCAAAGACAGAATATCCAGAAGGAAAGATTCCGGTAGCAGGATATTACGAAAAATCAAAAGATCAACATTCCTATGATTGGGACGCATTAATTGAAAAAATCAAAAAACATGGAATAAGAAATGTTCTAACAACCACAGTTGCACCAACCGGTACACTATCTATGATTGCCGATTGTTCCAATGGAATGGAACCAACATTTGCTTTAGTGTTTGAGAAAAGAGTCACCGTTGGAAGATTCTTCTACACAAACAAAATCTTTGAACAGGTTCTACAAGAAAATGGATTATACACTGATGAAATATTATTAAAAATTGCAGACAATTATGGTTCTATCAAAGGAATTCCAGAAATTCCCGAATGGATGCAAAACATCTTTGTCACTGCAATGGATATTCATTGGGCAGACCACCTAATGGCACAAGCAGTTTGGCAAGAATGGATTGGAAACGCCATTGCAAAGACAATCAATATGCCATATGACGTTACTGCGGATGACGTCAAAGCATCATACTTGTTAGCACATGAAATGGGTCTAAAAGGAATTACAGTTTATCGTGACGGTTCAAGAAAAACTCAAGTCTTGCATATGACAAGTGAAAATGCTGAAAAAACTTTTGAAGTAAGACCAAGTACATTCGTTACAGATTTTGTCACTAAACAAATTTCAAACTCTTACGTTAGAACTCAAGTTGATAACGCATTAAAATTTAAAGTTTCTGAAGAAGCTACAGTAGAAAACACCATTACTGAGAAAGCAAAAGAAGAATCTCTTTGTCCAACCTGTAAAAACAACTTGGTTTTTGTTGAAGGATGTAGTATCTGTGTTGAATGCGGATACAGTGGATGTACCTCAGGATAGATAATACATCATCTTTTTTACTTGCTTTACAACTGCCAACATTATTGAATGGTAAAATTATTGCAGGCATTGGTGCTGGGATCGCTATTGTAATAATTGTAGTATCAATCTTTGCTTTTTCTAATTTAGAACAAAATGGAATAGGCTTACAAACTATATCTAGAAACGAAAAACTTGGTCTTGTAATTAACACACCAACAAGTGCAGTAACTATTCAACAATTAGACAAAATCTACGAGGATGCAGCCTCAACTGGAATTGGTAGAAGCAACGTATACCTCTTTTGGAATATGGTTGAGCCTCAAAAAGGAATGTACAATTTTCACGATACTGATGTTTTGATGAGCTTAAACAAAAAGAATGATCTCAAAGTAACTCTATATTTTTCAATTATTAATGGAAAAACATTAGGACCTTTTCCAGATTGGATGGGAAAACCAAGACTCCATGCAATTTCTGATGATGACATTGTGAATATTTTAGATGTTCTTCTGAGCAGATACAACATTATTGATAAGGTAATAATAGGTGGAGGAATCGATGCACATTTTCGTTATGAGGAAGAACTGATGCCAACCTATAAAGATCTATTCAATAATGTTTACGAAAAAATAAAAGAAAAACATCCTAATGTAAAAATTGGAAACTCATTTTCGCTAAATAGCATAATGGAACAAGAACTTGAGCATATTGTTTCAGAATTAAGTATGGGAGACTTTGTGGCATTTACATATTTTCCCGTAGATTCACTTAATGAAATAGTAAAAACACCTAGTGATGCAAGAGCAGATCTAGAAAAAATCTTTGAATTAGTACCTGACAAAAAAATATCATTATTTGAATTAAGTTGGAGTACATCTGATTTTGTTGGAGGCAATGAAGAAGACCAAGCCGATTTTATCCCAATAGCCTATGATTTTTATAATGACAACGAACCAAAAATCGAATTTTTTACTTGGTATAGACAATATGACCGACCAGAAGGAACATGTGAAATAGATTTGTCTCAAATTGAAGGATTTATTGGAATTGGTACTAGTGAATTTGTTGCAGAACGATTAGGTCATTACATTTGCAATGCAGGTTTAATTGATGTTGATGGAAAACCAAAACCAGCATGGAATGAATTTGAAAAGGTAATTAGACAAAACCAATAATTGTAATCATGTTATCATTAGTAATAGCTGAATCAGCACTAGAACTTGTTCCAAAAGAGATTCAAAATCATCCCTCTGTAATTTTTCATTCAAAAAAATTAGAAAAAAATCCTTCAGACATTTTGCTAGATAACTCTTGGCATTTTGCAGCTATGAAGGGAATTAAAAACGAATACAAAAGAGGAAGACCAGATATAGTACACCTTTGTTTACTTGAAGCTTGTACAATCCCACTTTATTTTGAAAACAAAATCAGAGTGTTTGTTCATACAATAGATGACAAAGTAATTTTCATTGGAGAAAATGTTCGAATCCCAAAATCATATCATAGATTTGAAGGATTAATAGAAAAGTTGTACAAAGAAAAAATCATTGAAAGTGATGGTACAAATTTACTAGAATTAAAACAAATGAACTTTTCTGAATTATTAGACTACATCAAACCAAAGAAAACAGTTGGTTTTTCATTAGAAGGCAAAGTTAGTTCGTTTCAAACAATTATCTCAAAACTTGATGATGATTCTTGCATTGTAATCGGAGGATTTCAGAAAGGGCACTTTTCAGAATTTATACGAAAAAGAATTGATCAGCTGTATTGTGTTGATAAAAAATCATTAGAAGCACATGTTGTTGTTGGACGATCTCTTTACGAATATGAAAAAACAATTTTTAAGTAGGCTGTAAAGTTTGCTCTCTTATGCGGTCATAGTATAGCCTGGTAGTACGCTGGCCTTCCAAGCCCGTTACCCGGGTTCAAATCCCGGTGACCGCATCTTTATCCATTAACGAACAAAATTTTTAGGGCTAGAGTTAATGTCGATACATGAAACCTGTTATGAAAGAAATTGTATTAGAACGAATGCAAATTTTAATTGATAATGCAATTTCAAACGCAAAAACAAATCCAAAATTAGCACAAAGACAGGCCTTACTTGCAAGAAAAATGAGTATGCGACTAAAAGTAAAGATGCCATATGTTCTTAGAATGGTTTTTTGCAAAAAATGTAAAAGCTTCATTGCACCTGGAATCAATTCAAAGATCAGAGTTGGAAGAACTACAATCAAATCAATACGAATAACTTGCAATTTCTGCGGTCATACATATCGTAAAATTATAGCTCCATGATTTATAAGACGATTCACGAATTTTTCTGTTCATGGCAAAAGTGTATGATGTTCCCGCTGATGTATTAATTAGAAAGTTAGCAGACATTCTAAAAAAAGAGGATATTCCCGCGCCAAGTTGGATTTCTTTTGTAAAATCGGGCTCACACGCAGATAGACCTCCTCAAGAAAGAGATTGGTGGTATACAAGATGCGCGTCACTATTAAGAAAAATATACGTTCATGGTCCTTTAGGAATTAACGAGTTAAGAAAGGAGTATGGTGGTGGAAAACCAGTTGGTTACGGCGCTTCTCGTCACAGAGATGCAGGTGGCGCAATTATTAGAAATGCAATACATGGATTAGAAAAGCTTGGATATATTGAAAAAGTTGAGAAAAAAGGACGAGTTGTTTCAAAACAAGGAATGCAAAAACTTGATAGACTTGCAACTGAAATTTTAAAAGAATTAGCTGTTGAAAATCAGCAATTGAAAGTATATTCATAGTGATCAAATGAGTTATCCTAATCTGGATGAAAATGACGATCAAGATAGACAAAATAATGAATCTGAGATAACAGCTCAGAAAGAACATATTCTAAAACAAATTCTTTCGGCTGATGCGAGACTTCGATTAACCAATATCAAATTAGTAAAACCAGATTTGGTAAATCTTGTAGAAAATTATCTGATTGGGATGGCTACCCAAGGAAAATTAAATTCTCAAATTTCTGACGATCAACTCAAACAAATTCTTTTGTCAATTCAACAACCTAAACGAGATTTCAAGATAACACGTCGATGATCTCTAAAAAAATATAATTAGGGGAAAAAGGTCGACACTATTCATGAAAGGGCTTGTTTATGAGGAATACGCTCCTAATGATGATTTTAAAAAAATTCTCAAAGTAAAAGATGTTGATGAACCCAAGCCAAAATCTGATGAAGTAATTTTCAAAGTTAAAGCTGCAGCATTAAATTATAACGATATTTGGGGAATGAGAGGACAACCTGTTCCTGTACCGCTTCCACATATTTCTGGTTCTGATGCAGCAGGAGATGTCATTGCAGTTGGTGACGATGTAAAAAATATCAAAGTTGGTGACAGAGTTGTTTCACATTCAAACATGTCATGTAGAGTTTGTAATGCTTGTACCGACGGACGAGAATATGATTGTGTTAATAGAATTATCTGGGGATTTCAAACAGGTCCTACATGGGGAGCCTATAGCGAAATAACTCATCTTCCTGAGGTAAACATTGCAAAAATTCCTGAAAATGTAAGTTATGATGAGGCAGCAGCTGCTTCAATGACACTTTTAACATCTTGGCACATGTTAGTTGGTAGAGCAAAGATTCGACCAGGACAAACCATTTTGATAATGGGCGGGGGTTCTGGTGTTGGTAGCTTTGGAATTCAAATTGCAAAACTTTACAATTGTGATGTAATTGCTACTGCAAGTCCAGACAAATTGGACAAGTGCAAAGAACTCGGTGCAGATTATGCAGTTGATCATA
>Ga0302046_10004148_pt1 | contig 12905 bp, 12 predicted proteins | sample RVTome_11_FD_200261 | JGI IMG/M metagenome (GOLD analysis project Ga0302046, IMG submission 200261) | Soil microbial communities from uranium-contaminated site in the Upper Colorado River Basin, Wyoming, United States - RVT147D111 (version 2) ...
GAGAGCGGCAGCAGCCCCTCGAGCGCCGCGAACGCGCCCGCCGTCCAGTGCAGCATGTGGTGGGGCGGCATGTTGAGCAGGCTGTCGTCGAGCTCGGCGAGGTAGCCGCCGCAGTTGGGCACGCAGAGGATCAGCCGGCCCGAGGGGCGGAGCAGGCGGATCATCGCCTCGAGGAACGGGCGCGGCTCGGCGACGTGCTCGAGCACCTGGAAGGCGCAGATCGCGTCGAAGCCGCCGGCGTGCTCGCGGGCGGCGTCGTCCAGCCCGATCACGTCGACCGCGAGGCCGCGTTCGCGTGCCGCGCCGGCGGCCTCGGGACTCAGCTCGATGCCGCGGGCGTCGACCCCCGCCGTCCGCGCCAGGGCGAGGAAGCGGCCGTCGCCGGCACCGACCTCGAGCACCCGCTCGCCCGCCGCGATCTCGCGTAGCGCGGCGTGGTATTCCCAGCGCGGCGTCGGGGCGCCGCCGTTGCGCCGCGAGGGCTCGTAGTACCACGCGCGGCGCTGGAGCCGGGCGTAGAGCCGCGCCGAGCCCGCGACGTCCGGCGGCGCGAAGAACCGCAACCCGGTGCGGCGGCAGCGGTAGAGCGTGATCGCCTCGTGACCGTGCAGCTCGTCGCGGATGTCGAGGCCGAGCTGCTCGGCCCAGGCGGCGATCAGCGTCTCGGCGGCGATGGTGCGCACCAGCTCGCAGTCGCTACCGCCGGTGAGCGGGCTGCGCACCGGGGCGGGAAGGGGATCGTCCCGGCGCATGGGACTCACCGGTTCGTTCGGCGGACGGCTGCCTACAGCAGGTCGGCCTTGATCTCGGCGAGGGAGACCGTTCTCCCCTCTGCGACCTCCCTGCGCGCCGCCGCGATGATCTGGAGGAACTCGGGATGAGTACTCAGCGCAAGGGACTCCGGATCCAGGTTCTTGAGACTGACGAGCGCGGCCACGGGCGTTGCTTCAGCGACCAGGATGACGGGTTCATCGCCCAGATCCGTGGCGTACTCCGCCAAGGTGCCGGTGGCCTGACTCAACTCGATCGTCTTCATAACTTCAGCTCCCTGCCGGCGACGAGCAGGCGATTGCCCCGTTTCGTTCCCACCGCGAGAATGGTTACTGTAGGCTCCAGTCCACCCTGCACATCGTAGAAGACCCGTAGATCGCCCACGCGGAGCTCCCAGGGAGCAATCGGATTCGGTCGCAGAGGCTTCCGCTGACGCGCCTCACGCACCGGCTCGTGCGAGAGATCCCTTTCGATCGCCTCGATGACCATGGCCCGTTGCCTGGCAGACAAACCTCTGATCTGTTCTCGGGCCGCAACCGCGAACCGGATCGCGTAGCCCATCCGTCCACGATGCTAGCACGCCGGCCCGGCAGCCGAGCGGGTGGCTAGGCGCGTATGGCCTCGTCGCGCCCGCCGGAGGAAAGCCCGAGCAGCGGCCGCAGCTCCCGCAGGTCGTCGATCACCGGCACGCCGAGGCCGGCGAAGCGGCCGTCGGCGGCGCGGCCGGCGAAGCGGACGCCGGCCGCCGCCGCGGCGCGGTAGTCGGAGACGCCGTCGCCGACCATCAGCACCTCCCCGGGCGCGAGGCGGTGGCGGTCGAGGACGCCGCGCAGGATCTCTTCCTTCCCGGGCGGCGAGCCGTGGACCTCGGTGAACCAGGGCGAAAGGCCGCGCCGGCGCACGATCCGCTCGAGCTCCTCCTGCGGCGTGCCCGAGGCGACGAACACCGGCCGCCCGGCCAGCTCGCGCAGGAGCTCGAGGGCGCCGGGGACGAACGGGGAGGCGAGCACCCGCCCCACCACCCACTCGGAGTAGCGCTCGCCCAGGCGGCGCTCCTCCGCCGCGGACAGCGGCCGGCGGAGCAGCTCGCGGTAGACCCAGCGGAACTTCTCGAAGCGCGAGATCCCGAGGTGCTCGTCGTGGTGGGCGAGGATCGCCGGCAGGTGCTCGGGGTGGTCCGCGAACAGCGCGGCCAGCGCCTCGCCCTTGAGATCGGCGGAGTCGAGGATCACGCCGTCGAAGTCGAAGACGGCGGCCCGCGCGGGAGCCTCGGCGGCCGCGGTCACAGCGAGCGGATCTCGGGCAAGTGCGCGAGCCACCACTCGGCGATCGAGACGTCGAGCCGGGTGTGGACGTCGCGGCCGGTGACCCAGTTGCGCACGACGGGCCGGCAGCGCCGGCCCATCCACCACCACGGGCTGGGGCCGTCGCGGCGGGCGACGCACCCCTTGCGGAACGCCCACACCCCCTGGTCGTAGTAGTAGGCCTTCGGGTAGGACTGGCGCTCGGTCGAGACCCGGCGGCCGGGGTCGCCGTAGGGGCGGAGCAGCCCTTCGTGGATCTCGAGCGCGCGCAACGGATGGTCGTCGGCGGCCTCCCACACGGTCATCACCGAGTCGACGTCGGGCGACTCGGCGAGGATGCCCAGGCAGTCGTCGATCAGGGCGCCGTCGATCATCACCGTGTTGCCGAGCAGGAGCACGACGTTCGCGAGCCCGGAGTGGCGCGCGTCGACCCACTCGACGGCGTGGCGGATGACGTCGCCGTGGTTGACGTGGTCGCCGCCCAGCTCGTCGGGGCGGAGGATCACCTCGCAGCCCATCTCGCGCGCGACCGCGGCGATCGCCTCGCCGTCGGTCGACACGAACACCCGCCCGACCCGCGCGGCGTCGAGCGCGGCCTCGATCGGCCAGGCGACCAGCGGCCGGCCGCCCACGGGATGGACGTTTTTGTCCGCGATCGACTTCGAGCCGGCGCGGGCGGTGACGATGGCGGCGTTGAAGGGCGCGGCGTCGAGGGGAGCGGGGTTCATCGGGGCCGCGCCTCCGGTCTTTTCGCGGCCGGCGCCGCCTCGCCCGCGGCGCGCTCGCGGTCGATCTGGGCGAGGAGCTGGAGCACGCCCTGGCCCATGTCGACGGTCAAGTTCGAGGTCAGCTTGCGCCCGACCCGCGGGCTGTAGGCGTAGGGGGTGATCCGGTAGTGGGCGTCGTCCGCCCCCTCGCGCGGCGGCACGACCTCGACCTCGATCTCCCGGCCGAGGATCTCCGAGAACAGGATGAACAGGTCGCGGATCGGCGTCGGGTGGTGGCCGGTCAGGATCAGGTGCTGGTCGGCGTGGGCCGGATCGAGGGCGTCGGCGGAGAGCCGCGCCGCGTCCTCGACGTGGATGTACTCGCGCACGTCGTCGGGACTCCCCTCGTGGCGCACCCGGCCCTCGGTCGCGGCCTGCTTGAGCAGGCGGTAGAAGCCGTTGCTCTCGTCGGCGCGCGGGCCGTAGAGGCTGCCGTAGCGGAGGATGGTGTAGGGCAGGCCGAACTGGCGGCGGTACTCCTCGATGAACGCCTCGCACGCCTGCTTGCTGCAGCGGTAGAAGCCGCCGGCGCGGCTGTAGACGTAGACCGTGCTCGCAAACAAGAACCGCTCGACCCCGGCGGCGCGCGCCGCCTCGAGGAGCCCGACGGTGCCGAGCACGTTCGTGCGCGCCGCTTCGAGCGGCCGGGCGCGCGCCGCCTCGAGGTCGGCGAGCGCCGCCAGGTGGTAGACGGCTGCGGCGCCCTCGACCGCGCGCCCGACCGCCGCCTGGTCGAGCACGTCGCCGACCACCATCTCCTGGTCCGGCCGCCGCCAGGGCGAGGGGCGGCGGTCGAACAGCGTCACCGCCCAGCCGCGCGCGGAGAGGGTGTCGGCGATGTGGCTGCCGAGGAACCCCGAGCCGCCGGTGACCAGTGCGCGCTTCACGCCGCGTCCTCCCGGGCGAAGTGGCAAATGACCGCCTCGGCGGCCTCGACCTCCATTCGCAGCCGGCACTCGGCGGCGTAGGAGCCGATGTGGGGGGTCAAGAGCACGCTGTCGAGACCGGTCAGCGGGCCCTCGTAGGGCTCGCGCTCGAAGACGTCGAGATAGGCGCCGCCGAGCCTTCCCGAGCGCAGCAGCTCGGCGAGCGCCGCCTCGTCGACCAGACCGCCGCGCGCGGTGTTGACGACGACCGCGCCGGCCGGCAGGAGCGCCAGCCGCGCGCGGTCGAGCAGCGGCGGCGCGCCCGGCTCGGCGGCGGCGTGGAGGGTGACGACGTCGGCGGCCGCGAGCAGCTCGTCGAGCCCGACCGGCTCGGCGCCGAGCGCCCCGGCGGCCGCGGCCGCGTCGGGGCGCGGGTCGGTCGCGAGGAGGCGCACCCCGAACGGCGCGAGCAGACGCGCGAGCGCCCGCCCGGCGCGGCCGAAGCCGACGATGCCCACGGTCTTGCCGGCGAGGAGGCGCCCCATCGGCTTCTCCCACCGCCCGGCGCGCAGGGCGCGGTCGGCGGCGGCGGCGTGGCGGAGCACGGCGAGGATGCCGCCGAGCGCCAGCTCGGCGACCGCGGCGGCCGGGGCCTCGGGGGTCGAGCGGACCGCGATCCCCAGCTCGGCCGCCGCCGCGAGGTCGACGTTGTCGACCCCGGCGCCGACGCGGGCGACGATCGAAAGCGGCGGTACCGCGGCGCCCAGGGTGTCGCGGTCGAGCCGCTCGGTGCCGGCGATCAGGCCGTCGGCGCCGTCGAGGAGCGCCCGCGCCTCGGCCGGCTCGAGGCGCCGGCCGTGGGGGTTGAGGCGGACCGCGAAGCCGGCCGCCTCGAGCAGCTCGAGCGGCCGCCGGGAGACGCGGGCGAACGACGAGGTCGAGACCGCGACCGTGCGCGCCGTCACGGCTCGGTCCTCACGGCTCGACCCTCACGCCTTGACCACCTTCGGGTGCGGCCGCCGGTAGACGCCGCGGGCGTCGACGACGAGCGGCGCGTGCTCGAGCACCAGGTCGTAGTCGACCCCGGAGTGGTCGGTGACCACGACCACCGCGTCCTGGGCCGCGAGCAGCTCCGCGGTCAGCGGCCGCGAGACGAGCGGCGGCAGGTCGGGCCAGGTGCGCATCGCCGGCGCCTCGGGGATCAGCGGGTCGTGGTAGGCGACCTCGGCGCCGAGCGCGAGCAGGCGGTCGATCAGCTCGAACGCCGGGCTCTCGCGCGGGTCGGCGACGTCTCGCTTGTAGGCGATGCCGAGCAGCAGCACGCGGCTGCCGGCGACCGCCCGCCGGCCGCGGTTGAGCGCCTCCTGGAGCTTGCCCACCACGTATCCCGGCATCGCCAGGTTGATCTCGCCCGCCAGCTCGATGAAGCGGGTCGGGGCGCCGTACTCGCGCGCCTTCCACGACAGGTAGAACGGGTCGAGCGGGATGCAGTGCCCGCCCCAGCCCGGGCCGGGGTCGAAGCGCATGAAGCCGAACGGCTTGGTCTCGGCGGCGTCGAGCACCTCCCAGACGTCGATCCCCATCCGGTCGAAGACCATCTTCAGCTCGTTGACCAGCGCGATGTTGACGGCGCGGAAGACGTTCTCGGTCAGCTTGGTCGCCTCGGCGGCGCGCGCCGAGGAGACGACCACCGTCGCCGGCACCACCTTCTCGTAGAGCGCCCGCGCGAGCGCCGCCGAGACCGGATCGACGCCGCCGACCACCTTGGGGATCGAGGCGGCGTCGAAGCGCGGGTTGCCCGGGTCCTCGCGCTCGGGCGAGTAGGCGAGGAAGAAGTCGGCGCCGCAGGCGAGGCCGTCGCGCTCGAGGGCGGCGCGCAGCAGGCCTTCGGTCGTGCCCGGGTAGGTGGTCGACTCGAGCACGACGAGCTGGCCCGGGCGCAGGCGCGGCCGGAGCGCTTCCGCGGTGCGCTCGATGTAGCCGGTGTCGGGCTCGCGCTGCGGAGTCAGGGGGGTCGGGACGCAGATCAGGACCGCGTCCGGCTCCCCGAGGCGCGCGAAGTCGGCGGTGGCGTCGAGGCGGCCGGCGGCGGTGAGCGCGCGGATGCGCGCGGGCGCGCAGCCGAGCAGGTAGCTCTCGCCGGCGGCGAGCGCGGCGACCTTGGCGCGGTCGACGTCGAAGCCGAGGGTGGGGAAGCCGTGTTCGGCGAACGCGAGCGCCAGCGGCAGCCCGACGTAGCCGAGGCCGACGACGCCGACCCGCGCCTCGCGCGCCTCGATGCGGTCGAGGAGGTCTCTCGCCGCTTCGGGTAGGGTCGCGCGCTCGGCGGTGACCGCGGAACTCACGGCCCGGTGTCCGCCGCTACCGGCGCTGGGGCCGGATCGGCGAGGGGTCGGGCTGGTCGATGATGATCCCGACGCCGGTCGCGAGCACGACCGGGGCGATGATCTCCTTGAGCTCGAACGCGACCACGCAGGCGCGGCAGATCTCGTCGGCGCGCGGGATCATCAGCTCGTCGATGCGGGTGACCACCCCGCGGCAGGTCCAGTGGAAGACCGGCTTGCCTTCCTGCCAGGGGGCGGACTCGCCGATCGTCAGGTTGTTCGCGGCGCCGGCCTCCTGCGGGGTCAACCGGAGCGGGCAGTCGGCGGTCACCGGCGTCACGCGCATCGGGGACCTCGCCACCTCCTCGCCGTAGGAGTCGTAGGCCGCGGCGTAGTACTCGACCGGCTCGTATTCGAGCCCTTCGAGGAACTGCTCGAGGGTCGCGTCGTCGCGGCCGATCATCCAGTCGCGGGTCTCGGCCTTGCCCAACTGGGCGCGCTCGGCGATCAGCTCCTCGTCGAGGTCGATGTTGGGATCGCGGTGGTCGGACAGCTCCTTGGCCTTCCACCACGCCGCCCAGCGCTGGTCGGACTCGAGCTGCGGGCGCTCGGCGCGGGCGCTGCGCGACAGCTCGTGGCGCGGGAGCGGGTGGTCCTCCGGCTGCGGCAGGGCGGTCCACCAGCGCCCCTCGGAGGCCTGCATCGGCACCCAGTAGAAGTCCTCCACGTGCTCGTTGAGCCGGCGGAAGTGGAGACGGACCGTGTAGCCCGGCGCTCCGCCCTCGATGTCGGCGCGGGCGACGCCATGGCGGCCGAGCGGCAGGCATTCGAGCTGCTCCACGGAGACGCGGGTGGCCACCGGCTGGGCCGCGGCGGAAGTCGCCAGCAAGAAAACTCCCCAACCGGCGAGGCCGGCGCTGCGCAAGGTCATCGAAACCAGCCCTCCCTCGGAAACCGCGATCCTCGTCCCCTCGCGGGCTTTCGAACGCTGCACATTCTACAGGTTGCGCCCGGAACGTCAATGTCATCCATAGTTTGGCATATCCAGAACTGGATCGGGCCGGGTCACTCGGGGCGCGCGCCGAGGATCTTCCCGACGTATTCCTCGACGAACGGGGTGCGCCGCAGGCTGGGCAGCGCCCGCTCGAGGACCTCGGCGGCGGCCGCGCGCCGCCCCGATTCGTAGAGCGCGACCGCCCGGTAGAACAGCAGGTCCGGCCGCCCGGCCGGCGGCTCGCCGCCGCGCTCGAAATAGGCCGCCGCCTCCTCGAACCGCCGCGCGCGGTAGGCGATCTCGGCCGCCAGGAGCTGGGCCTCCGCCGAGCCGGGGTTGCGGTCGGCGACCTCGCGCACCGCGGCCAGCGCCGGCTCGACGTCGCCGACCGCGCGGGCGCTGGCCAGGGCGGCGCGCCCGGCCTCGAGCTGCCGGCGGTCGGCGGCGGACAGCTCCGGCGGCGGCGCGGCGGCGGCGTCCTCCGGCGGCCGCGGCGGCGCGGCGGCGGCCGTGACGTCGGAGGGCTCGCCGCCGTCCTCCGCCGCCTCGCCCTCCGGCGGCGGGGCGGTGGCGGCCGTGACGTCGGGGGCCTCGCCGCCGTCGCCGGCGGGCTCGCCCTCCGGCTCTCCGGTCTCCCCGGCGGCCGGCGGGGCGACGGCGACGTGGCGCTCGACGCGCCGCCGCTGGCGGACGATCGCGCGCGCGCCGGCGACCGCGGGCGGCAGCGCGGCGAGGAGCGCGGCGGCGTCGTCCCAGCGCTCCAGCTCGATCAGGCAGGTGAGCAGCGCCGCGGCCGCAGCCGGCTCGGTGCGGGCGGCCTCGCAGCGTTCGAGGTCGGCCGCCGCGGCGGCCCAGGCGCCGGCGCCGGCGTGGGCGAGCCCGCGCCGGCAGAGCGCGGCCGCTCCGAGGTCGCGGAAGGCGTCGGCGCCGAGCAGCAGCTCGGGCGGCAGGGCGGCGGCGGCGGCGCGCAGGCGCTCGCGGATCGACACCGGGACGTCGGCGCCGCGGTAGGCGTCGAAGCGGCGCTCGATCTCGAGCACGCGGCGGAAGGTCTGCTCGAACGCGGCGGCGTCGCCGCTCTCGGCGTGGGCGACCGCGAGGTAGACCAGGCTCTCGGCGAGGCGCTCGGGCTCGTCGAGCAGGCCGAACGCGGCGAGCCGCAGCGGGCGCACCGCCTCGGCCGGGGCGCCGCGCTCGAGCGCCTCGCGACCCTCGCGCAGGCGCTGCTCGTAGAAGGGATCGGCGGCGCGGGCCGGATCGGCTGCGGCAAGCGTTGCAGCCACGGCCAGGGCCGTGAGGACGGCGAGCGCAGGGCGCGGCCGCGTGCGGTAGCTCATCGCAATGCCGATTCTAGGCGGGTGCGGCTCAGCGGCGGGCGGGCGGGGCCGGGACGGCGAGCGGCCGGTGCTCGATCACCGCCCGGGGGTTGTCCGCGGTCAGCGCCTGCGCGGCCTCCTCGCCCCAGCGGGCGGCGAGCACGCGGCGGGCGCGGGAGAGGCCGGGCGGGCGCCAGTCCACGCCGTGGCAGTCGCTGGCGACGAAGTGGACGAGACCCTCGTCGAGCAGGCGGTGGCAGCGCGCGCGGGCGGCGGCGCCGGCCTCGCCCGCGACGCTCATCGCGGTGACCTGGAACAGCGCCCCGGCCTCGGCCAGCCGGTGCACGAGCGCCGGGTCGTCGCCCAGCGCGGGGATGAACTCGGGATGGGCGAAGACCGGCGTCCAGCCGGCGAGCGCCAACTCGTGGGCCAGGGTCTCGACCGGCGGCGCGGGGTCGGTGCGGTCGAGCTCGAGCAGCAGGTAGCGCGAGCCGGCGAGCGGCAGGACGCCGCCGAGGCCGGGGCGGGCGAGGTCGTCGAGCAGCTCCGAGTCGACCCGCACCTCGGCGCCCGCGAGCAGCTCCGGCCGCGCGCCGACCGCCTCGGCGAGGCGCGCCCGGAGCTCCGCGAGCGCCCCGGGATCGAGGTTCTCCCACGCCGCCGTGCGTTGGTGGGGGGTGGCGACGAGCGCCTCGACGCCGTCCGCGGCGGCCAGCCGGCACATCGCGACCGCCTCGGCGAGGTCGGCCGCGCCGTCGTCGATCCCCGGCAGCACGTGGCAGTGGATGTCAACCATCGGGGGTCGGTCGACCGTCAGGCGGCGGTGTGGGCGGTCTCGGCCTGCTCGCCGTAGGTTTCGGCGTAGCCCTTGTAGCGCAGATAGCGGCCGCCCTTCGGGCGCTGGCGGTTGAGCACCGCGCCGAGCACGCGGACCTCGGCGCGGGTCAGCCGCTCGCGGCAGGCGCGCACCTCCTCGCGCAGCACCCGGCCGGCGCGGAAGCAGAGCACCACGCCGTCGGCGATCGAGCCGATGATCACCGCGTCGGTGACCGCGAGCGCCGGCGGCGAGTCGATGAGCACGACGTCGAACTGCCGCCGCGCGTGGGCGATCAGCTCCCTCATGCGCTCGGAGGCGAGCAGCTCCGACGGGTTGGGCGGCATCGGGCCGGCGACCGCGACGTGCAGGTTGGGGATCTGGGTCGGCAGGGTCAGCCGGTCGCCGGCGACCTGGCGCGCCAGGTGGCTGACCAATCCCTCGCGGTTGGAGAGGCCGAAGATCTGGTGCTGGCGCGGCTTGCGCAGGTCGCCGTCGATCACCAGCACCCGGCGGCCGAGCTGGGCGAGCACCACCGCGAGGTTGGCGGTGGTCGCGGTCTTGCCCTCGCCGGCGACCGCCGAGGTGATCGCGACCACCTTCAGCTCGTCGGCCGAGGAGAGCAAGAGCGCCGTGCGCAGCGAGCGGTAGGCCTCGGAGATGAGCTGCCGCGGCCGGGTGTGGGGCGCCAGCTCGACCGGCTCGGGGCGTTTCTTCTCCACCCACCGCCCGCGCGCCGGCGGCTTCGGCTCCTCTGCGGCCGGTGGCCTCCGGCCGTAGCCGTAGCCGTAGCCGTAGGAGCCGCGGCTCTCGCCGATGTCGGGGATCACCGCCAAAACCGGCAGCCCGAGCACCCGCTCCAGCTCGCCCTCGCTCTTGATCGTGCGGTCGAGGAACTCGAGCAGCACCGCGCCGCCGATTCCGAGCAGCAGGCCGCCGAACAGGCCGAGCGCCAGGCTGCGGGTGAGGTCGGGGCGGAACTTGCCCCGCGGCACCAGCGCCTTCTCGATCACCCGCACGTTGGAGCTCTCCTCGCCGGCGTCGCGGGTGCTCAGGTTGAGCGCCACCGCGGTCTCCGACTGCTGGCGCAGGAGCTGGTCGAGCAGCTCCTTGCGGCTGTCGATCTCGACCCGCAGGTTGGCGACTCCGACCGCGGCCAGGTTCTGGTCGCGCGCCTCCTCCTTGACCCGCTCGATCTCGGCCGCGAGCTTGCCCTCCTGGCGGCGCAGGGTCTGGACCTCCGCGCCGGCGGCCTGGATCGCCGCCTCGGCCTCGCGCGCGACGACCTCGTCGAGGTGGCGCCGGCTCTGCTCGATCCGCCCCGATAGCTCGACCAGCGGCGGCCAGTCGGGCTTGAAGCTCTGGCGCTGGGTCTCGTACTCGCGCTCGAGATCGGAAAGCCCCTGGCGCAGCGAGGCGACCAGGCCGCTCGACTGGGCGTCGGCGACCTGCTCCGCCGGCGTGTCGCGCAGCTCCTCGTAGCCGGCCTGGCTCTGGATCCGCTCGCGCACCACGCGCATGTAGTCGTCGTTGAGCGACTGGAGGCGCTGGCGGGTGACGCTCGACGCCGGGTCGGGATCGACGACGTCGGTCGAGTGGCTGGCCTCCTGGTACTCCCGCTCGCGCTCCTGGATCTCGACCTTGAGCTGCTCGACCTGCTGGCTCAGGAACCCGGAGGCCCGGGTCACCGTCTGCGAGCGCGACGAGATGCCCATGGCAATGAACTCCTGGGCGAACGCGTTGACCACCCGCGCCGCGAAGCGCGCATCGGCCGCGACGTAGGACAGCCGCACGAGCTGGGTGCCCTTCTGCGGGTCGACCGCGAGCCCGCCGCGCAGGCGGTCGGCGAGCCGTCCGATCACCGCCTCGTCGTCGGCCGCGGTCGGCGGCTCCGCGCTGCCGCGGCGCGCCACCCCGGGGTTGAACGCCGGGTCGTTGACCAGGTCCAGCTCGCGCACCACCCCCTCGGCCAGGCCGCGGCTCTCGAGCAGCGCGTACTGGGTGGGGTAGTACTCCATGTTCCACCAGTTCTCGAGCCACGGCGTCTGGCTGTTGGCGAACGGCGAGAGGTTGCGGCGCTCGATCTGGATCGTGGTCTGGGCGCGGAAGGCCGGCGGCGTCAGGTGGTACTGGAGCAGCGACACCGCGACCACGAGGCCGGCGACGACGGCGATCAGGCGCCAGCGGCGGCGCAGCCGGCCGAGCAGCTCGCCGAGGTCGAAGTCGGGGCCGCCCGCGGAGTGGCGCGGCTCGTCGTCGAGCAGGAGCGACGGATCGGTCAAAAGAACGACTCCTTGACATGGACGATGTCGCCGTCCCGCAGCTCGGGGTTGGGCTCCTCGCCGGCGAGGATCCGCTTGTAGTGGGCGTCGATCAACGTCGTGCCGCCGCCGGCGTCGGGGCGGCGGATCTGGATCCGCGGCGACGCCCGCTCGGAGAGCCCGCCGGCGCGCGCGATCGCGGACAAGAGCGTCAGCCGCTCGGTGCTCGCGAACTCGAGCGTCCCCGGCTGGCGCACCTCGCCCAGAAAGTAGACATGCACCGGCACGCTCCGTTCGACCGTGATCAGGTCGCCCGAGTAGAGCGGCAGGTTGACCGTCGGGTCGCCGCGCTCGAGCAGGTCGCGGGCGCTGATGACGATCTGGTCGGAGAGGCCGTTCTCGGCCCGGCGCAGGATCTGGATGTCGTCGCCGTGCCCCTCGGAGAGGCCGCCGGCGGCGGCGATCGCCTCGAGCAGCCGCCACTGGCCGGAGAACCCCAGCTCGCCCGGCCGGCCGACCGCGCCGAGGATCGTGATCGGCTGCGAGCGCAGCTCGAGCAGATCGACGGTCACCGTCGCGCGCTCGACGTACTCGGACTCGAGCAGCCGCCGCAGCTCGGCCACCAGTTGGGTCTGGGTGTAGCCCGCGACCGCGATCTCGCCGATGAACGGCAGCCCGATCGTCCCGGTCTCCGACACCCGCTGGCGGACGTTCAGCTCCGGCACCTCGTAGACCTTGATCTCGAGCAGGTCGCGCGCCCCGATCCGGTACTCCGAGCGCGCCGGCGCGGCCGCGCGCTCGGGGGCCGCCGGGGCGCGCTCGGCCGGCGCCGGCGGTCGCGAGGTCGCCGTCTGCGCGACCGCCCCCCCGGCCGCGAGGACCGAGAGAGAGATCGCCATGCCAGCAACTGCGAGAGGTCTCCCTAGGTGCTGCATTCGCAAGATCTTAGCTCAGCGGAGGGCGCGAGTCGAGGGCGCCGCACCGACGCCGCACCGCCTACCGCCAGAGCAGTCGCGGGGTGGTGAGCGTGATCCCGGTCAGCACCCGGGTCAACTCGCGGTCCTGCCCCTCGAGGTCGGAGTCGACCTCGAGCGACTCGGCACGGATGTCGATCGCGAGCGAGCGGGTGACGGCGAAGCGCAGCTCGGCGCCGACCGCGCTGACGTCGTCGGCGCGCTCGGGGATGCCGGCGCCGATCGGCCGATAGCGGTTCTCGCCCTGGTCGGCGAACAGGCGGATGCGGGTGCGGGAGCCGAAATCGCCGCCGAGCCCGAGCCCGAACCGCCGCTCTTCGTAGGCCGAGTAGTCGGGCGCCAGCGACAGCACCGGGAACGACGAACCGTAGACCTCGAACCGGGTGCGGGCGCCGAGCGCGAGCGCGCCGCGGAACGATCCTCCCAGCTCGTCGTAGGGCGCGAACTGCGAAGCGCCGACCGGCTCGAGCTCGAGCAGCGTCAAGTCGAAACCGAGGCTCAGCTTGTTGCCCTC
>Ga0302046_10004149_pt1 | contig 12900 bp, 7 predicted proteins | sample RVTome_11_FD_200261 | JGI IMG/M metagenome (GOLD analysis project Ga0302046, IMG submission 200261) | Soil microbial communities from uranium-contaminated site in the Upper Colorado River Basin, Wyoming, United States - RVT147D111 (version 2) ...
ATGGAAGGCCCGTACTGGGCCCCCAGTGGATGAATTTGGGAGGAGCTCATAACTTGAGTCGTGAAGGCAGAAAGAAGCGGTTGGTCCTACAGGTAAGGCTCGAGGACGAGGTCGTCGAGACCCGCGCGGAGTCCTCTTTCCTCGCGCGATCTCCCAAATCCGACTTGCGACGGATGACGCTTGCCATCCGTCGGGCGGCCAACGACCGTCGGGTGGGGGGCCTCATTCTGAGATTCGCGCATCCCGAGATCGGGTGGGCCAAGGCGGCGAGTCTGGGGCGAGCGATTCGCGCCTTCCGGTCGGCGGGCAAGCCGCCGAAACCAGTCGTCGCGTTCTTGGAGGGCGCCGGCAATCTCGACTATGCGCTCGCCTGCTCGTGCGACGTGCTGATCGCGCACCCCGGGGCCACGCTGGATCTCGTGGGGTTGCAGGCCGAGTCCTTCTATTTCAAGGATGTGTTGGATCGGATTGGCATCGAGGCCGAGCTCGATGCGGTCGGGGAATACAAGAGCGCGGCGGAGCGCTTCACCCGTCGCGACATGTCCGAAGCGCATCGGGAAGCGGTTGGCGCGCTGCTCGCCGACTTGTCGGAACAAATGGAGCTTGCGATCGCGGAAGGACGCGGGCTATCCGCCGAGCGCGTGCGGAAGATTCTGGATGACGGACCTTACTTGGCGTCGGAAGCCCTCGAGCTCGGGCTCGTCGATCGAATCGACCAGGAAGACGCTTGCGAGTCTCATCTGCGGGAGAAGCTCGGAGTCGATGTGATCGTTCACCCGCACACGCGCTATCCGACTCGGGACGGATGGCTGCGTCGGATGCTTACCTTTCGCCGACCGCAGGTTGCCGTCGTCTACGCGGTCGGCGTCATTGCTTCGACGGGAGCGCGGCACGCCAGTCCGTCCCTGAGAATCGTGAGCCCGCGCAGTCTCGGCGAGCTACTGACGCGGGCCCGCAAGTCCCGACGCGTCAAGGCGGTCGTGCTTCGCGTCGACAGTCCGGGAGGCGCGGCGGTCGCATCGGACTTGATTTGGAAGGAAGTGGCTCGCACACGCGAGCAAAAGCCGGTCGTGGTCTCGATGGGAGACGTCGCGGCGTCGGGAGGTTACTACATCGCGACGGCGGCGGACGCCATTCTCGCCGAGCCCTCGACCCTCACCGGGTCGATCGGCATCGTGGGTGGAAAGGTCGTCGCGCGGCGTCTACTGGACATGCTCGGCATTCGCCGCGAGACGTTGTCTCTCCATCCGCGTGCCGGCTTTCGCTCGCCAACCCGACCGTTCACGTCCGACGAGCGAGCCAAGCTTCGCGAGCACCTTCGGTTCTTCTACGAGAAGCTCTTCGTCCCCCGAGTCGCCGAGGGTCGCGGCCTGAGCCTGGAGGCGGTCGAAGAAGTGGCCCGGGGGAGGGTGTGGACGGGCCGGCAGGGCAAAGAGCGGGGACTGGTGGACGAGCTCGGAGATTTGGAAGACGCGATTTCGCTCGCGTGCCAGAGAGCCGGCATTCCGTCACAGCAGAAAGTCAACGTCGTGACTTACGCCAAGAGGCCGCGGTTGCGGGAGCTACTCTACTTGGGTGTCCCGTGGGGCGCCGGGAGCTCGGTGGGCCTCCCCGGCCTTCCGGCGGGCTCGTTCTCCAACTTGGTCGAGCTCGTTACTTCTCTCGTCAGCGAAGAGGTGCTCTTCCTGATGCCGTGGATGCTCCGTATCCGTTGAAGACCGCGCGCTAGCCCCGGTCCGAAACTGGTCGGTTTGTGAAAACGAGGGATTATTTCGGACCGGGGCTAGTTCCGCGGCCGGCCGTTTCCTCGGTTGTCGTTTCGGTTGCTACTGCCCGAGCTTCCGCCCGAGCTTCCGCCCGAGCTTCCGGAAGACCGGTTCGACGACCGACTGGAGCTCGCGGCCTGTGACGACCGGTTGCCGCTCGGGCTGCCTACCTGAGGTGCCCGAGGCGTTGCCCTCGAGCCCGCGTTCTCCGAGCGCGGACCCACCAGGCTCGACGGCCCCCGCCCGAAGAAATCTCTGCTGCCCGCGCTCCTTCCCATGCTCCGCTCCACGGCGGGTCCACGCGTTACTTCTCTGGAAGGCCCGGACAGCCTACTCGGAGCAGAAGGCATGGCGGGCGTGCGCGCCGTGGCCGTGCCCCGGCTGCTCTCGATGATGCCGGCGGGACCGCGCGAAGAGCCGAGCGTCCCGATTGTTGAAGACCGGCCGCTCGCGCTCGCGTCGTTGCTTCTTGGAATCGCCGCTTCACCACGCTGCACGCCCGACCTCACGAGGCCGAAGGCCGAAGACGAACCGGCGCGGTTGCTGATGCCACCGGTTGCTTCACCGGTCGTGCGTCCCGTCGCTTCTGTGCTCCTTCCCGTAGCCTCTTCGCTCCTTCCCGTAAAAGGAACCACGGTACGGGAGCTGGAGGTCGAGCTACCGTTCGACCCGGCCGTGAATCGCGGCACGGCATAAGCACCGGACGCGCTCGAGCGATCGAGCGTCGACGGCGTCCCTAGCGCCCCACGACGCAGTCCGGCACGGCTCGATGACGCAGAGTCCGGCGCATTCCCGATCGTCGCTCGATTCGAGAGTTGCGTCGCGCGCGACATCGCGGTGGTCCCAACGGCCACGGGACGGAGCTCGCGATCCAGGATCGCTCCGGACTCGAACAAGCTCCCCTGATTAGCGGTGGCGCGGACGTCCTCGACGCGAAGTCGCGTTCGTTCGACGGGTACGGATCGGAAGTGGTCCTTATTGACGAAGCTCCATCCGTGCCCGGAATATCCTCTACCGTAACGCCCGCCGCGATAGTCGAATACGGAACGGTAGGAATAGAGGGGACGATCGTGGTACCCCAAGGGACACCACCCGACCCAGCTCGGCCCGAAGGCCCATGAGACCCAGGCCGGTCCCCAATAGGATCCCGGGATCCAGTACCAGCCGAACGATCCGTGTCCCCAACGGCCGTAGTGGTAAGGAGCCCAGCCCCAAGGCTCATGAGAGATCCAAGTCCAGCCGAACGACGTGTACGACCATCGACCGTACGTGTAAGGGCTCCAACCGACGGACACGGTGGGATACCAGACCGCTCCGTAGGAAGGGTCGTCTCGCCAACTGCCGTAGCGCTGGAGCTCGCCGGAGTAGACGGACAGCTCGTCCGGGACACCTTCGATGCGGCGCGAGTAGCGCTGGAGCTGTTCCCGGCCATCACTCCATGAGGAGAAGGTGTCGAAGAGAGCGGTGTTGAACTCGAAAGGGGACTCCGGTCGAAGACCGGGCTGGACGAAACTTCGCTGACCGGTGCGGACCAGAACGGAACCGGTTTCGGATGCCAGCTCCGCGACGCCCTCGTACACGGAAAGGGTCGCGCTGCCGGTCTCGTCGACGTCGATCCGAAACAAGCCTTCGGAGGCGGGGAAGACACTGCCGGACGGCGTGTCGATACGATAGGACTCGGCCGAAGCATCGACGACGCGGAGGAAAATGCTTCCGTTCCACAGCCGGAGCAGTGTCTCCGCACCCGCGGTCTCGCCGAACGCGGTGAAGTCCACCTTGGTGCTCTCGTCCATCTGCAGCACGGTACCGTCGGCGAAGAGAACCTCGACTCGCCCATTCGAGGAGGTCCACAGACGATCGCCGGGCATGACCGGCACGTTGATGGCGGCCTCTCCGGCTTCCGGTTCCAAGGCCCGCTGGAGCGTGGCACCGCCCTCGGCGTAGCGAACGTGCGCATAGTTGTACGTCCGGCCGCTTTGACCGAATGAGAACGCCGCGGAAGTGAGCAATGCGGTCAGGATGTAAGCCGTGCGGGTCACGATGGCACCTCCTCCCCCAGAGCCCCTTACAACCTATGAGATTGCAACCTGTATACCAGATTCCCGCGAGAAAGGGAAACCCAGCAAGAAGCTGTAAAGAAGCATGTTAGGTCGAGTTCCTGCGGGGCTGGCGTGCCCGTCCCAGGTCCCCCCCAAGGGACAGATGTACCCCCCTCGGGACAAGCGGGAATGCGGCAGGACCCGCCACGACATATGCAAAAAACTTGACAAATTCCCGCTCACATTCTATCCTTTGCCCAGACTAAAGCTCTCCGATGGGGGGAGCGTCTGGGAGGGTCTGGAATGAGCAAGATTATCGGCATCGACCTCGGAACGACGAACTCCGTCGTCGCGGTCATGGAGGGAGGCAACCCGGTCGTCATCACGAACCCCGAGGGCAGCCGGACCACGCCGTCCGTGGTGGCCTTTTCGAAGGGGAACGAGCGTCTAGTGGGGCAGGTCGCCAAGCGTCAGGCGGTGACCAATCCCGAGAACACCGTGTTCTCCATCAAGAGGTTCATGGGACGCCGCTACGAGGAAGTTTCCGAAGAGATGAAGATGGTTCCTTATAAGGTCGTGGAGGCCGAGAACGGCGATGCGCGCGTCGAGATCAAGGGGAGGACCCATTCTCCACCGGAGATCTCCGCCATGATCCTGCAAAAGATGAGGCAGGCCGCCGAGGATTACCTCGGGCAAAAAGTCGACCAGGCCGTCATCACCGTCCCCGCCTATTTCAACGACAGCCAGCGGCAGGCCACCAAAGACGCCGGCAAGATCGCCGGCCTCGAAGTCATGCGCATCGTCAACGAGCCGACCGCGGCGGCATTGGCGTACGGCCTGGACAAGAAGCGCGACGAGAAGATCGCCGTCTATGACTTCGGTGGCGGAACGTTCGACATTTCCATCCTCGAAGTCGGCGAAGGCGTCGTCGAGGTCAAATCGACGAACGGCGACACGCACCTCGGCGGAGACAACATCGATCAGAGAATCATCGACTGGATCATCGACCAATTCGTCAAGGATCAGGGGATTGATCTCTCCAAGGACCGGATGGCGCTGCAGCGCCTCAAGGAGGCGGCGGAAAAAGCGAAGATCGAGCTCTCCTCGACGATGGAGACCGAGATCAGCCTGCCCTTCATTACCGCGGACGCCACCGGACCGAAGCATCTTTCACTTAGGCTAAGCCGCTCCAAGCTCGAGCAACTCGTCGACGATTTGCTGCAAAGGACGGTCGGCCCCTGCAAGCAAGCGATTCAGGACGCCGGACTCTCCGCCAAAGAGATCGACGAGGTCGTGCTGGTGGGCGGCTCGACCCGCATGCCCAAGGTCCAGGAAATCGTGAAGGGGATTTTCGGGAAAGAGCCCCACAAGGGCGTCAACCCCGACGAGGTCGTGGCGGTTGGGGCCGCCATTCAGGCCGGCGTGCTCTCGGGTGAAGTGAAGGATCTCCTTCTCCTCGACGTCACGCCGCTCTCCTTGGGGATCGAGACGCTCGGCGGAGTCTTCACCAAGCTCATCGAGCGTAACACGACCATCCCGACGCGAAAGAGCGAGATCTTCTCGACCGCGTCCGACAATCAGACGCAGGTGGAGGTCCACGTGCTCCAGGGGGAGAGAGCGATGGCCGGTGACAATCGAACGCTTGGACGCTTCCATCTGGTGGGGATTCCCGCGGCCCCGCGCGGAGTGCCACAGGTCGAAGTCACGTTCGACATCGATGCCAACGGGATCGTCAACGTCTCGGCGAAGGATCTGGCCACGCAAAAACAGCAGGCCATCACCATCACCGCTTCGAGCGGCCTCGACAAGGACGAGGTCTCGAAAATGCAGCGGGAAGCGGAATCGCACGCGGAAGACGATCAGAGACGGCGGAACGAGGCGGAAGAGCGCAACCGAACCGACACCTTGGTCTACCAAACGGAGAAGATCCTCGTGGAGAACAAGGACAAGATCCCGAGTGAGGAGTTTTCGCAGATCGAGATCGCCATCCAGGACGCGAAGAAGGCGTTGCAGGATGGCGACGTGCAAGCGGTCCGCAACGCCCGCGAGGTCTTGGAGCGGGCGAGCCATCGTCTGGCGGAGATCATGTACAAGCAGGCGGGTGCGACGGGCGGGGCTGGGCCCGATGCAACCGGAGCCGGAGCGGGTGCGACTGGTTCAGGGAGCGGCGGCCCGGCGGAGAGCGAAGACGTCATCGACGCCGAAGTCGTCGATTCGGACGACAAGAAGTAGGATTCGCGAGAGATGGAAAGGCGTGGCTATTACGAGCTCCTCGGGGTCAAACGCACGGCTTCGCGTATCGAAATAAGAAGGGCGTACCGGAAGCTGGCGCGGAAATATCATCCCGAGATCAACCCGGGCGATCGGGTGGCGGAGCTGCGTTATCGACGGATCACGGAAGCGTACGAGGTGTTGTCGGATCCAAACGAGCGAGATGCTTATGACCGCACGGGCGCGAGGCGAAACGAGGAATTGCCCGAGCCCGCGGTAGGCTACGGCTTCGAGGGATTCGATTTTTCGATGGCCGGTCGATCGGAAGCGGACGTCTTTCCCGAGATCTTTCGTCGTCGGCAGCCCGTGTCTCCTTCGAAGGGGGCGGTGCCGGGCGAGGACCTCCAGCATCGAATGAGCATCTCGTTCGACGAGTCCCTCAAGGGATTGAGGACGTCCTTCCAGGTCAACCGGCTCATCGCCTGCGAGAGCTGCGAGGGTTGGGGCCATCTACCCGCCAACAGCTCGCAGCGTTGCCGGGCGTGTCAGGGCCGCGGTCAGACGACGCAGGCGCGCGGGTATATGTTGTTCACGCGAGTCTGTCCGGACTGCGATGGCTCGGGAAGCGTCGACCGACAAGACTGCCCGGACTGCCAGGGAACCGGTCGGGCGAGCAGGCAAGAAACCGTGACCGTCGAGATACCTCCCGGTGTCGACGACGGCTCGAAGGTCGTCGTGCCCGGCAGAGGCAACGAGGGTCGTGGCGGAGGTCGAACCGGCGATCTCTACGTTCTGATCCAGGTCGTCCCTGCCGAGCCGCATCCCTTCTTTACGCGCAAGGGCGACAATCTCTTCTGCACCGTTCCGGTTACGTTCACCGAAGCGGCGCTCGGGTGTCGCGTCGAAGTGCCCACCGTGGAGGGCACGGTCAAGGTGCGCGTGCCGGCGGGCGTTCAGAGTGGTCAGAAGCTTCGCCTCGCGGGACGGGGAGCCCCATCTCTGCGAGGCGGAGTCCGAGGGGATCTCTTCGTCACGATCCAGGTTGTCACACCCACGGCATACGACGCGCGATCGCAGGAGTTGCTGCGCGAGCTCGCTCGCCTGCATCCAGACGACCCGCGGCGAGACCTCGTCGTCTTGGTAGAGAAAGGCAAGGGGGTGTTGCGGTGAAACGGTCTGGCTCTGCTGCGCGGGAAAAAGCAAGGGGAAGCCGAGCGAGAGGTAAGGGTTACTACATGATCAGTGCCGTGGCGCAAACCTACGGGATCCACCCGCAAACCTTGCGCCTCTACGAGCGTGAAGGCTTGCTGAAACCTTCCCGAACCGAGGGCAACACCCGGCTGTACTCCGAGGAGGATCTCAGACAGTTGGAGACGATCCTGAACCTCACCCGCGATCTCGGTGTCAACCTGGCGGGGGTCGAGATCATTCTCAACATGCGCTCCAAGATGGAGCGTATGCACGCCGAGGTCAGTGAGTTCATCGAGTACGTGCGGCGGGAGATGATGAAAGAAGAAGAGGGGTGGAAGGATCGAGTCAAGAACGCCCTTGTGAAACTACCCCCGCACGATCTGGTCAAGGTAACGCAGGATTCCTGACCGCCCCCTGGACCCCTGGTCTTTTTCTTGGTCTTTTCTTGGTCTTTTGTTGTGCTGGGGGTGGCTCCTGCGGCATGATCGGGCATGCAATCCGCACGTCGGTGGCTTTCCTCTGACGACGCGGAAACCCTGAGTCGCTACATTCGCGAGATTGGCAAGTTTCCTCGCCTGACTCCCGAGGAGGAGAAGGATCTGGGCCGTCGCGTTCGCGAAGGTGACGAGGCGGCGCTCCGGAAGTTGGTCGAGGGCAATCTGCGGTTCGTCGTGAGCTACGCCAAGCGCTTCAGAGGCTTGGGGGTCTCGTTTCTCGATCTGATCCACGAGGGGAATCTGGGTTTGATACAAGCCGCCCGCCGCTTCGATCCCGATCGCAACGTCAAGTTCATTTCCTACGCGGTGTGGTGGATTCGCCAGGCCATTTTTCGCACCATCTCCGAGCACGCTCGAGTCTTCGCCGTTCCCTCGCGCATGGCGACGGCTTTTGGACGCATCGAGAAGGAGTTTTCAGACGACGGAAAGGGAACACCGGCACCGCAGGAAGTGGCGGCATCGCTCGACCTGCCCCTCGACGCAGTGAACACCTTCATCGCCATTTCGGGTAGCGACGTCTCCCTCTCCGAGACGGTGGGGGAGGACGGAGACGTCGAGCTTGCGGATCGCCTGCAACAGGGAAGCGTCGCGCCGGCCGAGGTTGCCCTGATCCAGAAATCTTTCCTGTCGCAGATGAGGAACCTACTGTCCGAGCTCAGTCCGAAAGAGGCCGAAGTGGTTCGGCTTCGCTTCGGTTTGGATAGCGACGAGCCGCAAACGCTTCAGGAGATCGGCGATCGGCTCAGACTGTCGCGAGAGCGAATCCGTCAGATCGAGTCGAAGGCCATGGCGAAGCTGCGCCGCTCCAACACCGCGCAGGCGATGCGGGGATACTTGAATTGAGCACCGAGTGCGCCCTTTGTGAGGGAACGACCTGGAAGCGTGTCGAGCGCGACGGCGTGGAGCGCGTCGAGCGCTGCTCGTGTTGGGTCGGCGATGCTGCGGGATCGTTCGTGGGCCGAGCGAGAATCCCGACCCGCTACGAGGAGTGCGCCTTCGACGACCGAAGCGGTGGCAAGCCTTTCGATGTGCACCCGAAGCTGGCCTCGGCTTTCAAGATCGCGCAGAAGTGGGCCGATGAGTTCCCGGTCGTGGAGGCGGGTCTGCTCTTCAGCGGGCCTCCCGGCGTGGGCAAGACCCATCTGGCGGTGGCGATTTGTCGGCGCGTCCTCGTGGAGAGGGGAATCCGGGCTACCGTTCGATTCGCCGATTTCCGCGCCCTGCTTCGGGAGATCAAGGCATCCTACAGTCCCGAGACTGCGATGACCGAATCCGCGGTCCTCAAGCCGGTGCTCGAGTCCGAGCTTCTGGTCCTCGACGACCTCGGTGGGGAAAGCTCGACGCTCTGGGTCTTCGACACGCTCTTCTACATCCTGAATTACCGCTACAACGAGAGAAAGCTCACCGTCATCACCACGAATTTCACCGACCGGCAACGCTCCGCGCAGCAGCCCGCGTTGGCCGCGCCAGGCTTCGGCAAGCGTCCACCCACCGAGGAGTACACTTTGTCGGAGCGGATCACGGTGCGTCTTCGATCGAGGCTCTACGAGATGTGCCGAGACGTTGCCATGGACGGCGACGACTACCGCATGAACATCCTGCAGGCCAATTTCAAGGGCTGATGGGCGACTGCAGGTTTTGACCCACACCCTCTCACTTCAGAACCTGCTTTAAGATTTTGGGCGTAAGCGCCCGCCCGTTCCAGGCCCATCCGAATGCGAGCCCTTGTATCTGATTGAAATGGCTCAGTTTGGACGAGCACTGTTGACAATCCCATCGGAATGGTATATCAAAACCGGAAATCAGCAATTAATGAAGGAGTGGCGCCGTCCGCAGGGGCCGGTATCTCTTGCTCCCGCGGCGCGCCGAGAAATGGGATGAAGGAGCGAGAGCACCAGGATCTTCTCGTTGCGATCTGGACGGATCCCACGCCGGGCTTCTACTCCGCGGTGGCATGGGAGGAGTTCGGCCGGTCGACGCCGCCGGTGCAGCTCCGCATGCCTTTCGACGATCGCCGCTTCATCGACTGCGTCGATCGGCTCGACGAGCTCGGTCCGGACGAGCTTCGGTACGTGGGGGCGAGGCTTTTCGACTCGCTCTTCCAAGGCGACTTGTTGCGGCTCTACATTCATCTTCGCGAACAAGCCCAACCCACTGAAACCCGTCTTCGAATCCGCCTGAAGATCGATCCGCAAAACGTCGCTCGTCTCCCTTGGGAATGCCTCTACGACACGCGCCGGGGGGCGTTCTTGAGCCATTCTTCGGAGACGACCTTGGTGCGCTTCCACGAGCCGGAGAAAGAGCCCGCGTCCGTGCCGCTCGAGCTTCCGCTGAAGGTGCTGCTCGCCGCCGAGTTCGCCGACGCCAACGACGCTGCCCGGATCCGGCAGGAAGCCGCCGCCATCCGTGAAGCGTTGAAGCGCTTGGAACCGGAGGGGCTGGTCTCGGTGCGGGAGGAGGGGCGCGGCCTGGGCGAAGAGGGGGTGACCCGCGATCGACTCATGCGGTTGCTCCGGCGCGACGTCGACGTCCTCCATCTCCTGACGTCGAGCACCTGGTCCTCTGGGGAGGCTCGTATCGGCCTCGTAGACGATAGAAACGGAGCAGACTATCTGGAGCCGAAGGAGCTCTCCGACCTACTTTGGGACGGGAGCGCACGGCTCGTGGTTTTCGGCGGCGACAAGGCCATTGCGGGCGTGGGCCCGGAGCTGGCCAGGAGCCTGCTCACGCACATCCCCGCACTGGTGGCACTCGGTAGCCTGAAGACCGAGGATCTGGCAGTTCGGTTCGTGGAAGCGTTCTATCGAGCCTTGCTGTCTATGAAACCGGTCGACGCGTGCTTGTCCGAAGCGCGACGCGAGGTCGGTGACTTCTTCCCCTTGGAGAGCGCGTGGCTTGCCCCCACTTTGTTCGTCTCGCAGAAGCAGCCCGCGGTTTTTCACAGCCGAGCCGGCGAGCGGGTCCGTCAGGTCTACGAGCTCTCGGAAGGTCGCTATCGTCGGAAACTCCGCGAGACGCTGAACCGTATCTGGCCGAAACCGGAGCGGTACCAAAGACAGCTCTTCAAATGGATGCCGCGTCAAGACCCCCTCACATCGTACGTGCATGCCGCCGAGTTCCTCGGGCAGCCGCGCGACGCGGCGGAGCTTGCTCGACGTTTCCAGCGTATGCTCGTGTTGGGCGGTCCCGGCTCGGGCAAGAGCATGACGCTCTACCGGCTCTTCTACGACTCGGCACAGTCGATTCTTTCCTACCGTGCCAAATCGCCGCTTCCCATCTACGTCTCCCTCTCGGATCTGGAACCTGGGACCGAGCTCTTGGATTTCGTCGCCGATGGATTCGATCGCAAGCTATTTCAAAGCGATCTGGAGGAAGGACGCTTCCTCTTTCTCATGGACGGTCTGGACGAGATGAGTGCCGATTCCGCTAAGAGGCTGGCGGGGGAGCTCAATACGTTCATGCGACGGTTCTCGCTGAATCGGTTCGTCGCCGCCGCCAGGAGGCCGGTGCCGGTGACGCTCGACATCCCGACTTGGTTCGAAGTGCTTCCCTTCGCGGAATGGGAAGCAACGGATTTTCTCGTGGAAGGCGATGCGATGCGGGTGGAGCAGGCGCGGGTCTTGTTCCAAGAGCTCGTCGGAAATCTAGGAGCTCGTGGCGGTAATCCCCAAGTATTGTCGATGGCGCGCCGGTTGTGGCGGGAGGGGGCGAGCGTACCCCCGACATTGAGTGGGCTCTTCGAAGCGTTCTTCGAGATGGCCGGCCAGACGCTCTCACCGTACTTGCGAGAGACCGTCCTCCCCGGGCTGGCGCTGAGTATGAGTCGCATGGGCAGAACGTCGCTGCGGCGGGAGCACATGGAAACCGGTAAGGGCGAATCCGACAATTGGTTCGACCATCGATTCAGTGGGTTGGGATCGGAAGAACTGGTCGCTGCTCTCAACAAGACGCGACTGCTGAGGGGCCCGCATGCGTTCTCCTTTCCCAATGTTGCCCTGCAAGAATTTCTCACCGCCTATGCCCTACGGGACACCAGCACCGCGGAGGTGCTCGAGCTCATCACGCCGGCGGAGTGGATCTACGACGCGTCTCTGGACGATCGGCCCCTGAACCTGAAGCGCGGCCCGTTTCACGGCGCGCTGGTGTTTCTGAGCGGTATGCTGAAAGAGAGCTCGGCTCTGATCGGAGGCTTGCTGGAGCGCGATATCGTACTCGCCTCCGAGTGCTACCACGAGGGAGGCTCACCGGCGACGATGACCGAACCTCTTCGGGCCGCCATCCAGCGCGCGCTGGATAGCTCCGGAGAGATACACCAACGCATCGGCTGTCTTTGCCTCGAGGCGACCGGTGATGCCTGGTCGATCGAGTTGTTGGAGCAGGCGGCGGGAGACGGTGAGCTCCCGGCGCGCGTGCAAGCGCTCATCGCGCTCGGCAGCCTGCGTTCGCACCGCAGCATCCCACTCATTCAGGCCGCGGCCTCGGAGCGCGACCCGAACGTGGCGCGGGCCGCTCAAGACGCACTCATGCGCATCCGCGCCAGCTAGCTAACGTGCCGACACCTGTTCATTCGCCCGCGGTTCCCCCTCGCCTTGACTTTCGAGGCCGGCGTGGCGTATTTTCCGAACGTATTCGGAAAGAGGCGTGGCAGGCTGATGGACAACGCGCGGTCACCTGTTGGCCGCCTGGGTCTGCCGCCAATTTAGGTGGTTGCTTTGAGGGAAGCTCGTCAGGCGGCGGTGGTTGCTTTAACTGGAGCTAGCCAGGCGGCTACGCGGTTCACCGTTGGCCGCCAAATTAGGTGGTTGCTTTAACTGGAGCTAGCCAGGCGGCGATGCGACGATTTGGAAGGCAGACATCATGGCGAGGACGTCGGCGGTCTTGCCGTCGCTCGCCCGCCGGTGACGTGCGTCATGGCGCCGCGACTCGTGAGGACTCCGACCTCTCGACTCTGGCGCACGAAAGCCCCCCGCGGGCGGTGCGGCGCTTCATCCCCAAACAGTCGATCACCGTGATGGTCAATGAAGATGGGTTTCCTCTTACCTGTGGCGAGGTCCGCGACCTCTCGGAATCGGGCGCCTGCGTCGTCACCGATTTGGTTCTGAAGCGCGGGTGGAGAATCGACCTGAAGGTCAGCCTGAACCGGCTGGGCGTGTTCGAGACCCAGGGGCACGTCGTCTGGAGCGGCGAGGGACCGGG